>JAEEGL016522689.1_pt1 | contig 14422 bp, 11 predicted proteins | sample 9134231 | NCBI WGS metagenome assembly JAEEGL01 (sample SAMN16246548, study PRJNA631951) | gut metagenome | biome: gut microbiome; feature: rumen; material: fiber-attached | host: Bos | place: Iran: Karaj | collected 2018-10
AGGTCGTAGCGCAGGCCTTTCTCGCACATCTTCGATGCCAGGTGCAGGGCGTTGCGCTCCAGCAATTCGTCGTCGCTGATCTTCGTCAGACAGTCGCCGCTGTTCAGCACCTTGAAGAGCAGTTTGTCACCCTCCTCGCCATACTTACCCATCAGCGTCTGCAGCGTCTCCATAGCCGGTGTCTCTATTTGGGAGAAGCCATAGAGGGCATACACGTCGCGGATGGTATTGAAAATATAGTTGCGCTTGGCCATCTCCACGGGGCCGAAGTCGCGTGTTCCTTTAGGAATACTTGGTTTCATTGAACTTTGAGCTTTGAACTTTATGAATGCCTTATTTCCTTACGATGGTCTGGGCACGGTCGGGACCGATGCTGATGATCTTGATGGGAGTCTCGAGTTCCTTCTCCAGGAAGGCGATGTAGTCGCGGAAGGCAGAGGGGAACTCTTCCTCACTCGTAAACTGCGTCATGTCGGTCTTCCAGCCCGGCAATTCCTTATATATGGGTTCGATGCCCTTCTCGATGTCGTAGGGGAAATCGCGCGTCTCGACACCGTTCACCTTGTAGGCCGTGCAGGCCTTGATGGTGTCGAAGCCGTCGAGCACGTCGCTCTTCATCATGATGAGCTGCGTGACACCGTTGACCATGATTGAGTAGCGCAGTGCCACGAGGTCAATCCAGCCGCAGCGGCGCTCACGGCCTGTCACGGCACCGTATTCGTGGCCAAGGTCACGGATCTTCTTACCCGTCTCGTCGAACAGCTCCGTGGGGAACGGACCAGCACCGACGCGCGTGCAGTAGGCCTTCATGATGCCGAACACCTCGCCGATTTTGTTGGGACCGATGCCCAAGCCCGTACAGGCGCCGGCGCAGATGGTGTTACTGCTGGTCACGAAGGGATAGCTGCCGAAATCAACGTCGAGCATCGTCCCCTGGGCACCCTCGCAGAGAATGCTCTTGCCAGCGCGCAGCACCTGGTTGATCTCGTGCTCGGAGTCCACCAGGTGGAACTGGCGCAGGTATTCCACGCCTTGCAACCACTTCTTCTCCACTTCATCAATGTTATACTCGAAGTTCATGGATTTCAAGATAGCTTCGTGACGTGCCTTGTGGGCAGCATACTTCTCCTCGAAATTGTCGAGGATGTCACCTACACGCAAACCATTGCGGCTCACCTTGTCGGTGTATGTCGGACCAATGCCCTTGCCAGTGGTGCCTACCTTATCTTTGCCCTTCTGGGCTTCATAGGCAGCGTCGAGCACACGGTGTGTCGGCATGATGAGATGTGCCTTCTTGGAGATGTGCAGCCGTTCCTTCAACTGATGGCCGCTGGCCTCTAATGCCATCGCCTCGTCCATAAACAAGTCGGGAGCCAGCACCACGCCGTTGCCGATGATGTTTACCTTGCCACCCTGAAAAATTCCTGAGGGGATAGAACGTAACACGTATTTCTGGCCTTCAAACTCCAGCGTGTGACCGGCATTCGGACCTCCCTGGAAACGGGCAATCACATCATACTGTGGTGTCAATACGTCAACCACCTTTCCCTTACCTTCATCGCCCCACTGCAAACCGAGCAGGACATCTACTTTACCTTGGTTCATTTTACTTATTATTAATTGATTTTCTTTTTCTTTCGTTGGCCTTCATTCGCGTCAACTTAGCCTGACAAGTGCTGCAAATGCCATAGATGTACAATGTAAAACCGTCCTTGCGGAAACGCTTCAGATGCATGTCATTGATGGCCTGGATAATCTGCGGTGACTTGACTTCTGTAACTTTACCACATAACGTACAAATCTGATGACTATGACTGTTGTTGTCGTAACAGGCCTCGTATTTGGTAATTCCCTGAAAGCGGTGTCTGATGACCAGGCGCAGTTCCATGAACAGTTTGAGCGTGTTATACAACGTTGCCCGGCTGACAGGAAACTTCAGGTCGCTGTTCAGCTTTTCACCAAGTTCCTCCAGCGAGAAATGACCATTGATGCTATAGACGGCATCAAGGATGGCAAAGCGCTCAGGCGTCTTGCGGAGCTTGTTCAATTCCAAGTAATTGGTGAGGATATTCCTGACCGTTACCTTAACACTATCTTTCATTTTATGTGGTCGGATTCATAAAAACCGCACAAAATTACAACATTTTCCCGAGACTACGGCAAGAATTATTTAAAAAATATCTAAATTGATGGATTTCATAGCACTTTTTGCCATTCTCTCATAAACAAGGCCTAATTCTGCAAAGCGTTGGATACTTTGCATGGCCGCTTTTCGCACGGGCAGTGAAGGTCCCTGCAGCGCTGCTAATGTCTGGTCGAGAAACTCGCTGATGCCGCGTTCGTTGGGTTCCTGACCACGCATGAAGATGCGAGTCAGCACATGGAAGCCGCACAACTGATAGAGTTCCTTGTCGCTGGCCATCCACTCGTAGGCCTTCATGGGTGCATACGGCAGGTGCTGCCATAGGTTGAAGGCAGCCTGTTCGGCTATCTCCTGCGTGGGCAACTGTTCCATCCAGATATCGCAGACTTCTGGCAGCATCTCCTCTGGCGGCATGAGCATCGTTGCCAGAATCTTGCACTCGCGGACGTCCTCCTTCCACAAGGCGATGGCAAGGTCGTAGCGGGTAGCTGATGAGGGCTGCGTATTGGCAATATCCTTTGCCATTTCCTGCAGGCGAGGCAGCGTGGCACCCCAGTTCAGCTTATAGTCGGCACCCTTGTCGCGCATGGACTTGGCGACAGCACCGTCCATCATCTGACGGAAGGACTGTTTGATGATTTTTATCTGTTGCTGTATTTCCGTATTCATATCAGTGTGGCGTATTCCGAACTGTAGCGCAGCATCTGCTGGCTATAGCCCTCCGTGTAGTTTAGTTGTATGTCGCTGATGTTGCCGTTGTCATCCAACACGGGAATCATCTGCGGATTGATGAAGCCCTTGTAAGGAGCCATATTCAGTTTTTCGTAACGTGCCAGCACCTCCTGATGCAGTGCCGCGTCAACATTGACGGCGTACTGTTCCACCAACTGGCGGGCAGCCTCGTAGTCGCCCTCGCTCTTGATGCGCTGCACCTCGGCCAGCAACTTGGCAAACAGCTGGCGCAAGGCTTCATAGTCTGTAATTTGTACGAAAGTTTTCCCTTCGTTTTTCACTATTTTGATGACGTCGCCCAGCATAAAGCACCAGCGGGCTATCAGGGCACGGTTACGCATGTGGGCTTCCTCTATCTGATGGCCGGGCTTGATGCGGATGAGCTGTGTCATCAGACCGTTCATGATGTAGGAATAATAGTTCGCCTTATAGGCCTCACCATCGGGCAGCAGACCTAACTCTACCAGTTTGCTGTCTGCGATGAAATAGAGACCATACAAATCGGCACGGGCTTCCTCGATGGTATTGCCGTAAGCCTTCAGCGCATCGGGGTCGGTAGTGGGCAGGAGTTGTCCGCTGCCGTGTCCCAGACATTCGTGAAGGTCGGTATGCAGGGTATCGCAAATATCACCATAGCGACTGATGAGCGAGCGCGTAGCCTCATCAATGACAAACTCCTCCTTCATGCCACTGCCGCGAGCAGCCTTGTTGTAAGCGTCGGTAATATTGGAAATGGTGATGCTCTTCGAGCCGTATTCTGCACGAATCCAGTCGGCATTAGGCAGGTTGATGCCAATAGCCGTCGAGGGGTATTCCTCGCCACCCAGCATCGCGGCACAGATGGCATTGGCCGTGACACCCTTGACCTGCTGCTTGCGGAAACGTGAATCTACAGGCGAATGGTCCTCAAACCACTGCGCATTGCTGCTGATGGTCTGAGTGCGCTTGGTAGCTTCCACATCCTTGTATTCCACGATGCCCTCCCAGGAACCTTTCAGTCCTAAGGGGTCGCCATAGACCTCGATGAAGCCGTTGACAAAGTCAATATGTCCCTCATGCTCACTCACCCACGCTATGCAGTAGTCGTTGAACACTTGCAGGTCGCCTGTCCTGTAATAATCTATCAGCAGACCGATGACGCGTCGCTGGCGGTCGTTCTCAGCCACCTGCTGCGCCTTCTCCAGCCAATAGACAATCTGGCGGATGGCATTGCCATAGTGACCATTAGCAGACCATACCACCTCGCGAATGCCCTCGGCGTCCTTCACCAGGGTCGTGTTCAAACCGTATGACAACGGGCGCTTGCTGTCGCCTGTCGATTTGAGGTACTCATAATAGGCTTCCGCCTCGGCCTGTGTCACCCCTTCGTAGAAGTGGCAGGCTGACGTTGCCACCAAGTCTGCCCCGTCGGCTTTATTCACACGCTTGGGTAGCACGCTGTCATCGAAAATGACGGGAAACAGTTCATCGCAGAACGTCTGCAGCGTCTCGCCGTAAGCCAGCGGCAGCCGATGGGTATCAATCTGCGACAACACACTATGCAAATAGTCGGGCGTGAAGTCGGGCTTGAACTTCTCGCAGCCATAATGGTGGTAGATGCCATTTGAGAACCATACCCGCTTCAGATAGACCTCCAATGCACGGAAGTCATCCGTATCATGCGCTACTGACGGGTCGGTATAGATTACTTCCAGCATCTTACGGATGCGGAGGTTGTATTTGCCATACTGGTCGAAGGTGATGTCGCGGCCATAGAGTGTAGCCTTGGAGAGGTAATATACCAATATCTTCTGAGACAAAGACAATTGCTCAAAACCGTCAAGACGGTATCTGAGCAATTGTAAGTCGGCAAAGCGTTCGTTCAGATAGTCGAACTGTGCAACACAATCGTCTGTTTTATTCATGTATTTGGCTTCCTCTTAGGTTCTTTTGAAACTTTGAGTTTGTGAGTTGAGAAGTTAGCATGTTGCAAGCGGTACTGACGGGGCGTCATACGCAGAATCTTATAGAATGATGCGTAGAACGACTGACGGTTGGCGAAACCGACCATGTCGCTGACTTGCTCCATTTTCAAGTCCTGGTAACGACGGTCAGTAAGGATGGCCATTGCCTCTTCAATACGGAACTTGTTGATAAACGAAGTATAGTTCATGTGAAAACGAACGTTGACGACAGCAGAGATGTAACGTGTATTGGTGCCAAGGTCTTCTGCCAGTTTCTTGGCAGAATAGTTCTTGTCCTTATACTTCTTTTGCATCACGATGACACTGAGGATCTTTTCCTTCATCTCATCCATCATTTTAGGACTGACAAGTGACCTGTAGCGGGCTTCTTTGTCCTTCGATTCTGTAAAATTATACTTTGCCATACGCTTAATGAATAAGATTTTGGTACTTTTTACTCTGCAAATATACAAAAAATTTCTGAAATGTATAGAAAAATCTTCAATTTTTTTCGATTTTTGCCTGATTTTTTTACTTACACACGTTTTTAATAGAAAAAAAGTATATATTTGCACCATGAAATATGTGTTTCTTGCCATCTTTTTCTTGATGAGCACCACCATGATGGGCGGTAACAAAATCTACTCGCCTGACATCAAGACACTGACCAGCACCGTCAACGGCGACTGGCTGAACCGCCCTGTCATGACACTGGGCAGCAACCAGCAGTTGCTTATCGGTTTCGACGAGCTGTCACACGACTACCGGCGCCTCGTCTATCGTATTGAGCATTGTGAGGCCGACTGGACGGTCTCTGAGGAACTCTTTGAAAGCGACTGGCTGGCGGGATTCAACAACAACCCCATTGAGGACTATCAGAACTCCATCAATACCACACAGCTATATACACACTACCGGCTGACCATTCCCAACGACAAATGCAGGCTGAAGATGAGCGGCAACTACCGTTTGTCCGTCTATGACGAGGACAACGCAGACGAGCGGCTGTTGGAAGTGGAATTCTATGTCGTGGAGCCGCTGCTGAACGTAGGACTGGAGGTGACGACCAATACCGACATCGACCACAACGTCAGCCATCAGCAGCTTAGCGTTACCGTTGACTATAGGAACCTGCGGATAACCGACACGGAGGAAGAGCTGCGCACGGTATTCATGCAGAACTGGCGCGAAGACAATGCGAGAGTCAACATGAAACCCAGTTTCGTCAATAGCCGCGAACTCACTTGGAGTCACCAGCGCCAGTTGATCTTCGACGCCGGCAATGAGTTCCACAAATACGAAGTGCTGGACGTGAGCCACCCGACCATGGGTATCGACCGCATAGAATGGGACGGTCACAACTATCAGGTATGGCCTTTCGCCACGACGGAACGCCGTAACTACCTGACCGACGTGGATGCCGACGGTGCATTCGTCATCCGCAACAGCGACCGCACAGAGGTTGACTACACCTGCGAATACGTGATGGTGAACTATTGCTATGTGGTACCCTACGACGGCGACCTGTTTGTCAGCGGTCACTGGACCAACGACACGCGGCCTGACGCATACCGTATGGAGTATGACGAACAACAGAAAGCCTACACGCTGTCGCTGTTGCAGAAACAAGGCTACTATTCCTACCAGTATCTGAAAGCCGACGGCACGTCACCCAAGACGGAAGGTTCTTTCTATCAGACCGAGAACCGCTATCAGGTACTGGTATATCACAAAGCCCCAGGACAACGCACCTGGCGGCTCGTGGGCTATCGCTGTGCAGAAATGCGGTAGTCGGCAGGTGTCTTACGGTATTGGTGATAGAAGCTGGCAATGAAATAGTTTGGCGATACAAAGCCGCACTGGTCGGCAATCTCCTCTACAGGGCTTCCTGACTCCAACAGCAGGCCAGCGGCCTTTTGCAGACGCAGGCGCAAAGCCAGTTGGCGTGGACTCTTATAGAGGTTGTTTGACAGCAGGACGTAGAAATGCTGTAAGTCCACCTTCGCCTCTGCGGCAAGGTCACTCAACGTATAGCTGCCCTCCCGATGGGTGTTGACATAATTCACAAGCATCACCATCACGTCCATGAATTCCTGATGATTATCCTCGGTTTCTGTCGATACGGAGTCAAGGGACAGCGAATAAGGCGTCAGAATCTCCTGCGACAAGGCATTGCAACGCTGTACATAGCCCCTAATGCTCTTCTGCATGTCGGCTTCCTCGTTGTTGCGAATCATGCGAAGCCGCGTGTTACGGTTAAACAACACGACATTGGCTAACAGAATCATGATCAACAGGGCGAACAGCAGAATGTAAATGCCTGTGCTGCGCCACCACGGCTGGTGTACCTCTAGGTTCCACACCAGCGGTTTCACATCCCATCTGTCGGGCGACATCGAAGCCTGCAGCTCTATCTGATACTTGCCAGGTTTCAGGGCCGCCAAAGGCAAATTCAGCATTCCCTGGGCATTCACCAGATTGCTGGAATTTGCATGTGAAAGAATCTGCCAATCATTGTAGATGCCCTTGAGTCGCAGCCGGTAATAGGTCTGGACGGGACGCCAGTAGTTCAGGCCGGAGAAGCTGAGCACCATCGAGTTCTGGTTGTAATTGACGTTCAATTCCCAAGTACGCGTTATCGAACGCTCCAGCAACACCTTGCCGTCATACTTTACGCCGGGCACAACCCTGGTACCGTTGACGAGCCATCTGGTCAGCTTGGGATACAGGCGGATTTCCGCCATCTTTTCGTTGTGGAACTCTGCAGGGTTGAATTCTATGACGTGATCCAGCGCTTGCATGACTATCCGACCGTCGTCCAGCTTCATGACGCGCCCATTGATGAACGACTCGTTGGGCACATTGTCGTGGTGGTCATAGCTTCTGATCTGTTTTACGTCGCCATCCTTGATTTCCAGTTGAGTAATACCAAAACTGGTGCTTACCCAGATATTATGATTGTCGTCCTCGATGATGCTGTGAATCATCTCGTTGTTAAGTCCGTCCTGACGGGTGAATGTCCTGACGGAATCGCCCTTGCCTTTTTGCAGCTGCAAGCCAGTGTAGGAACCTGTCCAGCGCCATCCCCTGCTGTCGTAGAAGATGCAGTTGACGCGTCGCGGCAGCGGCTCAGAGGTATTCAACACTTTATCCATCATCAGCGCATAGCGATTGGCTTCCGGCTGGCTCCAGTCGTAGGCAATGAAGGGAGACGGATATGGGCGAGCGTAGAGCAGTCCGCGTTTCTCCGTACCCAGCCACATACCGCCTTGACGGTCAAAGGCAATGATGTTGATATCGGTCAGCAACTGCCGCCCGTCATCCATAGTCAGGTATTCCACGTGTTCCCATTTGTCGGCTTTGATGTCATACACCCAATATCCGTAACTGCTTGGTATGTATAGCTTTGAGTTGTACGGTTCAATGTTATTCAAGTGGTAGGGCACCTGTTGCAGCGTACGCCATTGCCTGGTAGCCACGTCAAACGACAGGAGCACGGCCTCTTCTCCTGAACCGTTGCGAATCTGGTAGAACGTCCCCTCATGGTAGCGCACCACCGAACTTCTGCTGTAGGAATCGACACTGCTCTTCGCCAAGACAGGAGCCGTGTCGTAGAGGTGGCGGCTCGTCTTCAGGTCATAGACCGACAACTGGCCGTCGCCATAGAACAGGAACACCTGCGTGCTGTCGCAGACGTCCATGTCCTGCAGTTCCACGCCTTGTCTGACTGGCAATGAGACGTTGTATTCCGTCGAGTACAGCTTTTCTCCCGACAGGAACCACATATTGAAATCGTGATCGGCGAAGATGTCATCCACCTTGTGGTTCATGCCCATCTGCTTATAGACGGCCTCCACATTGTTCATGAAACGTTCCGTCAGCAGATCCAGGCAGGTCACCACCCGTTTGTCTTTGAGCCACAGATGGTGATGGCGGTCGAAATACATGTGGTAATGTCCCATATAAGACGGCAGCTGATGGATATTCTCTGCCGTCGGGTCGATATGCGTGAAGTTCAGCCCGTCGTAGAAGTTGATGTGGCCGATGGTGGAAATGACCATACGCCCCGTCTTCGTACACTTGATGGTCTGCGCACTGTTGTCTGCCAAGCCGTAAGAAGAGTCAAACGTCATGAAACGACGGAATTTTTCTTCCGCCATTACGCTGACTGTCATCATGAGAAAGATGTACAATAAACAAGATTTTATCGTTGTTGGTCTCATTGTCTTGGGTCTATAGTGAATGCAAAGGTAATAAAAAACGTCATGACTACCAAATTTTCACGCAACTTTCTTTAAAATATCTTATCATATTTGCCGTATATCGGAAAAATGTAGTACCTTTGCCCACCATAAATATTATTTAACATGAAGAAACTATTGACAATCATACTCGTGGGCATTGCCGCCCTCACTGGCCAGGCACAGGAATTGGAGGTGAAAATCAATATCAACAGTTCAAAGGTGGAAGGCTCTGACAAAAGCGTCTTCGAGAACCTGCAACAGACGCTGGAGCAGTGGATGAACGACCGCCAGTGGACGGAACTGCAGTTTCAGAAGAACGAGCGCATCTCGTGCAGCTTTAACCTGACGGTGAACAAGTACGACAAGGCCAACAACCGAATCTCGTGTACTGCCATGATTCAGGCCAACCGACCCGTCTATAATTCGTCGTACACCACCACGCTGTACAACAACCGCGATGCCGACTTCAACTTTGACTTTGCACAGTTCGACCAGCTGAACTTCAACGACGAGACCGTTGACAACCAGTTGACGGCACTCATGGCCTACTATGCCTACCTGATTATCGGCCTGGACCTCGATTCCTTCTCGCCGATGGGTGGTACCGACATCCTGCAGCGCTGCATGCAACTGACCAACAACGCCCAGGACTTAGGCTTCACAGGGTGGAAAGCCTTTGAGGACAGCCGCAACCGCTTTGCACTCATCAACGACTATCTGGACGAGGCCATGAAGCCCTTCCGCCAGCTGCAATACGACTACTACCGCAAGGGACTGGACGAGATGTCCACCAATGCCGAACGTGGGCGAACCAACGTGACGACAGCTTTGGAACAGCTGAAGAAGGCCCATGAGGAGAAACCGCTCTCGCTGCTGCCACAGATATGGACGGACTACAAGCGCGACGAACTGGCCAACATCTATCAGGGCAAAGGTACACAGAAAGAGAAGGAGGCCGTCTATACGATGCTGCAGAACATCAATGCCGCGCAGAGCAATGCGTGGAATAAAATCAAACAGTAATCTTTGCCTGCTGGCTTTGACCATTGACTTTTTTTATGATTACACAACTATATATCAAGAACTTTACGCTGATTGACGAACTCGACATCCAGCTGCATCCGGGCTTTTCAGTGATAACGGGTGAGACGGGTGCCGGCAAGAGCATCATCCTTGGTGCAATCGGCCTGCTGTTAGGTCAGCGGGCTGACGCGAAGACGGTGAAACAGGGCACCGACAAGTGTATTGTCGAGGCTCACTTCGACCTGTCACGCTACGACCTGGAACCCTTGTTCGTCCAGAATGAAATAGAATACGACGCCGACGACACCATTGTCCGTCGCGAGCTGACCGCTGCCGGCAAGAGCCGCGCCTTCATCAACGACACGCCGGTAGCCCTGACCATCCTCAAAGAACTGGGTGAGCGGCTGGTGGACATCCATTCGCAGCACCAGAACCTGCTGCTCAACAAGCAGGACTTCCAGCTGAGCGTGGTGGATATCATTGCCGACGACAGCAAGCAGTTGGCGCAGTACCGCCAGAGCTATGGCGACTACCGTCAGCTGTTGCGCCAGTTGCAGGAGGAGCGTGAACGCATGGAGCGCAACCGTCAGGACCAGGACTTCATGCAGTTCCGTTATGAAGAGCTCTGTCAGGCTGCTTTAGTCGATGGTGAGCAGGAGGAACTGGAACAGCAGCGCGACACGATGGAGCATGCTGAGGACATCAAGACTGCACTCTACGAGGCTGACAACATGCTCTATGGCGAACAGTCAGGAGCCGTCAGCGAGGTGAGGCGTGCTGCCCAGGCACTGAACGGCATCTGCCAGGTGCTGCCCAAGACGGCTGAGCTGAGCGAGCGCCTGTCGTCGTGCCACATCGAACTGAAGGACATTGCCGACGAGGTGACGGCACTGTTGGAAGATACAGACTTCGACCCTGCCGAACTGGAACACATCAACGACCGGCTTGACAAACTCTACGAGCTGCAGAAGAAATACCACGCTGAGAGCGTAGGCGAACTCATCAGCCAGCGCGACGAACTGAAGCGCCAGCTCAGCGACATCGAGAACGGCGACGACCTGCTGAACACCATGCAGCAACAGGCTGACCAGTTGGCCACCAAGTGCCGCAAACAGGCCGACGACCTCACCACGCTGCGCCGCAAGGCTGCCAAGCACATCGAACAGCAGTTGCACGAACGGCTGGTACCGTTAGGCATGCCCCACGTGCGCTTCGAGGTACGCATCGATGCCGACGAACTGGGCAGCAACGGGCACGACCGCATCAGCTTCCTGTTCTCAGCCAACACCTCCACCCCACTCCAGCCCGTTGCCCAGGTGGCTTCAGGCGGTGAGATAGCACGCGTCATGCTGGCCTTGAAGGCCATGATCAGCGGAGCCGTGAAACTACCCACCATCATCTTCGACGAGATTGATACGGGCGTCAGCGGCAAGATAGCCGAGAAGATGGCCGACATCATGCGCGAGATGGGAGCCGCCGAGCGTCAGGTCATCAGCATCACCCACCTGCCGCAGATTGCCGCTATGGGCAGCCATCACTACCGTGTATCGAAAGAAGAGACCAAGAACGGCACCATCAGCCGCATGACGGAACTGACCGCTGACGAGCGTATCAACGAGATTGCCCAGATGCTGAGCGGCAGCGACGTCACGGCAGCAGCCATACAGAATGCAAAAGAACTATTGAAAAAATGAAACGTATATCCTTATTATTTGTTTTTTATATCATCGTCAGCCACATCGTGGCGCAAACTCCGTGGGCCAAGAAGGCCTATAATGCCGTGTTCACCCTGAAGACGTTCACAGCCGACGGCTCGCTGAAGACCAGCAGCAACGGTTTCTTCGTCAGCGAACAAGGTGTTGCCGTAGGCTGTTACACACCTTTCGTGGGTGCCAGCAAAGCCACCGTCATCGACGCCAGCGGCAAGGAGTACGAAGTGCGTGAGATACTGGGAGCCAACGAGATGTACGATGTCGTTAAATTTAAAGTTGACATCAAGAAGGCCTACGCATTGCCGTTAGCTACTGACAAGGCCGCTGAAGGTTCTACCCTCTGGCTGCTGCCCTACAGCGTCAAGAAAGTGCCCGTCTGCAGTAGTGGAAAGGTGACCCAGGCAGAGCTTTTCGACTCTACCGCCAACTACAACTACTACACCCTTGACATGGCGGTAAACGAACAGCAGGCGGGCTGTCCGATTCTCAACGATGAGGGTCAGGCTGTGGGACTGCTGCAACCTACCGGCAACAACACTTCCAACCAGTGCTATGCCGTCAGCGCCCCCTTTGCTGCTGAACTGCAATTGGGAGGTCTCTACCTGAACGATGCTGCCCTGCGCAAGATTGACATCGCCAAGGGCATTCCTGACAAACAGGAGGATGCCGTGCTGGCACTGTTCCTGGCAGGCAACTCCCTCGACTCGCTGCACTTTGCCGACATGCTGGAACGTTTCATTGAGAAGTATCCACAGCTGCCCGACGGCTACGTCACCCGTGCCCGATTCCTGGCCGCCAACAACCGCTGTGCCGAGGCCGACGATGACTTCCGCCAGGCCCTGAAGGTGTCAGACCATAAGGACGAGACCTACTACCAGTATGCCCAGCTCATCTTCCAGAAAGTGGTCTATCAGCCGGAGCCTGCCTACGAGCCGTGGACGCTCGACCGTGCCTTGGAGGAGGCACGTCATGCCTGGCAGCAGAATCCGCTGTCCGTCTATCAGGAACAGCAGGCACAGATTCTCTACGTCCAGCAGAAGTATGACGATGCCTATGCCGTTTATGAAGGACTGCTGAAGGCCGACCGCCATAATGCCGAGACCTTCTATGCCGCTGCCCAGTGCAAACGAGCTGCCGGTGACCAAGAGGCAGGCCTTGCCCTACTCGACAGCGCCGTCAACACGTTCAGCCGTCCCTACCTGCGTGCCGCTGCACCTTATATATTAGCACGCGCGCAGGCGTTACACCAGGCAGGCAAATACCGTCCTGCCGTCATGGACTTCAACGAATATGCCAACCTGATGGTGGGCAAACTGACCGCTGAGTTCTACTACATGCGCGAACAGTCTGCCTTTGCCGGCCACCTCTACCAGCAGGCCTTGGACGACATCCGCCGTGCCGTAGAGATGAAGCCTGACGACCCTGACTTCCTCTCTGAAAAAGCACTGGTAGAACTGCGTGCCGGACTCATTGACGACATGATGCAGACGGCAGAACACTGCATAGCAGTGGCTCCCCAATCCGCCGATGCCTACATGTTCCTGGGCATCGCACAGTGTATGAAGGACCGCAAGGCTGAAGGTCTAAAGAACCTGCAGAAAGCAAAAGAGCTCGGCAACAGCCAGGCCCAGTCGCTGATTGACAAATACTCCAAATAATTTCGGAATCACTGTCCTCAATAATCAGCCTCTTTTCCCCCGCCAAGTGCCACTTTATTGCGGCCAAGAGCCACAATATTCCCGCCAAGAGCCACAATATTCCAGCCATGTATTGCTTAATTATGGCCAAGTGCCACTTTACACAGCGGAACCCTATTGTGTAAATTTTGCATGCAGGGTGGAGATGGTGGAGATGTTTCCTTAGGGGATTAAAAAATAAATACTAATTATTCCTGTTCCAAGAAACAGGGAATTAATGGATTTATTATGCAGAATACATAGAAATCATCTCCACCATCTCCACCCTCATGGGTGAATTTTAGAACACGTCAGGTATGAATTCGCTGGCGTTCCCTATGCTCGTCACGTCATTGGGGATTGTTACGGAAGACAAGCCAGAGCAACCAGAAAACGCACCTACTCCTATACTTGTCACACTATTGGGAATTGTGGTGTTTTTACATCCTGCTATTATCGTGTTGGATGATGTTTCAATAATTGCATCGCAATTATCACGTGAGTCATAGAAATAATTACCTGTATCTACACTGATAGTTGTCAGTCCACCGCAAAAGCTGAAGACCTTATCTCCTATTTAGATGACGAGCCATTAATGCAACGGACTGTCGAGGCTTTCTATAGGGATATACTGGATTTGATGTGAAAATTCGGGGACGAAGCATACGAAAGTGCTCCGTCCCCGAATGATGATTAACTATGGTACAAATAATTACCAAGCAATCTCCCAGGGATTGCCACTTTGGTCTTCGCTGGGAAGAATCAGGGCGTCGTCAAGACCGGTTGACGAAACACTTGTTAGCGAGCCAGCCAGAATCTGTTGCTTGAAATCAGCCTCAACGATAAGCATCACGGGCTTCATATATTCTTTCTTAATCATATCTTAGTCCTCCTTGCTTTACTTGATCATTACCTTTTTACCATTCTGAATATAGACCCCCTTCTGTGC
>JAEEGL011582202.1_pt1 | contig 14421 bp, 18 predicted proteins | sample 9134231 | NCBI WGS metagenome assembly JAEEGL01 (sample SAMN16246548, study PRJNA631951) | gut metagenome | biome: gut microbiome; feature: rumen; material: fiber-attached | host: Bos | place: Iran: Karaj | collected 2018-10
CCCCGTTTTCTTGTGTGACTATAATTATAATATGGTCACACGAGAAAAGCAACAAAAAACCGGCCTTCTAAGCCGGTTTTCAGCTGTTTTTGATGGTATTCTATGTGACTATAAAACGAGATTTAGGATATAAGATGCCTAAAAAATACTGGGCTTCTGCATGTCCCTGCTCAGCCGCCTTTTCTAGCCATTTTGCGCCATCGGCAAAATTCTGCTCCACCCCATGATTGCCCTTGCAGTAGCAGCGGCCAAGAAAGTACTGACTACAAGCATCGCCCTGATCAGCGGCCTTCATGTACCAGCGAACAGCCGCATCGAAATTAAAACGATCGCAGAGCAAATCTCCCATACGGCGCATGGCTGCAGCATCGCCATTCCCTTCTCTATCCAGCCCTGCTTCGCGCATAAGTTCATAATAGGCTTCAGCCATCATGATAAGTTCTCCTTATGTCTATGAGACATAATGAATGTCATAAGACAAAAACACGCTGATTTTTCCAGTGGGCGTTATATATTTCATGGCACTATATGCCATATCGGAATGTAAAAAAAAAAAAAAAAAAAAAAAAAAAAAAAATAACCTGTCAAGATTTTTTGCGGCACTGCAAGCCAGAATGAACGCTGTCTCACATTTTTAAAAATTTCAGACTCGACGGTCAGCTTGAGATTTCGTCTGCTCTGCAGGACTCCAGCCGTGAAGGGTTGTTCTGCAGACTATTTACCGCCTGCTTGAGTATGCCGACCCAGACAGCAGTATGCTTGATGAGATCAGAAAAACCGCAGTTATGTCCATGAATCTGCAAATATCTCTCTCACGTCCGGAATTTTGTATTCTGAACGATTGGACAGATATTTGCCAAGCCCGTTGGGAACACCAAGAAAGTCCAGGCAGCCTTTCATGAATGCGATGGTTGATTTCCTGTATTTCCTGTGCAGCAGGACGTAATCAGCGGCAGCATCATCGTACCCTTCCGCGAAACCGGCAAAATATCCGGCGAACTCGCCCCAATTGAGATCCTCTATGGTGCTGAAGTTCTGCAGCACCTCGAATGCCTCTATCGCATTCTTCACGGCAGGCGTCAGTGTCAGATCAAGCCTGCAAACCGAGACATTCCTTATAGTTTTCTGCCGCTCTCTCAAAAGTCCGGAAAGCACCTCGGCATTTTTGCTTATCTGGGTGGTTATGCCAAGGCCTACATACATCCTGTAGCCTGCAAGGAGACCTTTGTTCCCGGCGGTATAGTAGGAAACAATCTCACTCTCGCTGATCGGAATCTTCCCGAAGCGCGACACTCTCGGACGGTAATAGAGGCCCCTCGTGAGCCGCACCAGCTCCCCTGACCTGGTCATTCGCCCGAGAGTCTTAAAGAAGCCCGACCTTGATACAGCGAGGCCTGACTCCATGAAGAGCCTTGCCGCATCGATAAGCCTGTTCTCAGGCTGCGACAGGAGCAATGATCTGACTGTTTCGGCATTGCCGGCCATAATCCGTCCCTCCGCCAGGCAGTTCAACGGTACATTTCCGCATGATAGCAGTGTCAGGCAGTTTTCGGATTCAACTGACACTCCGGCGCTGCCGCCGCAGCCGGCATCAGCGTGTCTTCTCCTGAGAGGATTCTGCTGTCCGGCAGGACGCAGCGTGCATTCCCCCCATCCCGTCCGCAGCAGCATTTTCCTGTGAGCCGTACTTTTGAGGCCCGGCAATGCTGCCCCTGAGCCCACTTGACGCCCGGCTGTTTCAGCAGAAATTCCCAAAATGCAGCCGCAGAGACACATACCTTGGAAAACACTACGATGATGCCAGAACAGCTTTCTGTATTTGCAATGCAGATGCAATACAATGTGATGCACAATAATTGACAAGACAAAGGTGTTCACAGTGCTTAAGATTGTAAGAAATGCCCCTGATGTGCACTCTCTTGAGGAAAGCCTGTCGATCCTTGAAAAATACCGGGACAAAGTCCCTTCCTATTCCTATGGCATTGCGGCAAGCATCATTAAGAACAATGCCCTTGAAGATCTTTATCTCAATGAAACGGCCATAACGGCTATCCTGGTCTGCAACTCATATAAGACCGTGGCAGAGAAAGAAAAGTTCATAGAAGAGTATGTAAAAGAAGTAAAAAAAGAATATTCAGATGAGAAAGAATAAGAATTGTGATGAAGAAGCACAGAAAAGGCGGTCTGATGAGCTCGTATTCCGGAATAAACTTCAGATTTCAGACAGGCACAGATTTTACAGCAAAGAACGGGCAGTGAACGCTTCTTCCGTGCTCCGGCCATCCGTCAGCCGCTGCGGCTAAGGTTCCGCGACAGAGACATGCTGCACAGGAACGCCTCCCCACATGCATAGTCACTGCCCACGCTGCAGCTCTAGAATCAGCTCGTCGACGAGACAGAGATCCCCCATATTGTGCAGATGGTTCCGGGGCTCACTGAGATTCATGTATGTCTCCGAATGGTAAAACGCATCCATAATCCCGATCTGCAGTGTCTTTGCAAGGAGCCAGATCAACCGGCTGTACTTCATCTGCATAAGCGTCGGATTGGGAATCGTGCTCTTCTGAGGCTCCATCCCGTCTGAGATGGCGCTCATCTCCATAAGGCGCAGGCACCTTTCGATTATCTCCTGCTCGTGGATGCAGATCTGAACGGAAGGCTTTTTTGATGCGAGCCTCGTGAGAGCCTCATCCCTGTCGAGGAGTCCGGCAGTATAGAGCTCCATCGTGGCAAAGACGCTGTCATCGACAGTTCCGCCCTGCACCGCGCCGTACCGCTCCCAGACACTGCTCCCTTTGCGGCAGGCCGTGACGAAGTCCAGCCACTCCTCGTCAAAAGCCTCAAAAACCTTCACTCTCCAGCCTGATTTCACTGCGTCGTTTCAATCCACGCCCCTTTGGCAGGGAGCGACACTGACCACGGCTGAACTACTTCAGTGCTTCTGCCATAGTTCTGCGTATTGTCAGACAGGAAAAGGCAACTCTCATGGCTGGTTGGCAAAAACATGAGAACTTCATCATCCATGTAGAAATGATAGCAGTCAGTGCTGCGGCAATCAAATTTTAATACCTGTCAAAATGTCATAGCGAGTCATGATTTTGCATTTTCATTGAAATCCGCATGGGTACAAAACGGCTGTGAAGAGTAACGATCCATGAAAGAGCGTGATCATATTTTCCTGGTAAGTGTGGCATTTCTGGATCTGAGCCAGAGAAGGACCACGTCCGCGATGCGATCAAGGCTCTCTGTGTAAAGCGCCTCAAAGCCCGGGAGCAGAAACTCTCTGATGCCGTCCTCCACCGCGAGAGCCCGGTAAATCACGTTTCCCGTGACGCCCGCCTTCGCCGCTGCCGTCTCAATGGCAGACACGGCGAACTCCCCTTCTGCCTCTCTATAAGACTGCTCCATGCGCGATTCCCCTGACCATAAACAAACCGCCTGGATGATATGACATTCTGACTGCGCATTTGACGTTCATGGAGAAGAGCAGTCCATCCGGCCCCTCCTGCAGCATCGCTGCGGCACATCTGAGGAATTCCGGACTCCCTGCCCGTGACGAAGCCCGGGAACCATCCGATTTGCCGGGCTCTGTAAGGAGATGTCCCCTGCCTGAGATGCAGGACTCCTCATAGCATCTTAAGGAAACAGCCCTGCCGTCTGCCGCAAGCGGCAGCAAGCAGCATCTCCTGAAACTGTATAATGAGTTCCGGTATTGCGGCAGATTTCGCAAAGAGAGCCTTCTGTCAGTGCGGAGGAGCCATGGAAAAAGAAACCCTGACCATTAAATGGGATGCGGAGAGCCTTGAGGAGATCAGAAGAACTGCACGTGTTTTCAACATGACCGTCACTGAGTTCTTCAAGGAGGCAGCCCGGGCAAAGCTCGCAGAACTGAAGAACAGCCCGTTCTACAGGCTGACGCAGAATATTGAGGATGCCTCGGAAGAGGAGAGTGAGGAAATTCTGAAGGAAATCAGTGAGCTTTCGGATGATGACCTCACCGTCAGCTCGAGCGAAATCATAACTGTCTGAAGTGCCATCGTCTGAAATCAGGCACTCCGGAACAGCTGGCAGACTTTAACAATGACAAGTTTTCTCCCGGGAGTCAGAATGATGAAAATGCGGCCGGTTTCGGATCTGAAGGATAAATTGAGTGAGATTGAGAGCACCGTGCAGAACGGAACGCCCGTCTGCCTGACCCAAAACGGCCATAGCTCTGTGGTTCTGATGAGACTCGCCCAGTATGTGCGCCTGGCGAACCCTGTTGAGGCCGCTCTAGATGAGGCGGACAGAATGGCAGAGGAAATCGGCCTGCGCCTTACGCATGAAGAGGTTTTCACGAAGATCAGAGCGAGAAAGTAAGGACATCCGGGAGCTGCAGTACCCCCAGGCTTCAGCCGCCGGGATTCCGGTAAGGGAGATTCTGCGTCACAGGCCTCTGCCCCGGGGCCGCGGATGAATCTGACTGATTCCAAGCCCCTGAAGAAGGAGAGCCGCCGTGAATGCTGAAATCCTGAACTGCAAAAAGCTTATCGCAGAGAAGGTTCTCTCATCACTCTCAGATTTTGAGCGAGAGAACGCAGCAGAGCACTTTGCGATTGAGTATACCCATGACTCCGCCGCCATTGACGGAAATTCTATATCGCTCATCGACACGCGCCTGATCCTTATTGACGGCATCGCGCCTGCAGAAACCCGCGTAAGAGAACTCGATGAGGTGCGCAGCCATGCTGACGCCTGGAACTTGGTAAAAGAGTGTGCCAGCAGGAAGGAGCCTTTGGATGAGGAGAGGATCCGGGAGATTCACCTGCGTGTCTCCGGCCGCAGCGCTGACGGCGGCCAATACCGGAGCATTCAGGTTTACATCAAGGGAGCGAGTCACATTCCTCCAGCTCCGGAGAAAGTTCCTCACCTGATGGCGGATTTCTGCCAAAGGCTCAGTCAGGATGACTTTCCGTCAGGCATAGAAAAGGCTGCCCTGGCGCATGCGGAGCTTACCGGGATACTTCCCTTCAGGACCGTGAACGGCCTCACCGCCCGGCTCATCATGAACTTTCTGCTGATGGAGGACGGCTTCCTCCCCGTGTCCATCAGGAAAGACTCTTCAGCGGAGTACTTTGCCGCGCTTGAATCATATGCCCTGGAGAATGATCCCGCTCCGTTCACTGAGTTCCTTGCACGGCTTGAGGAAAAGGCCCTGGATGATTTCCTTTGGATGTACCGGCAGCACATCAGGCCTGATGCGATGCAGGAGATATCTCAGCAGGCTGCTGAGATCGCCCGGCAGTATGCCGAACCATGAAGACACCTGCAGAACATCCGCCGGCCCAATCCACTGCCGGATGCCATGTGTCTCAAAAGCCCCGCCAACGCCTGAGCAGAAGTTCCCAGAGCGCCCCTGATGATCCTGCCGCAGCCCGGCATTCCCGGCAGCTCCGGGAGAAAAGCCTCTATCAGAGTCCGAACTCCTCCTTCATCATCTGGTCAACCTCATCTGCGGTCAAGGGCTGCCCGTCCTGCAGTGAATCCCAGCACTTACCGAGCCCGGCGCCCGGCTCCTCCCCGCTCATGCCGCCTGTCTCAGTCGGCTTCTGGAAATTTAATATCTCCGGCGGCATCCCGTTCGCGCGCACAATCGCGCTGTAGAGCATCTCCACCGCACACGATGGGGAAATGCCAAGCTGATGGAGGATTCTTTCTGCTCTCTCCTTCAGCCACGCATCGATTTCCGCGCGCACTTCTGCTTTATCTGCCATAGTCCCTCCTGCACTCCCCTGCCTGCCGGAGCCTCCGTCCGGCTCCGCCTCATGCAATGATAATGTTTTCCCCTCGGCAAGGGGCGCATTTCACTCAGCGTTTGTCATCCGGCAGGATGTAGCGGGTATTCCTGCCGTCACCAAGCCGCAGGAGCACTTTCCTCTCCGCCATTTTCCGGAGCACCCTGACGGCAGTCGCGGAGCTGACACCAAGGAGAGCCTCCGCGTCCTTCCTCGTGACGGATTGATGCTCTTTGAGATACCCGAGAATGCTTTCCTCCTTTTGAGGAGTGCTCTCTTTTCCCGGAAGCGTCTCCCCATTGTCAGGTTCTTTTCTCAGGACCAGGTGCGGCAGGATGAGCTTGAAGGAGTTGGGAGCGGTCAGGATCTGCGGCCTCTCCCCGGACTCACGGTAATCATTCCTGATTTTCTGCAGCCCGGTCCCGCATCCCCCGGCGAGCCTGAGCCTTGAGAAAATATCCAGAAGCCCGGGGTTCCTGGAGATGGAAAGCCCCAGGAGGATATCCTCCTTCGCAATCCCGGGCAGCAGGCCGCCGGCGTTGAGGAATTCCATCCGGTCAGCACAGACAGAGACCTGCGCGGCTGCCTGACAGGAGTAATCCCGGTGAATGACGGAGTTCAGGAGCGCCTCCCTGATGGCAGAGTCCGGATACGGCTGGCTGTCTCTGCGGTATAAGCCCTCAAAGGTGGCGGACAGCGGGTTGCAGAGTCTGAGAAATGCATAGCACTTCTCGATCTGCTCAAACAGAGGGCCGGAAAATTCCCTGCGATCCTGAAATTCCATCAGATCAGAGTCTCTGAAGACTGCCGCCCTGATCGTGAACGGGCACTGGTCAGAGAGGAGCACCCCGAGTCCGGTGAACGCCCCATAACGGAGGAACCCCAGCTCCTCCATCTGCTCCCTCCCGAAGGGGAGAGAGCCAGCTGAGAATACGCTTTCCGTTTTCCGGAAGGAGAGATCCTGCCTGGGAGAAACACTCTCCTCAAACGCGTCCGTCGCTGCCATCCTCAAACCTTCCCCTTCTCACTCTCACTGCGCTTTTCGTTCCGCGCTCCCCGTCACGCATTCGCGCCATTCTGCCATCTTTCAGGTCTTCTGTGCATTACAATCATTCTCATCGTTCTTGTCATAATGATAAGCAAAATAACTCGAAAAAAGCGTGAACGGCTGGATGGAAAAGACGCGGATAAATGATGGAAGGCTCTGCCCTGGCGCCTCTGCTCCCGCCTGCGGGCCCGGCTGCCCGCGCCGGACTCCCGGGAACAGCGTCTGTTCCTCTTTGCAGGGCTGGCAGCTCCGGAGAGTCACTGCCGCAAAAATCCTGCTTTCCCGCGCTGCGCTCACCTGGGAACAACAGGATGTCAGGCAATAGGCAATACGGTAAAATGCGTCCAATCAGAAACCACTCAGAGGAGGCGCCATGCTGCTGCGGTTTAAGTGCTCAAACTTCGCGTCAATCCGCGATGAGGCTGTGCTGAGCCTTGAGCCGTCCGGTGCCCGGAACCATCCTGAGAACCTGCTGAAAAGCGGGGAATACACCGCGCTCTCTGAAATTGCCATATACGGCGCGAACGCCTCCGGAAAGAGCAGCCTCCTCACTGCCATGTCGCGCGCGGTGAGCATCATCAGGGACTCCTCCGTCCGCCAGGCGGGCGAGCCGGTCCCGGTTGTTCCGTTCTGCCTGGATGACGAAAGCCCCAGAAAGCCCTCAAGGTTTGAGTTCACCTTCACCGCATCCGACGGGAAAAAGTACATCTACGGCTTCTCAGCTGATATTGAGGCTGTGCGTGAGGAGCACCTCTGCCTCTCATCCCCCAAAGGCGGGAGCCTGATGTTCAGGAGGACCGGGGACAGCTACGAGTTCCCCGGAAGCCTCAGGGCAGAGCTTTCGCAGCGCGTGCGGATGAACACGCCCAACAAGCTCTTCCTCGCGACCGCCGCATGCTGGAACGCGGAGTCCGTCCTGATCCCCTACTGCTCGCTCTCCGGGAGCACAGCCTCCGTCGGAGGAGCACAGGATCCATCTGCCATCGCGCTGGAGCTCTACCGCAGCAATCCCCGGGAATGCGCGGAGTTCGCGAAGGAGCTCCTCCGGCAGGCTGACCTGGAGCTCGATGATATCCTGGCTGAGTCAGAGGAGGCAGGCCCTTTTGGAAGCATCATGGCAGCGAACGGGATCCTGGCGGGCGGAATGAGCCTGGGAGCAGGATACAGGACAAAAATCACCACAGTGCACGCAGTAAGGACCGCCTCCGGGAATACACGGCGCTTCCGGCTCCGGCTCAGTGAGGAAGCGGCCGGGACAAAGCGGCTGATTTTCCTCGCTCCCATCATCAAGGACGCTCTGGACTCCGGAAAAACGCTCCTCGTTGATGACCTCGACCGGAGCCTCCATCCCGCCCTCGTGAGGTTCCTCGCGGATATCTTCAGGAGTCACTCTGTGAACCAGCACGGGGCGCAGCTCATATTCACGTCGCACGAGACAAGCCTCCTTTCGGAGAACATCCTGAGGCCCGATCAGGTGTACTTCACGGAGAAAAGCCCTGACACGGAAGCCACGTCGCTTTACTCACTCGGTAAATTCCGGCCGGGGAATTCTGACAGACTGGAAAAGGAATACCTCCAGGGACGCTTCGGAGCGGTTCCCCGCATCAAGGCCGGAGAGCCGGTCTGACGAATATGAGTTCCGGGAGCCTGCCCGTGCACTTCGGGTATCACAGGAGGCGTCCGCCTGGCATTTCCTGTTGCGGCAAAGCTTCCCTGCCGGCCCGGACCGCTCCCTGTTTCCCTGTCCGGCGGCCCATAAGCGGAAATTCCATCCGGATGCCGGGATTCCGCTCCTTCCGTTTGATCCGCATGACTTTGCAGCCATAAAATGTGCTCTTTATAATGACAGCGCCGCGGGACTGCGCGCAATGCCGGCTTTACCATGAATCAGGAGGTTCTTATGCCATCGGTAAATCTCAAAATACAGACTGACGGGGAGGTGAGGCGAGAGGCTGAGAGGATCCTTTCAGAGCTGGGGCTCACCATGACCTATGCCGTCAATATCTTTCTCAGAGCCGTTGTCCGGGAGAACGGCATGCCTTTCGGCCTGAATTCTGATGTTCCGAACGCAGAGACCGCGGCAGCAATAGAGGAAGGCAGGCGCCTTGCGGATAATCCCAGGGTTAAGGGGTACAGCGGTATCGGTGAGCTCAGGAAGGCCCTTGAGCATGATGGACTGCGTCAGATAAAGCCTGCGGATTCAGTAAAGATCTGAAAACCTCTGAAAGGCAGCGCTGAGATCACAAGGCGTTTTCCGAAGTCATCATCCGACAGGAAGGCATAAGAGGCCACGCCAGGCCTGCAAGCCCTTCCAGCCTGCCGCTGTACCGCCCGGCGCTGATGCCTGCTTTCTGCTGAACTCAGCCTGTAATTTCTTTCTGCGCTGAATCCGGGCTGATTCCGGTCCCTGCGAAGCCGCCCATCATCTCCATAATCTTCTTTTTGGCGTCTGCCGAGCCGTTCTGCGCGGCCTTCATATACCACTTCATCGCCTCAGCTGGGTCTTTCGCAACGCCCTGCCCGTTACGGTACAAATCGGCAAGGCTGTCCATGGCATCTGCATTGCTGGAGGCTGCCCGCTTATAATTTTCCGCAGCCTTACTGTAATCCTGTGCTACGCTAAGCCCGTCACGGTACATGTCCCCAAGGCTTTTGTGGGCTGAATCAGTTCCACGCTTGTAACAGCATATGGCATCCTGGTAATCCTGCTTTACGCCGCCAAGCCCGTCTCGGTAGGCATTGCCCAAGAGGTCGAGCGCTTCATATACAGCGTCCGGCATATGATACATCTGACATTCAACATTGTATTCAACATCGCAGTTATCCAGATAACTCACCACGTCTTCCGGGCAATCACCAAATGCCGCTTGAATGAGAAACTTGAAAGCCTCTGCGTAATTCTGGCTGACTCCCTGGCCGTGATAGTACATGAACCCAAGGTGATAGCGGGCAGAACTTTGAAATTTTCTCCAATAACGAGAACGATCTCCATCAGAAAGACCACCAGGAATCAGCACATTGCCATCCCCCGCTTTAACAACTTTGAGGAAGCATTTCGCCGCCTCCTCATAATTTTTGGGCCCACAGATCCCCCTGTAAAGGAAAAGCCCGCGGAAATATTCGCTCTCGTTATAACCAAGCAAATAATCACCGAATCTATCCTTAGCCTCATCCATATCCAGCTTCTCCTTTTTCTGTATTCTTGGCACTATATGACATACTTTCATTGTAAAAAAATTCAGACTGTCAACAATTTTTCCATTCTGCGCATCCCTTCTGACACCTGCCTCACACTTCTGGCATGCCCGTCATGAAATGCCCCCTGCGCTTCAGGCCCCTGCTTGCAGCCAAATCTTCTTGGCCAGCACTGCTCAAAGCCATCCCTGCAGTCCTTCAGCAGGCAGCTTTTTCAACATTTATTCTGCTAGAATAATGATGTTCCCGGCAGTATCACGCACATCAGATGCCGGTAATGCAGTCAGACAGACGCAGGAGGTGCAGCATGACAGAGACGGGTCAGAATCAGACAAGGCTCGAACCAAAAGCAGGAGACGAGGATTTTGCGGTTTTCCGGGAAAACGGAATCTACTATGTTGACAAGACACAGTACCTGAAGCCCCTCTTTGTAGACACAGACAGCCGCTTCCTGCTGCTCCGCCCTAGGCGCTTCGGGAAGACCCTGACCATGAGCACACTCCGCCGTTTCCTTGAGATGGACTATCAGAATCCCGGCGACACCTCGAGGCAACAGGAGCTTTTCCGCGGTCTTAAGGTAACAGAGGACCGTGAGTTCTGCGGGAAGCACATGGGACAATATCCTGTCGTATCGATCACTCTCAAGGGTGCTGCAGGGACCAAATTTGATAACGCCTACCGCAAGCTGGCCGGCATTATTTCCAATCTGGCAAAGAGTTTCCGCTGGCTGAACGGACCTGAGCTGGCAAAGGATGATCGTGATCTTTTTAACATGCTCATTGACTACAAACATCTGAGGGATCCGGACAACAGTGACTATGTGGAGCAGTCCCTGTCCTTCCTGTGCAGGCTGCTCAGGGAACGCTTCGGAAACAGCCGCAAGCCGGTACTGCTGATTGACGAGTATGACGTGCCTTTGCAGAAAGCTGCCATAGGCGGATACTATGAGCCGATGAGCGAGTTAATAGGATCACTGCTGGGCGATGTTCTCAAGACCAACGATGACATATGCAAGGGCATTCTGACAGGGTGCCTCCGGGCCACCAAGGAAGGAATCTTCACCGGGCTGAACAACCTGGAGCTCGACACAGTGCTCACAGAGGCAAGCGACCTCAGGGCTGCCATCGGCTTCACGCCGGATGAGGTCAGGACCATGCTTGAGTATTACCGCCTCGGAGATCTATACGAAAAGGCCAGGAGCTGGTATGACGGCTACAGCGTAGGCGGTCAGGATCTGTTCTGCCCGTGGGATGTAACCAAATATGTCAAGGAACTCTGCAGAAGCGAGGATCCGGCTGCAGTAACCCCCAAGTCTTACTGGAACAACACGAGCAATGTCAACATTGTTACGGAGTTTATGCCCAATCTTGCACCTGAGGACTCAGACCGCATGCAGGAGCTTGTTGCTGAAAGGAGCATAGCTGTAACAGTTGATGAGGGGATGAGCTATGGCACTCTGCGCCTTAACAATCTGAGCTCGGAGCAGCTTTGGAACATTCTCCTTTATACCGGCTACCTCACTCTGGACGAACACTGTGATAACGGCATAAACAGGCTCCGCATCCCGAACAGGGAGGTCCTTAAGTGCTTCAGGGATAACATATCGAAGTATTACGAAGGCAAAGGCGAGAGTCCATATGGAATCCTGGCCAAAAATCTGATCGATCAGCTGTTTTCAGCAGACTCAACGAAGACGGCAGGATCGCTGCAGGTGCTTCTCGGCAGTTTCGTATCGCTGAGGGACAATGCCACCAAGGCTCCGCATGAGAACTTCTACCACGGCTTCCTGGACGGTCTCTTTGCCGCTGCAGGTCAGAACATCAGTGAGTACAAATCACAGGCCGAGAGCGGCAGCGGCTATGCTGATATTACATTCAGATCATCAGGAAGGGGAAAGGCCGTGGTGATCGAGATTAAATATGCAAGAGACAGCAGCACAGACCTTTCAAATCTGGCTGACCGTGCTCTCGAGCAGATCGAAAACAAGGGATATGCCAGGGATATGTTCAACAGGGTGACGGTGAAAGTTGTTGAATGCGGAATAGCTTTCCATGGACGCAACTGCGCCGTCAGCTGCAGGGAAGTTCTGCCCTGATGGCGGGGACGGCTGCATGAATTAAACTTTTCCAGGTTTTCATGAAATCAACAGGGAGTACAGTATGACACAGACAGACCGGAATCAGCCCCGGATGTCCGTCACATGAGGGGAGCTTCTCCCTGAGACGCCCGGCGCCTGACTTGCCCTGTCCTCAGATTCAGAAAAGTCCCTCAGGTTTCATCAGGAACTCTCCTGACGCACCATCCGGCCGCCGCGACAGGCAGGATCTCACCGGCGGCAGCCTCTGGTGAGTAATGCAGCTGCTCCTCAGGAAATTCATTCAGGGCCATCATAAAGCCGGTCTGCCCGATGATGCGGGGAATTTCCTCCCCGGTGAGACCGCGGCTCCGCATCTCCTCGTAAATATAGGAGAGGTATCTTTTCTTCTGCTCCTCGGGAACTCTCTCAGCCATCCCCCTGCACTCCGGGCTTTCCGGGGTTTCCGCATCATGAGGCAGCGGCGTGCCATTGGATCTCCTCGCGGCCGTGAGCAGAATCTCAGAGGCTGCGGCCTCCGGCGAGCAGTGCATCTGCTCCTCGGGATTTTCATTCATGGCACTCATGAAGCCGGTCTTCCCGATGACAAAGGGGATATCCTCATCCCAGAGCCCGCGTCGGCGCAGCTCCCCGCAAACACAGGAGAGATATCTTTTCTTCCGCTCTTCAGAAACAGCCATGCTCATTACCCCAATAACAGGCCCCTGGACAGAGTCACCGTGTTTTCCGGAAAGTGCCCGCGAGAGCCTCACTCCCCGGAAAGGACCTCGTTCACGGCGTCATTGATGGAGTCATAGCGCCTGCAGAGCTCCGGATGCTCCTTCATCACCCTGTACCCCCGAGCGCCGCGCGGGTCTCCGCATTCGGCACCTCTTCCTCTTCTTCCTGTTCCGCCTCCTCTGTCTCAAACGGCATGCCGCCGCATCTCACGATGCTCCGGAGGAACATCGTGATGGCGGTCTCCAGGTCGAGTCCGAGATCATTGAGGATTTTCCCGGCCTTAGTTTTGAGCTCAGCGTCAACGCTGATGCTTATAGTTTCATATGACATTGCGCATTCTCCCTTTCGCACTGCCGGCATCAGGGACTCAGAAGCCCGCTCTAAAACCGGCAGGCAGCAGAATAAATCCCGGGCCCGCTGCCGTCTCTGAGGCAGCTCTCCTGCCCCGCCTCATATCTCCTGAGCTGCCCGCTCTCCGGCGGGATACGAGCATCACGCACCGGAATACGGCTTATCGGGCTCCTTGCCGTCTTCCCTGCACCAGGCGAGATAATCATCGACGGATTCGCGGAAAGCCTTCTCAGCGTCACTTAAAGACTCTCCCTCAAAGGTGATGACATCCCGCGTGCCTGTGCCCTCGCCGTGAAAAATCCCTGCCCCGTCGTCATATTCCGCTATGCCGGTGTAGCCTTTATACCTCATCATTTTCACGTTCTCCCCTGATTCCAGCCGCCCGCGGAAATCCGCGCCTGGATCTCACTGCGCCTTGTCTGCGGCATTTCCGGGATGCGACTGAGAAAGAGCCATCTCGCTCTAAGCACGGTCCGTAGCGCTGGCCACTCCACCGCAGGCTTTCGTGCCAGGCGCCATCAGAGACCTGGCATCCGCACGGACAGAAACCGGAGATGCCGCAGCCTGCGCCTTCAGATGCTTTTATCACTTTTTCCTGCCCTGAACAAGAACAATCCGTTTTTCCTGCGTCAGTGAGTGCCATGCTTAACAGAATCTGCCGCACGTCCATCCCCGGCAGAAACTTCCTCCTCCGCGCCCGGCCGCTGATGCTGCCGCACGGTTCCCCGACAGGCCGAGCCAAGGAGTGCCCCAGACTCAGGCAGAAGCTCCTCCGCCCGCCCAGAGGCATTTCATCCCCTCAATCCCGCGCAGAACACCCGGGCGGCCCTGCCCCATAACACAAAGACCGAGACTGAGCATGATAAATTCCCAGTTTCAGGGCCCGACCAACTATAATATCGGCATCAGAAAGAAGAGCACTATTGCGGAGAGAACATGCCAAAGGCAATCGGAGCGGCAGCACAGCCCGGGACTGTTGTAGCAGAGGCAGGAGAGATGAAGGAGGAGAAGTCCGTATCAGCAGGCGCCCCAGCCTCAGGGTCATCGAAGCCTGCCGCGGGCCTCAGGAGCATCATCCTTATCCACTCCTACCTCTCCTCACGCCCGGGCGCCGGCTCGCAGATCGCAGCCGAGTTCCGGGTAGGCGAGCACACCCAGGTGAACGGCGCCAACGGCTCCGGCAAGACGAGCCTCCTCCGCCTCATCCCGGTGTTCTACGGCATGGATCCGGGGCGCGC
>JAEEGL012006630.1_pt1 | contig 14421 bp, 12 predicted proteins | sample 9134231 | NCBI WGS metagenome assembly JAEEGL01 (sample SAMN16246548, study PRJNA631951) | gut metagenome | biome: gut microbiome; feature: rumen; material: fiber-attached | host: Bos | place: Iran: Karaj | collected 2018-10
AGGAACCGGATGGAGTTGAATTTTCATATTAACCGGATTACCCACAGCGGGCGTACCAAATAAATTTTGCACTTCCGCTTTTCCCTTGAGTCCTTCCAGCGGTTGCCACCCCTTATGCCCCGGGCTTTCCAAAACGGCTTTCACTTTCAGTTTATCCTCTTGAAACTCTTTGACTTCAAACGAAATACCGGAGATATACCGCTTATTTTCGTGATACGCACGAATTTGATATTCACCGGTAGGGGAAGAAATTTCCGTCATATAGGTAAAATCACGTAAACCCGTGGCAGACAAAGAAATCTTTTTATCCAGCACCGTCTTTCCCGTAGGATCTTCTATACGTAGTTGAATAGGTAATCCCGCAGTGGAAGACCAACGTTTATTTTTAGCCACCAGCGCAAACTTAACTTCCTCGCCGGGCCGGTAAATTCCCCTATCTGTAAAAAGCAATACATCCAAATTATTCTGTTGCTGGTGGGGATCTTCCCCACTCACATTAAAACGGCTGTAACTGACTTCCCGGTTGCCGTTTTCCAACGGAATAAACGAATAATCTTCCCCTTTAGAAACAATCACGGCAACGGGCTGTTTTTCGGGGGCGATTTTAGAAGATATTTCAAAATCGGCCACTCCTTGTGCGTTGGTGTAGCGGGTTTTTACAATCGTTCCGTTGCGTGCCAATAATTCCACTTTAGCATCTGCCAGGGGCTGGCGGGACGACAAGGCCAGGGCAAAGACTTTAAGTCCCATCTCTTCCTCTTTGTACAATAACCCGATATCCGATATTAAAATTAACCGACGTTGGCTAATTTGCTCTTGTTCGTCCGTTACGTTTACAATAAATAATCCACTACTATCTGCCTGCAAATATTCACTTAAATTTAGGGTAAAAAAGTTGGGTTTTGTACCCATGTCGGCCAATGGAATCGTTTTACGAAACACTTCTGCAATATCATACTCATTGAAAGAAGAATAACCCATGCAATTGTACTGAGGTTGCGACTCATCAGCAGAATCGTCTTCTTCATTATCCTCGTATTCAGTGTATCCAAAACACGGTTTACTGATATCTCCCCTCATTTGGGAAACCAAGTGGTTAATGTCTGAGCGTCGAATGCGGGATACTTGCACCTGGGCTTTGTTAATCCCTTGTGAAACGAATTGCAACACAGGATCTTTTTTCAGGGACAAAATGGAGCCGGAACCAATGATTTTTAAACGTTTAGGGTAAGGTTGAACGGGCAATACAAAGGCACGGGATTTTTGACTGACGAATTCCCCCTCCGAAGTAATCCCTGCGGCAAACTCAACAAAAACATATCGCTTTTGGTCACGGGTTTTCAAATTTGTCATTATTTGGAAAGAAGGAATAGTGCTCTCTCCCGCAATAGCTTTCAACTCAATTTCCGTGGCTTTGTCCAACTCGCTACGGACTTCTTCCACGGATTTTTCTCTCCAATTTTGTTTTTTATTTAACGGTAATAACCAAGCTTTTACTTTATCTTGCACCAACATTTTTTGTGCGTTTACCAAATCGGTAAATTCCGCTGCCAATGTGTACGGAACACCTATACGCGCAGGTGGCAGGATTTTTACTTCCTTAAGGTTGAAAAATCTATTCACATTTTCTAGTGTCAAAAAGGACTGCGCAGACATTTTTTCCCATTTAACTTGCAAGGCAACCTCTTGGTCCCGGTCGGTCAACTTCACATTATCGTAATTGATGGAGAGAACCCGCTTGTTTTCGCTCAAAGTGACCTGCGGAGTGATAACCTTCTTATCCAATGTCAAAGAAACACCTTTTACCGCTTCGGGCGTTACAGCATAATCAAAATGTACTTTTGCACGAAGCGACATATGTTTTTTTTGTGTACCAGGATACGAAAAAAACTCATCTACCGTTACTTGATTGGAAGAAGTAGTGAAAGGGATTTTCTTATTCTTTAACCGAACGTGCGGAGAAAATAGTGCCGTATCTACCCGAACCACATACTTTGTAGCGGCCAGCCACGGCGTTTGCGGTTGGAAAAGCAAGGCAGTTCCTGCCGGGGAGACCGTCCAAGTTCCGCGAATCTGCGGAGTGATATGGATCTTAGAATTTAATAACTGTTGGCTTTGCAATACCTCTTGCCGAAACAACGGGCCGGAAGATGCTTCTTCCGTACGATCAGCATTAATCACCAATTTTCCAAACATCGGCCCGAAAGTCTCTTCCTCCGCCGTATTATTTTCTTCTTGCTCAACTGATGGAAAAGGAGAAATAAGCATATCGGCCGTCAGTTCTACCCGGCGCGCCGTAAGCGCATGATACACAAAAAATCCCACTCCCCCCAGTAACGCAAGTAATACTCCCGCGTAAATTACCCAGCGCAATGTATGATTTTGTTTAACAACCGATGTTTTGATTTTCATGCTTTTGGCTCCCTGTCACGAAATATTTTATGTTACTTTCCGATAACCACGTCCGTACACTCCCGGCCGAGAATTCCGCTATCAGAACTCTCTGCCCGGTCAACAACTAGGCAATTATTTCTTCACTGTGAATGTAGTACAAACGTTTTTTAGGAAGTAAACTAAACAAAATGTAGGCACTTAACATCTGCAATGTAAAAGAAAGCGATACTAACAAATAGCGGTATACCTTAACAGATTCCAACGACGGGTCCGGCAGAAGTAAAGAAACGGAGTTAGTTACCACACGTACGAAAGGCATAAATGTAAAATCGGCGTTGGTTAACAGGGCCAACAATCCTTGTAACACAGCCAGCACCCACACCAACCGTTCCTGCAACATAATAAACACAACCTGGGAAATATACAAAATGCAAAAGCCCAAGTGCAACCGTAAAAGCAGTCCGCCCTCTGTGATATCTTTAACAACGGCTATCGTATTACAGAATCCCCCCCATAGGCAAAACCAAAACACTATTTTTACCCAAATATTGAGGTTTAAATAACGCTTCCAAAATAATTTCATAGTTATCGGTTCAACAATAAAGTCTGTTTCCGTGCATGGACTTTTAACGCTTGTTCTATGAGTCCATCTAACAGGTTAGGATAACACTCGCCGCTAGCTTCAAACAATTGTGGATATAAACTAGTTTCACTCATACCCGGCAACGTGTTAATTTCGGAAAAGTAATAATCTCCGGATTTATCCATCAAAAAATCCACACGCGCTAATCCGCTTCCGTGCAAAGCACAAAAAAGGTCTTCACTGTTGCGGCGCATACGAGCAGCTGTCTGAGCCGGAATATCAGCAGGAACATTCGTTTCACAACCGCCTGCCACCAAATACTTTGCGTTGTAATCAAAAAATTCACCCGCCAAGGTACGCAATTCCCCGCAGGCAGATGATTTTAAAGAAGGGCCTTCTCCGTATAAAGCACAAAAAATTTCACGGGCATTATCCACGCCTTTTTCTATCATCACATCCGTATCAAACTGCAAAGCAAAATCAACTGCGGGTTTTAGTTCTTCTATCGTTTTTACTTTCCGCACTCCGACAGAAGACCCCAACCGTACCGGTTTTACAAATACAGGCAACCCTTGTTTGCGCACCCAAGCGGTCAAAGATTTTTCGTCATAGTTTTGTCCTTGATGGATCGTCCGGAAAGGCAACACCGGGGCCCCGATACTCTGTGCAATCTGCTTAGTAATGATTTTGTCCATCCCCATAGCAGAGGTAATCACTCCGCACCCCACATAAGGCACGTCCAACGTTTCCAACAATCCCTGCATGGTACCATCTTCGCAATTAGTACCGTGTAATACCGGGAAGAAAACATCCGCTTTAATTTTAACAGAACCGTCTAACGCGCATACATGGGCATCCGGCATCAACACAGGCGAAACGGGCACATCTTCCGGTTGCCGCAGACCACATTCTTTTTGTAAAAACCAATATCCTTGTTTATCGATAAAAACAGGATACACCCGGTAACGTTCCGGTTGCGCCGCTAGTAAACGGCAAACAGTTTGGGCACTATGGACAGAAACCTCGTGCTCGGTAGATTTTCCACCGTACAAAACAACTACATGTAATTTGGGCATTCGTTTATCCTTATTTAACAGGGCAAGACGGAAGGTCACTGGTTTTCATCATGGAACACCGACCATTTAATCCGCCCGATAAAACTATCCGTTTTTGAAAGAAAATTGGCTGCATTATTTTCCCCGGAAGAGTTATCCTGCCGGGCAATTTTAACATCCGACAAATCATCCGAAGACTGAACTGTTACCTTGGCCTGATGAGTAATTTCTACCGGTTTATCGGCTTGCTGAGGAGTCGGAGCCATAGGAGCAATCACCGCAAATTGCTGCGGCAAGACAGTGGGTGCTTCCGGCTTACGAAGGGGACCTTGTGCAACTGAAGAATTTTCGGCAGCCACCGCTTTGCGCACTAAACGTGTCTTCAACGCCATGATCAAAGCCGAATGCGGTGCAGCAGGCTTTACGGGAGATTCGGCAGGTAACACATCCTCTGCCCCGGAAACGGCTGCCGCCGCTTTCAAATCTTCCGCGGAAGGATTCGTCGGAATATCCAACCACGCCGGAATACCGTGCCGGTTTTCTGCCGGCTCACCCTGGCGGTTCAGCACGGCAATTTTTTGCTTCAGTTTGCGAATAACCACGTCATTGCGCTTCATCCGCACTAACAATTCTTTAAAATGTTGTTCCAGTTTATTTTTCTCGCTGCGGACAGTCTCCAACTCTTGTTGGGCCGTTTGAAATTGGTTGGCCAACTGATCTCGTTCCGTTTCCAACGTACGCACCCGTTGGGCAAACTCTTGGGCTTGGTGCTTGGTTTGCTCATCGTGTGCATATTGCAATGCTGCCAACCGGCCCCGCACGGATTGCAATTCTTGCTCTTTAGCGGATAATTTTATAAGAGCCTGTTCTTTATCTTGGGCTACCTGTTGAAGTTTAGTATTTTCGGTCCGCAGGAGTTCAATTTCTTCCACCTGCCGCATACAACTATCCGAAATTTCCTGTAACTGCGTTTCCAAATGGCTTACCCGTTGCTCATATTCTTGCCGGATAGAAATAACCCGGTTATCAAAAGAAAATGTTTTTAACCGTTCTTCAGCCGCCGTCAGCTGGTCCCGCAAGGCCAAAATTTCGCGGGCTTGTCCGGCCGATTTTTTGAGCGCTTCAATTTTTTCGCGTTGCGCTTTTTTAATTTCACGGTCTAACGCGCTGCTGACTGCTTTTAACTGGGAGGCCTTCTTGCGAAGCGCTGAAATCAACCGCTCTTTAGCCGCCAATGCCTGCTGGTGCCGTTGCTCTGCCTGATCCCCAGCAGAAAACACCGGTATTCCATGCACGCGTAACGAATGAGTATCTATCAACTGCGGGGAAGCATCAAACGCCGGCCGCGCGGCAGGGGCCCTCAACAGGGCTTGCTGTTGGGCGCGGGAAAGATTTTCCATACTGGTTTTCAAATCGGTAATGGAACGGGAAAGATGCTCCAGAAAAGCATCTTTGTTTTTTTGTTGTTCCAAGGCACTGCGTGTATAGGAAAGTTCGGACAAAATACGTGCGTTTTGTTGTTCGGAAGCGTTGAATTTATTTTCCAATTCCTGGATTTTATGCGCCAGTTTTTCAAACGAGCGCACATACTGCGTAGATTTTTCGGGCAAGGATTTATCCCGCTTGGGGAATTTTACCGACGAAAACAAATGAAAAGCCGTCCCTTTGGGGTGTTTAAACTTTTCCAAGAACTGCGTTAAATCGCCCGATTCGTTGGGTGAATTTTGTTCGCTAGCCATACTCGCTCCGCCAAAAATCTTCCTACTTAAATTTAACCACAAACACGGGGTTACTGTCAATCTTTTTATGACGAAAAAACACTAAAAGAGAGACATGTAAGGGGCTATCGTAACCGTATCTGCCAACATATCCTGCGCCATGCGGCACAAGAACATACTTTTGCCGTCGCAATAAGCCGTGGTCGTCCACTCGGCCGAATTGAGATTAAGCTCCATACCCAACGCAAAGTTGTAAGGGACAGGCTTGTTCGGCCCCAAACGTTTCATTTGCGCTTCTACAACACAAATGGGCGGACTTCGTCTGGGTTGATCACAAAATACTTGATAAACAAACTGCGTTCCATCATCGTAACAATTCGAATTGCAACCCCCTCCGTAACACGTTAATCCTTTCTGCAAATCTATGGCCCCCTCATAGGTGGTAGTGGTGGCCGAATCGGAACAGGAATAAACGGCAGGGTCATAGAGCAACGTTACCCGTTGAGAAGGAAGAACCGGGTTTTCCTCTTTGAATAGGAGTACTTGTTTCCTCATAGTGGCAATGCGTTGCAACGCATTGGAAAACCGTGCTTTTGCCACCGCTTTTTGATACTGTGGTAACGCGACAGACGCCAAAATACCGATGATAAGCACGACTACCAATAATTCCAACAACGTAAAACCACGATGAAAATTGACCTGTTTCATAAATTCCCCTTATCAAAAGAAGGGCCTGTACGGTGCTATCGTAACCGGCTCTTCCAAAAGGTCTTGCGTCATACGGCACAAGAACATGCTTTTCTCATCACAATAAGCCGTGGTTGTCCAACTACCCGTTCCAAAATCAAAATCCGATTCCATGGAAAAATTATATGGAACCTTTGGAGCGAGATTTCCGCCCAACCGCTTCATTCGGGCTTGTATGAAACACATGGTGTTCCCGAGGCTGTAACAGCCTACAAAGTAAACGAACTGCGTGTTCTCCTCGTAACAATTAGAATTACAAGTTCCCCCGGAACACGTTAATCCTTTTCGTATGTCCAGGGAACCTTCATAAGCGGTAATATTACTGGAATTGTAACAGGAATAAGTGTCAGGGTCATAGAGCAACATTACCTGTTGGGAAGGAAGAACCGGGTTTTCCTCTTTGAGTAGGTGTATCTGTTTCCTAAAGGTAGACATGCGCTGCAACGCACCGGAAAACCGTGACTTAGCTACTGCTTTTTGATACTGTGGTAACGCAACAGATGCCAAAATACCGATGATAAGCACGACTACCAATAATTCCAACAACGTAAAACCACGATGAAAACTGACCTGTTTCATAAAATTCCCCCTACCAAATTAGGCGTTCATACGGCGCTATCGTAACCGGATCCTCCAAAAGATCTTGCGCCATGCGGCACAAGAACATGCTTTTCTCGTCACAATAAGCCGTGGTTGTCCAATTACCCGTTCCGAAATCAAGATCCGATTCCATGGAAAAATTAAAGGGAGCTATTTTCCCCCACCGTTTCATTTCGGCCATTATAAAACACCTAACTTGTCCGTTTTCTCCCGTTGTGCAGCCTACTATGTAAGCGAACTGCGCATGATCATCGTAACAAGTCATATCACAACTCCCTCCGCGACACATTAATCCTTTTCGTATATCTAGGGAACCTTCATAAGCAGTGATATGACTGGAAGTATAACAGGAATAAGTGTCAGGGTCATAAAGAACTGCTATATTGGGGGAAGGAAGAGCCGGGTTTTCCTCTTTGAGTAGGGTAATCTGTTTTCTAAAAGAAGACATGCGCTGCAACGCACCGGAAAACCGTGATTTGGTCACTGCTTTTTGATACTGTGGTAACGCGACAGACGCCAAAATACCGATGATAAGCACGACTACCAATAATTCCAACAACGTAAAACCACGATGAAAATTGACCTGTTTCATAAAATTCCCCTTTGTGACCTACCTATCTTTCCGAAGAGAAAGAATCCACCTCCCATTTCCAATTATAGCAAAAAACATTTAAAAAGTACGTAGTTCACGGCAATTTCAATAGTTGAGCCCGCACGGCTCCCACCAAATAGAAAGAACCCGTGCATAAAATTACGTCTGCTTCTTGTTGAACGTGAGCCAATGCGGCAGACACATCGGGCATAAACGTCCAGCCGGCGGACAAAAGAGGACCGATATGACAAGCACCGGCCGCGCGCGAGGAAGGAGGAACCGTTACCGTTCCTTGGGAGAAATAAGCCGCCAACCGGGTAAGCATCTGCGGATAATCTTTGTCTTGCATAAATCCGCACAATACCGCCGCCGATCGCTTACTAAAGGGCGTAGTCTGCCACAAAGCCAATAAATTTTCCAAAGCCGGCGGGTTATGTGCACCGTCCAAAATAAAGGTTTTGTTTCCCCGGTGAAAAATCTCAAACCGGCCCGGCAATTGTGCCTTTTCTATACGGTTAACCAACACGCTGTCTGCAATTCCTAATGCGTTGGCTACGTGCCAAACCAAATGCGTATTTTGAACATGGGCATTGCCTGCGGGTAAAAGGGAGCATACTATTTTCAACGGTGCGTTATTTGCCTGCGCCGCTTGCTCTACTACGTGCCTAGCGTCAGGCGGTAACGCCCCGCACAATACCGGTACCCCGGGTTTAATGATACCGGCTTTTTCCGTAGCAATTTCCCTCAAGGTATTACCCAATACTTGTGTATGGTCCAGACCTATAGATGTAATGACAGATAAGACAGGCAAACATACGTTTGTTGGGTCTTTGCGTCCCCCCATCCCCGTTTCCAGCACGGCATACTGGACGTGTTTATCCGCAAAATATACCCAAGCCGCAGCCGTTAAAACTTCAAACAAATTGAGTGGCTCTCTTTCTTGTGCCAATACTTTTTCTACCGTACGTACGAAATCTTCCGGTAGTATTTCCGTCCCATCAATTTGTATACGTTCCGTGGGGGAAATTAAATGAGGTGATACAAATAACCCTGTCTTGTATCCTGCCGCAGAAAGTACCTGAGCCAACAACATACATACCGTTCCCTTTCCGTTGGTTCCGGCTACATGTATGATTTTATAGTTGGGTTGCGAATGGTGGAGCCGAGCCAGCAGCTGCTTAAAAGCAGACAAACCCGCTCCGCTGTTTGAAGCGGTGCGGGTTTGCAAATCGGCAAACCAGTCATTAAAATTCATCTTTATCGGGGTTGTACCGCCGGATGTTCGCACCCAAAGCGGTTAATTTTTCTTCCAATCTCTCGTATCCCCGGTCCACGTGATAAACCCGTTCTACTTCCGTTTCGCCACCGGCGCACAAGCCGGCCATCACCAGTGCAAAGCCGCCACGCAAATCAGATGCTTGTACATGAGCGGCCGAAAGTGTTTTTACACCCGTCACCCGGGCCACACTTTTTTCCGTTACAATACGCGCCCCCATCCGCACCAGTTCCGGCGCATGCATAAAACGATTTTCAAAAATATCTTCATCTATTTCTGCCGTTCCGTTACATAGCGCCATTAACGTCATCCAAGGTGCCTGCAAATCTGTGGCAAAGCCCGGGTACGGAGCCGTGCGTATGCGCAACGGTTTGATATCGCCTTCATATGCATGCACATGTACAAAATCGGTTCCCACCTCTAACGTAAATCCGGCTTCTTCCAAATCTTCTAACAAAATAGCGTTATGTTCCGGTACGCAATCCGCAACAACCACCTCACTGCGCGTAGCGGCCGCCACTAACATGTACGAACCGCTTTCAATACGGTCTGCCACTACGGTGTGTTCGGCGCCGTGCATCACGCAAACCCCTTGAATAATCAGTCGGCCTTTTTCATCTGTATGGATGTGGGCCCCCATCTTGTTTAAAAAGGAAATTACATCATCAATTTCCGGCTCTTTAGCGACATTTTCCAAGACAGTTTCTCCCGGTATCAGGCACGCACACATCAGTAAATTCTGGGTGGCTCCCACACTGGGGAACCGTAAAACGATCTTAGCCGCATTTAATTTTTCGGCCCGAATAAACACATTACCGCCCTGAATGTCACACGCTGCCCCCAATTTTTCAAATCCCTTCAAGTGAATATCCACCGGACGAACCCCAATAGCACACCCCCCCGGCAAGGGAATTTCTGCCTGTTTAAAGCGGGCAAGTAGCGGCCCGGCTACCCAAAAACTCGCGCGCATTTGCTTGACCAATTCATACGGTAAATTATTTTTGAGCGGTCCATTCGCTTCCACCGTCACCGTATTTTGATGATAGGTTATTTTTTTACCTAAATACTCCAGGATTTTCAGTGTGGTACGCACATCGCGCAAATCCGGCACCCGGTGCAGTGTACACGGCTCATCGGTAAGCAACGTGGCAACCAACAACGGCAATGCCGCATTTTTGCTGCCACTAATATGCACGGTACCTTTCAATTTTTTGCCGCCGCGAATTAAAAACCGATCCATATCTTCTCCTTTCGCTAATTAGATTTTTGCGCCAACACGAAACGCTCTATTCCCACTATATCTTTTTTTATCGTTGCTTGCCAACCGATTTCAATTAACCCCCGGGCCACGGCAGCCGCCTGTCCCTGACACAACTCCAATGCTAACCACCCGCCGGGATTCAAATAATCTGCCGCCACGCGGCACAACGGTCGCACAACGTCCAATCCGTCCGGGCCGCCATCCAATGCCAGGCGCGGTTCACACAGCACCTCCGGGGTCAGTGTATCCACAATATTCGTTGGAATGTACGGTGGATTGGAAATAATTAAATCAAAGGTACCTTGCACCTGCTCCCACAAATTACTTTGTAATAAGTGCACACGATCGCACAAGTTAAATTGACGGATATTTTGTTGGGCAATGGCTAAAGCTTCCTTACTTACATCCACAGCCAACACTTGAGCTCGCACAAACCGTTTTGCCAACAAACAAGCAATACACCCGCTTCCCGTACACATATCCAAAAAGTGATATGTCCCTTTTTTATCAAAAAGAGCCGTTACAATATCTACCAGCTCTTCTGTTTCGGGCCGCGGAATCAGTACATCGGGAGATACCACTATATCCAACCCACCAAACGGTTGATAACCTACAATATGTGCCAAGGGTTCGCCCGCCGCTTTACGCGTAAGATAATGATTATATTGGGATAACTCTTTGTCGGAAAGAGGATATTCACGGTGCGCCAATAACCACGTCCGCGTTACGCCCAACACACACGCCAAGAGCCACTCGGCATTGGCTTGCGGTTCGTCCGAACCGGCTACCCGCAACCGGGTGGCCGCTTCTTCTAACACATCAACAAGTAACGGGGAAGTCATTATCAGATTTGCAAATTTTTGAGTTTTTGCTCTACGCGCCAAGCCCGTAAGTCTTCCAATACCGGCTCAATGGCACCTGCCATAATTTCCATAATGTTATGGTATGAAATATCGGTGCGATGATCCGTAACGCGGCTTTGCGGGAAATTATACGTGCGGATCTTTTCCGAACGGTCACCTGTACCGACTTGGCTTTTTCGCTCATCGTAAATCTCTTTATTGCGTTTTTCTTCTTCTATCTGGTAAAGTTTAGCACGCAACATAGCCATTGCTTTTTCGCGGTTAGCCCCCTGGTGGCGTTCTTCGCGGCAGGAAACCACAATACCCGTCGGCTTGTGCAAGATGCGCACAGCCGTTTCCACCTTATTGACATTCTGACCGCCGGCACCGCCGGAACGGCAAGTTTCCATCTCCAAATCTTCGGGACGGATTTGAATGTCAATTTCTTCGGCTTGCGGCATAATAGCCACCGTTACCGTAGAAGTATGTACCCGGCCGGACGTTTCCGTATCCGGCACACGCTGTACCCGGTGCGTACCGGCTTCCATACGTAACCACGAATACGCACCCTCCCCTTTGATAAACATGCTCACGTATTTACATCCTTTGAGTCCGGTGGGAGTAAAGTCCAGAATTTCGGTTGACCAACCTTTCGTTTGAGCAAAATGCTGGTACACCCGCAACAGTTCAGCCGCAAATAAAGCAGCTTCATCTCCTCCGGCCCCGGGACGGATTTCTAAGTAGATATTTTTAGAATCGTTGGGATCCGGCGGAAGCACCAAAATACGCAATTGTTTTTGCAAAACGGGGAGTTGCGCTTCCAATTCCGCCAGTTCTTCTGCCGCCATTTTGACCAATTCTTTATCTTCGCCTGCTTCAATAAGGGCCCGATCATCCGCTATAGATTTCTCCATTGCCGTGATTTCTTGTTCTTTTTCGATAATGGGCTTCAAAAAAGCATGCCGTTTGGCTTTAGCAGCTAAATCTTGCGCTGCCAAATTACCCGACGAAAGTTCTTGTTCTAATTGTTGGAATTCGGTAATGTATTTGGAAGTATCCATACGTGTACCTGCCTACAGAAAAAGAGCAGACACCAAAAGGTATCTGCTCTTTGGAAACGGCAACGCTATTTAGCCGGGGCAGCGGCTTTTGTTGCAGCCGCGGCTTTTTTGGCCGGTTTCTTGGCGGCTGTTTTTTTGGCAGCTACCGGTTTACGGACCAATTTGGCTTTGGCTTTTACTTCCGTTTTCGGCTTGCGAACCAAGGTCTTCCCTTCGGTTTTGGCATAGCGTTTATTAAATTTATCTACCATACCTTCCGTATCCAACAGTTTCTGTTTTCCGGTGAAAAACGGATGGCAAGCAGAACAAATGTCCAATTTTAAGGTTTTAGCGGTGGAACGGGTCATAAATTTATTCCCGCACGCGCAAACGGCTTCTACGAAGTCGTACGTCGGATGAATTTTTTCTTTCATAGTTTTTCCTCTAAAAAATGGTCTAACCCAAACGGGCTTCTTGATTATTATAGCAAATTACAAGAGAAAAAGGGAAAAGAGATTTTTCTGTACTTGCATAAAGCCCCGCGCACAACCGCGGGGCTTTGTAACATAAGTCAAGGCCGCTACTAGAACGTACCCAGTTCCATTTGCTTGAAGAAGTCTTTGTTGGACTTAGTGGATGACAACTTATCCAATACCATCGTCATCGCATCCACCGAACCCAGCGGCGCCAATACTTTGCGCATAATCCAAACCTTGTTCAATTCGTCTTCCGATAAAAGCAAGTTTTCCTTACGGGTGGAACTGCGGTTAATATCCACCGCCGGAAAAATGCGCCGCTCGGACAGTTTACGGTCCAAACAGAGTTCGCTGTTACCGGTACCCTTGAACTCTTCAAAAATTACTTCGTCCATCCGGCTGCCGGTTTCAATCATCGCCGTAGCAATGATAGTCAACGAACCGCCTTCTTCAATGTTACGCGCTGCTCCCAAAAAGCGTTTGGGTTTTTGCAAAGACGTCGCTTCCAGCCCGCCGGTCAGCACACGGCCCGAAGACGGAGCTACCGTATTATAGGCACGGGCCAAACGGGTCAAAGAATCTAACAAAATCACCACATCTTTACCTTGCTCCGCCAAACGTTTAGCTTTTTCAATGACCATTTCGGCCACTTGTACGTGACGGTCGGCCGGTTCATCAAACGTGGAAGCCACCACTTCGCCTTTGACACTGCGGCTCATATCGGTTACTTCTTCCGGACGTTCGTCAATCAGCAGCACCATCAACACCGCGTCTTTGTAGTTCTCGGCGATGGAATGGGCAATGGCTTGTAAAATCATGGTTTTACCGCTTTTGGGCGGAGCCACAATCAAGGCACGCTGACCTTTGCCGATGGGAGCAATTAAATCAATGACGCGTTGCGTCAGCGAATTTTTATCCAGTTCCAACGTATAACGCTCGTTCGGATGCAAAGGAGTTAAGTTCTCAAACAACGGACGGTTGTAAATTTTGTCAGAATCCAGACCGTTGACCTTTTGCACTTGTAACATAGCAAAGTAACGTTCGTTGTCTTTGGGCGGGCGGATGAGTCCTTCAATCGTATCGCCTTTACGCAATCCAAAACGTTTAATTTGCGAAGGAGACACATAAATATCTTCCCCCCCTGCCAAATAATTATTTTCCTCCGAACGTAAAAAGCCAAACCCATCGGGTAAAATCTCCAACACGCCACCACCGTACACAGAACCGTTTTGTTTAGCTTGTACGGCCACGATACGGCCAATCAATTCCTGTTTACGCAGCCCCGATATATCCTCAATGTTGTAATTAACGGCCAACTTAGTCAGTTCCGGCACACTCAATTTGTTGAGTTCGCGCGCATCCATCGGTTTAGCACCGTTGGGTTGGCGTGGCATCGCATGGGATCTATTCATATTATTGGACCGTTGGTAGGGGCGTTTGTCTCCCGTTGTACGGGAGGGACGGTCCGCCCGGGTAGTTTGTGAGGCCGCAACGGTTTGGGCAACCGTTTCTTTGGTGGGTGCTTTCCCGGCATTAGCCGGAGCAGTTGTGTCTTCCATATTCACTCCTTATTATACATACAAACGTTCAAACGCCCGATACAGGCGTGTGGCTTGTTCACATAATTGTTGTTTTGTTTGATTATTATAAATTACTAAATCGGCTTGGCGGATTTTTTCATCTTCCGGCCATTGTGCCTGGCGACGTTGTTTATATTCCGCCACCGATATTCCCCGGGCTTTTAAACGGGCAGGCAAGGTTTTCGGGCTTGCGCTCACCAACACCGTCAAATCCACTCGTTCGTTCCATCCGGCTTCAAACAGTAACGGCACTTCAA
>JAEEGL016075833.1_pt1 | contig 14421 bp, 9 predicted proteins | sample 9134231 | NCBI WGS metagenome assembly JAEEGL01 (sample SAMN16246548, study PRJNA631951) | gut metagenome | biome: gut microbiome; feature: rumen; material: fiber-attached | host: Bos | place: Iran: Karaj | collected 2018-10
ATGTTCTTTCTCGCTTTCTATCTGCTTTTCCAGGTCGGCCATGGCCTCATCCGAGAGAGGATGGAACTGACCGCCTATTTTTATAACATAGTCTTTGGTGTGACGCATCATCATGAGGAGCGTCTCGTTAACATCGTCGGAAACAGAGGCCCTAAGAGCTTCCACACCTTCGTAGTCGCGGCCTTCTTCCAGGTTATCGGCGATCTTAAGGATCTTCTCAAGAAGACACATACCGGGCCGCCCGGTCGTATGCCAGCGCACAGCGTTCAAAACGTCCTGATCGGTAACGGAAAAGTCTGTCTCCATGATGCGAGCAGCAGCGGGTCCGTGTTCCAGATTGCCCGCGCTGCGGCTGGTATCGTGGAACCATGCCGCAAGCTCCGCTTTATACGGGTCTGCCCCATAACGCAGTGCCAGGTCTTTCGACATCCTGACCACGCCTTTCGTATGCGCAAGACGCGAGGGCTTTTCGACCTGCTCGGCATAACACTTTATCAGCCCCAGAAGATCTCTGTAAAGTCTTTTTTCATTGATATAAGACAGAACACTGTCCGGGAGCAGATACTTGACCGGCCTGTGGGATTCCAGCCGTCTTCGGATATCTGAAGAGCTGATCTCCAGCTCAGGCAAGCGATGATAACTGATCCGTGCGCTGAAACGTTCAGCCAGATCCGCAATCTTCTCCTCGATGACGGACTCTTTCGGCCCGCCCTCGCGGTAACCGACGAGCACTGGAAAATGGCGCAGCAGTTCATCCGCCCTGTGCCATGTGTCGATCTCCAAAAAGGCGTCAGAACCAACGATATAGAAGATCTCACTTTCCGGATACTGTTCCAGAAGATAGCAGAGGCTCTCATATGTATAGGATGGACCTTCGCGCCTGATCTCTGAATCTGAAACTTCTAGCCCGCTGTAGCCTCCTATGGCAAGACGCAGCATCTCGAGCCTGTCCTCGGCATCTGCCGGAGGCTGATCGAGCTTGAAGGGCGAGATACGCGCCGGGATCATGATGACCCGATCGAGACCCGCCTCGGAGCGCATCTGCTCCGCCAGGATAAGGTGGCCGTAGTGAACAGGGTCAAAGCTCCCGCCCATAATGCCGATCTTCACTGTTCCCATCTTTTACTCTTCGCTTACAACGGCAATCGCCAGTTCGTCGAGCTGATCTTGCGAAACCGGCGTCGGACATTCGGACATGATGTCCTGAGCCTGAGCGTTCTTGGGGAAAGCCATGACTTCCCGAATGCTGCCGGCTCCGGAAAGGAGCATGCAGAAGCGGTCGAGGCCGTAGGCGAGCCCACCGTGAGGCGGTGTACCGTAGTTGAAAGCTTCAAGGAAGAAGCCGAATTTTGTCTTGATCTCATCATCAGTCAGCTTGAGCGCCTCGAAAATCTTGCGCTGAAGGCCGCGGTCGTGAATACGAATGGAGCCACCTCCCAGCTCGACCCCGTTGAAGACGATATCATAAGCATTGGCAAGAATCTTGTCAAGTTCGCCGCTGTCGAGGTAGTGGATATGCTCAGGCTTAGGCGAAGTGAACGGATGGTGCATCGCCAGATATCTGCCCTCTTCGTCTGACCACTCGAACATCGGGAAGTCCACAACCCAGAGAAGCTTGTAATCGTCTGCCTTGAGTAGACCCAGTTTTCCGGCGAGATCTCTTCTTAAGAATCCAAGGCTATCCCAAACCATCTTTTCGCGGCCAGCCACGATGAGGATGAGGTCGCCAGGTTTGCCGTCGAATTCCTTCACGATTCCGTTGATTTCATCTTCGGTAAGGAACTTCGAGGCGGAGCATTTCACCTCGTTTTCCTCCACACGAATCGTGATGAGACCCTTAGCCCCAAAGGTGCGGATACTCTCGAGCATCTTGTCCACATCTTTACGGGAGAAATCCTTGCTATGACCATCCATATTGATGCCCATGACGCGACCGCCGGAGGCTATGGCATCGGTAAAAACGGAGAACTGACAGTCTTTGACGATGTCTGCGATGTCATGAAGCTCAAAGCCGACCCGAAGGTCAGGCTTGTCACTGCCATAGCGATTCATCGCCTCGCCCCAGGTGAGCCTCTTGAACGGCCTGGGGATATCGACGCCCATGAGCTCTTTGAATACCCTCTGAAGGAAGCGCTCCTGCACGTCTATGACATCGTCCTGATCCACGAAAGACATCTCAAGGTCTATCTGCGTGAACTCCGGCTGTCTGTCGGCGCGCAGGTCCTCGTCTCTAAAGCATTTAGCGATCTGCATATAGCGGTCCGTACCGCCTATCATCAGAAGCTGCTTAAAGATCTGCGGGCTCTGCGGCAGCGCGTAGAACTTGCCGTGGTTGACACGGCTGGGAACGAGATAATCTCTCGCCCCCTCGGGCGTCGCCTTGCAGAGAACCGGGGTTTCGACCTCCGTGAAACCGTTCTCGTCATAGAAGTCTCTGGCTATCTTGCAGAGCCTGTGACGGAAGCTCAAATTACGCTGCATCGCGGGCTTTCTTAAATCCAAGTAACGGTATTTGAGGCGGACATCTTCGGCGGCATTGTCGTCGTCGCGGATGTAGATGGGCGGCGTGTCCGCTTCAGAATAGATTGCGAAGTCCTCGGCAATGATCTCGATGTCACCGGTCGGAAGACCGGCATTCTTAGATTCTCTCTCACAGACTTTGCCCCTGACACCAATGACGTATTCGCTCCTGAGCTTATCAGCCTTGGCAAAGAGCTCTTCGGGCAGCGAGTCGTTGAAGACGATCTGAACGATGCCAGTCTTATCCCTTACATCCGCGAAGATAAGCCCGCCAAGATTTCTCTTCTTGGCGACCCAGCCATTGACACAGACGGTCTCTCCGATATCCTCCTTACGGAGCGTGCCGCACATACAGGTTCTCTTCAGAAGTTTTTCCATATTAAGCCTCCTTGCTGACAGCTTGTAAGATGTCTTCTATCCTGACTTCCTCCTGCGAGGAATTCTTCATATCTCTGAGACTGACGACGCCCTTGGCGAGCTCGTCCTCACCAATGACGACCGTGTAGCGGGCGCCTAGGCGATCGGCGTACTTGAACTGCGCCTTCAGGCCGCGCTCCATGGCGTCTGTCATGACCTTGAAACCGTCTTTTCTGAGCCTGGACGCGATGCGGATCGCTTCGCTCTTAGCTGCCTCTCCGAGACCTGCGACGAAGATGTCGCATTTCTCGGGCTCGGGGATCTTCACGCCGCAGGCCTCCAGAACGAGCAGCATGCGTTCGATCCCGAGACCGAAGCCGATTGCCGGGGTATCCGGCCCGTCAAGCTCTTCGACCAGATGGTCATAGCGACCGCCGCCGCATACCGTCGACTGCGCGCCGAGCTTGTCAGAGACGAACTCGAAGGCTGTCTTGGTGTAATAATCGAGTCCGCGGACGATGCCGGGATCGACCTCATACGCGATGCCGTAGGCGTCGAGCTTTGCCTTCAGATCCTCAAAGGCGCTACGGCATTCGTCGCAGAGATAATCGAGCATACGGGGCGCCCCAACGAAGAATTTCTGATCCTCCGGCGATTTACAGTCAAGCATTCGCATCGGATTCTTGTAGAAGCGCTCCTTACAGGTATCGCAGAGCTCGTCGAAATGCGGCCGGACGAAGTCCTGCAGTGCCTGACGGTAGGCTCCTCGGCAGTTCGGGCAGCCGATGCTGTTGATATGGAGCTTTAAGCCCTCGACTCCGCAGCCGGTAAGGAAGTCATGCGCAAGCGCGATGACCTCGGCGTCCGCCGCCATGCTTTTTGAGCCCAGGATCTCGATGCCGAACTGATGGAACTCTCTCTGGCGTCCCTTCTGCATCTTTTCATAGCGGTAGCAGGGCGTGATGTAATAATACTTCGCCGGCATGGCATCCGCGTAGAGCTTGTTCTCGATGTAAGAGCGGCAGACGCCTGCCGTTCCTTCTGGTTTGAGCGTCAGGCTGCGCTCCGCAATCTCGAAGGTATACATCTCCTTCTGAACGACGTCGGTAGTGTCGCCGATACCGCGCTTAAAGAGTTCTGTGTGCTCAAAAATGGGCGTACGGATCTCCGTGAAGCCGTAGCGGGCGCAGCACTCACGGAACTGCTGCTCCACCCACTGCCATTTATATACCTCCGAAGGGAGTATGTCTTTGGTTCCTTTTGGTATGGTTATCATTGGATCCCCTCTTCCTTTCGCTTGATCATCTCGTCTATGCGTTCTATGTAGATCTGGTAGTTTGACACGTTCGCGATCCGTTCAAGACGGTTCTCCGCCGGATAGTACATCTTGCTGATGCCGCCGGCGCCCAGAGCTATGATACTCTGATTCTCCTCCATGATACGGATGTTATACAGGCTCTCGTGCCCGGGCAGCGCCCAGCCGACGTTTTCGAAGTTGCCTGCCATATGTTTCTGACGATACATGTAATATGGTCTGTAGCCAGCTTCGGTAAGCAACTTTTCAGCGGCTTCGAGCATCTCCCGCACGGTCTCCGCTCGCTTGTAAGAGTAGTACTCATCCTGCTCGATGAGCCGTGAACCGCGCTTGACTGCCAGTGTATGCACCGTGATATCTGTAGGAGCAAGGTCTATGACCTGCCGCAGGCTGTCCGTAAAATCTGCAGCTGTTTCCTCAGGAAGACCGGTGATAAGGTCGGCGTTGATGTCGGGTACGCCGGCCTCCTTCGCGAGCCGGAAGGCATCCACGATATCCTGAGGGCTGTGCAGACGTCCGATGAGCTCCAGCGTCCGCTGTTTCATGCTCTGCGGATTGATGCTGATTCGTCCGGCTCCATGCAGCAGTATAAGCCGCAGTTTCTCCCTCGTGATTGTCTCCGGACGGCCAGCCTCCACCGTGAACTCGCGCAGTTTCCCGCCGTCGAAATGCCTGCTGACAGCGCTGAGCACCGTCCCGAAGTCTTCCTCATCCAACGCTGTCGGTGTACCGCCGCCGATATAGATGCTCTCGGCAAAGAGTCCCCGGCGCGCCATGATAGCAGCGGTCGCCTCTGTCTCCTTCAACAGGGCCTGCACATAAGCCGTAGCGGCAGGCTTTGTGATGACGTTGGACGTGAAGGAACAGTACAGACACCGGGTCGGGCAGAACGGGATGCCAGCATAGAGGCCGCAGGCCGCGGGACTGCTGTCCTGAAAGACCTTTCGCTGTACGGCATAGATGTCCTTAAGCAGCGCCAGCTTGCTGTCCGAGACGAAGTAATCGTATCTCAAAACACGGTCCGCCTCCGCTTCACCCTGCTTTTCTGCTGTCTCGCGGTATAGCTTTTCCGGCCTCACGCCAGTCAGGATGCCCCAGTCGAGCGTCTTGCCGGTCTCATCGGAAAGAAAGCTGTAAAGCTGACGTTTATGGTCATTCTTGCTGCCTTCATCCGGGATCAGAAGGTCAGGGACGTCCTGATTATCCGGAACCGGTCCGCCACCGTCCCGGCAAAAGAAGCTGAACGACGTATCCGCCATGAACATCTTCGCCAGCTCTGCGAGATCGTATCGGGATTTTTCAGTGGGTACGCTGATCCTATACAAACGGATTGTACCTCTTTTCATAGCCGATCAGAGTTTCGGCGTCATGTCCGGGCAGCACCTTCGTATCGTCCGGCAGGACGAAGAGCTTCTCCTTGATAGAAGCCATGAGCGCCCCGAAGTCTCCTCCGGGGAAGTCTGTGCGCCCCACAGAACAATGGAAGAGCGTATCGCCCGAGAAAAGGACGCCGTCCGTATAGACGCACATGCCGCCCGGTGTATGACCGGGGGTGCTGATGAAGCGCAGTTTGATATCACCCACCTGCATCTCCTCACCATCTGCGACTTCAATATCCGCCGTGATGCCGCCACTGCCGAAGCTGACGCTGCGATCATAGAGAAACTTACGTTCCAGGCGGGAAGCCACCAGCTTGATTTCCGGATAGCTGGCTTTAAGATCCGCGATACCTCCCGTGTGGTCACCATGACCGTGGGTCAGGATGATGTATTCCGGTGTTGCGCCATCCTTTTCGATCTCGGCCTTGAGTCTCTGTGAGGGTTCGGCTGGATCAACGATAAAACATTTCTTGTTAACTTCATCTTCAACCAGGTAAGTATTCGTCATGATATTACCCAGTACGAAACGCTTGATCTGCATGTATTTCTCCTGTTTTCTTCATGTGCCCGAGCTGTTTTGCCGGATCGCGACACGAAATCAATCACATCTCAAGCACATTAGGACTTTTATATGATGGCTGAGTATCAAATATTATGTATTGGTTCTGTATACATCTACAACGCCGTCCACCTGCCGCAGGCGCCCGATGACCTTGGCCACATCTGACGTGTTGGAGATCTCGATTGTCATGATGATCGTCGAAACGCCGATTTTCTCCTTCTTGTCAATCTTGGTGTATAGTCCGGTTATGCTGATATCCATCGTCTCCATCGTCCGGGATATATCGGCAAGCAGTCCTTTTCTATCCTCCGACATGATATAGAGCTCAGCGTCGAAATACATATTGTTATCATTGTCTGTATCCCAGGCGACTTCGATGAGCCTTGGTATCTCGCTGTCCGGAAGGGATAAGATATTGATGCAGTCCTTGCGGTGTACGGAGACTCCGTTGCCTTTGGTGATAAAGCCGATGATCTCATCTCCTGGCACAGGGCTGCAGCACTTGGCGTAACGGATAAGCATGTTATCCATGCCCTCCACGATAATGCCGTTGGTACGCTGCTGTTTTTTCTTGCTGAGCGCGGCCTGCTTGCGGGCTGCTTCCTTCTCCTTGCGGATGAATTCGGCCTCCGTCTCGGCGTGCAGATAGCCTACGCACATGACGAGCGTCTTGTTGAGCAACGGCCCTCCGTAACTGATGACATTGTACAGCTCATCAGCATTCGTGTAACCCTGCTCTTTGGCAGCGCGAAGTACATAGGAAGCCTTGAGCACCGTCTGGATATCGTAACCCTTGCGCTTGGCAGTTTTCTCGAGCATATCGCGGCCTTTGTCAGCGTTCTCAGGCTTGTTCTCTTTTCGCAGGAACTGGCGGATCTTCGTCTTGGCACCGTTGGTCTTGACGATCTTGAGCCAGTCGGCGCTGGGGCCTTTGGAGTTGGATGAAGTGATGATGTCGACTATCTCGCCGTTGCGCAGAACATAGTCCAGCTGGACAATCTTGCCGTTTACCTTCGCGCCCACGCACTTGGAGCCGACCGCAGTATGGATTTTGAAGGCGAAGTCAAGCGGCGTGGATCCGGCAGGAAGCTCCATGAGTTCACCCTTCGGGGTGAAAACGTAGACCTGTTTGGCAAAGAGATCCATCTTGAGGGCATCCATGAACTCACGCGGATCTTTTGTGTCCTGCTGATCCTCGAGGCTCTGACGCAACCAGGCGAGCTTGACCTCCTCGTCATCGGTCTCCTTGATACCCTCCTTATATTTCCAGTGTGCCGCTATACCGTACTCTGCGATGTGATGCATCTCCTTCGTGCGGATCTGCACCTCGAAAGGCTTGCCGTTCTTATCCAGCACTGTCGTATGCAGCGACTGGTAATTGTTCGGCTTAGGCATCGCGATATAATCCTTGAAACGACCCGGGATAGGAGTCCAGCGAGTATGTATGGCGCCCAGCGCGGCGTAGCAGTCGCGGACGCTGTCCACGATGACACGCACGGCGTTGAGATCGAAGATCTCGTCCAGTTGTTTGTGCTGGTTGACCATTTTTTTATAGATGCTGTAATACTGTTTGGCGCGTCCGTAAATCTCGAATTCTATGCCCAGCGCTTCCAGCATCTGGCGTATCTGCTCAGTGACCTCATCGATGACTTCGCTGCGCTTCTCCTCACGCTCCGCCATCTGTTCTTCAAGCTTTCTGTACTCCTCGGGAAAAAGATGCTGGAAGGAGATATCCTCCATCTCCATCTTGAAGTTGTACATTCCCAGGCGCGCTGCCAGAGGCGCATAGATGTCAAGCGACTCCTGGCATTTCTCGCGAATCTTTTCGGGCTTCATATAGTCTATGGTGCGGAGATTGTGGAGACGGTCGGAAAGCTTGATGACAAGGATGCGGATGTCTTTGGACATTGCTAGAAACATCTTGCGGAAATTCTCCGCCTGCTTCTCCTCACTGCTCTCATAGACGATGTTGGTCAGCTTGGTGACGCCGTCGACCAGCACCGCGACCGTTTCACCGAAATCGCGTGTGACATCGTCAAGCGTGTAATTAGTATCTTCCACGGCATCGTGAAGTAGGCCGGCAACGAGCGTATCGTCGTCCATGCCCAGCTCGGCCAGAATCTTGGCTACAGCGACCGGATGGATGATATACGGCTCGCCCGACTTACGTTTCTGGCCCTCGTGCAGCTCTTTGGCCTTGAGATAAGCTTTTTCGAGCAGCTCTCCGTTGTAGTTGGGGTTGATCGCGAGGATCTCCTCAATGACCTGTTCCATAGATGCCCTGTTTCTTCTGCTTTCCGCTCACCCTGTTTACGCGCCCCTATACTTGTTCTTTTTTGTGAGACGGCTGATATCGAAATACAGCGCCGAAGCGATGCAAAGCGAGGAGACCGTCCCGAAGATGACGCCCGCAATCAGCGGCAGCACGAAGGCGCGCACCGTTCCGCCGCAGAGGATGAGAAGCGGAATGACCGCCGCGACTGTCGTGAGCGAAGTCATGATGGAACGGCTGACCGACTGGCTGATGCTGGTGTTGATCAGCGCGGTCTGCTTGCCGCGATTGGCGTAGCCCATATTCTCACGGATACGGTCGAACACGACGATAGTATCGTTGATTGAATAGCCGATGACGATGAGCAGGCCGGCGATAAAGGGGCTGTTCATCTGGATATGCAGCAGGCCATAAAGCGCAAAGAGCATCAGTGAATCGTGACACAGCGCCATGATGGCAGCCACACCGAAGCGCCATTCAAAGCGTATGGCAACGTAGATGAGCATGGCAGCAGCCGCGATGACGACCGCTTTGAGCGCGTTGCTCTTCAGTTCCGAACCTACCGACGGACCGATAAGACCGGCCTGTTCCAGGAACTGCTCCCTGTCTGTCGTGACGCCGAAGGTATCATATAAGTCCTCCGAGAGCGAGCCACGCTCGTCCACTGAAATGACCTGCGTGGTCTTGATGATAATCTTGTCGTTGCCTGCCCCACCGAACTGGATATCCGCCTTGATGCCATGGTCATCCAGGATATCCTGCACCTGCGCAGCGTCCACCTGTTTGCCCATGTTGTACTGCATCATGGTACCGCCGGTGAAATCGATGCCCAGATTGAACCCCCGAATGAGGCCGAGACCCATGCCGATGACGATGAGCGCGGCAGCCGCAAGATAGAAGATACGTCTGTGACCGAGGAAATCGAAGCCCTGCACGGGCGCCTCGTCCTTGATCTCCTTGACTCGGAAGTTTTTAGCCGTGGCAAGTTTCGGGTTCTCCGCAACGATGCTGAGAAGCAGCTGTGATACGGCAACCGCAGTGAAGAGGCTGGCAACGATACCGATGAGCAGCGTGAGCGAGAAGCCCTTGACCGAGCCCGTACCGAAAATGTACAGGATAACGGCCGCGATGATGGTGGTGATCTGCGAGTCGATGATAGTCGTCATGGCGCGCTTGTAACCGGAATTGACCGCGACACGGACGCTCTTGCCAAGACCGATCTCCTCTTTAATGCGGGTAAAGATGAGGACGTTGCTGTCCACCGCCATACCTACAGAAAGGATGATGCCAGCGATGCCGGGTAGCGTGAGCACGGCATGGAAGACGACGAGCGTCCAGAGGACGATGAGCACATACAGCGCGAGGGAAATGTCGGCGACAAGGCCCATGGCAAGACCGTAAACAGCAATCATCATGATAAAGATTATGACAATGCCGACAACGCCAGCGATGGCACTCGTTTTAGCGGCGTCTAGGCCCAGCGTAGGCCCGACGATATCCGTCTGGATCTCCGTGAGCGCGACCGGCAGTGATCCGCCGCGGATGAGCGCCGCGAGGTTGCCGGCAGTACTGGCCGTGAAATTGCCTGTGATCTGGCACTGCGTTCCCGATATCACTCGCTGGACGTAAGGCGACGAGATAACATCGTCATCCAGGAAGATGAGGATCTGCCGCGCATCATAGCCAGGAAGCGACGCCTCTATCTCACCGTTGACAGCCCTTCTCGTAGCAGCCTCGAACGCGGCGGCGCCTTCCGCATCGAACTCCAGATTGATGGTATAGGTACCGATGAGCGCCGGCTCCTGCCCATTATAGACTGCAGAGACCGCGGTCTTGACATGAGAGCCGTCCATGGCGACGACGTTGTCCGCCGTGCGGAAACTGAGCTGAGCTGTCTTGCCGATGACCTCGATGGCCTCCTGCGCGTTCTGGGCGCCGGGAAGCTCGATACGGATGCAGTCTTCATTCTCGATAGCGATGACCGGTTCTGACAGGCCAAGCTCGTTGACACGTCTTTCCATGACAGCTTGCACCTGGTCCATGAGCGCCTTCAGTTCAGCGCCCTTCACGTCTGTCTGCGCCTGCAGGACGACCGAAACGCCGCCTATCATATCAAGACCGAGATTGAGCCTGTCTGCCAGGCCGCCGCCGTCACCGATCCCGGCGATACTGGCGTACCAGCCAAAGATGATCACGATGATCAATAATACCGCTGCTGCTTTTTTCATGTTCTCTTATCCGAAATCCTTGTTTTTCAGCTATTTTTGACCTGTCCCCAATAAAGCAAAACAAGGCATGTGCGGATCCGCACATGCCCTGCCGTACACATCCTATTCAGCGTCCGTAAGGGCCTCTTCAACTGTTCCCTGCGCTTCTTCGGCGACAGCTGTCGCCACTTCCGCAGTCTCCGCAAACTCTGACTTCTTGTCGAGCCTGCGCATCTTTCTGCCGGATGCCTTCTCGTCCGCGGCGCTTTCCTCAGACTTGCCGCCTGCGGGCTTAACAGTAACTTCCTTGACGAGACTGGAAATACCCCATTTGGCAACATCCACCTTGGTCTTGTCAGCACCTATCTGAATGGTAACTTCTTCATCTTTTACTCTGACGACTTTGCCGAGGATGCCGCCGATGGTAACGATCTCATCGCCCGGTTTCAGGTTTGCACGCATTTCCTGAACCTGCTTCTCTTTCTTCCGCTGCGGGCGGATGAGCATGAAGTACATGAGGCCGAAAAGCGCTACGAGCATCAAAATTGAAGAAGTGGATTCACTGATCATATTTTACTAATCCTCCTACAAATAAACTACTCAAAAATTATACTATATATACCATTAAAATCAAGCGCTTTTTTATGCCGGAAACAGTCTGATTCTTGCATTCAAAGAGCCTTTTATGCTAATATTACAATATTATATTTTCTTCTTTTGCCGGCGTGGTGGAATTGGCAGACGCGCGGGACTCAAAATCCCGTTCTGGCAACAGAGTGCGGGTTCGACCCCCGCCGCCGGCACCATTGTTTTTACTCAAAGGAGGTCCCTATGAAATACGATTTCACTTCCATCATGGATCGTCACGGAATGGATGCCGTCGCGGTAGACGGACTCGGCACCAAAGCCATGCCCTTTGCGCCCAAGCGCCCCCAAGAAGGATTCGACATCATTCCAATGTGGGTCGCAGACATGAATTTCCCCACTGTTCCGACTATCCCCGAAGCCATCATCAAGAGAGCCCAGCATCCTGCTTATGGCTATTTCGCACCGCGAGAAGAGTATTTTGCCAAGATCATCAAGTGGCAGGAAACACGAAATGGTGTCAAAGGTTTGCTTCCGGAGCACATCGGCTATGAGAACGGCGTTCTCGGAGGCGTGGTCTCTGCACTCAACGTCTTTTGTTCCAAAGGAGATAACGTGCTCGTACATACTCCTACTTACGTCGGTTTCACGAAGTCTCTCACCAACAACGGTTACCACTTGGTTCACTCGCCGCTGAAGATTGAAGACGGCGTCTGGCGCATGGATTTCGAGGACATGGAAAAACGCATCGTGGAAAACAAGATCCATGCTGCCATCTTCTGTTCCCCGCATAACCCCTGCGGTCGAGTCTGGGAACGCTGGGAGATAGAGAAGTTCATAGAACTATGTGCTAAATATGATGTTTTCGTCATTTCCGACGAAATCTGGTCCGACCTGATTCTGACCGGCAACAAACATATCCCCACCCAGAGCGTCTCCGAAGATGCCAGAAACAGAGTCGTCGCACTTTACGCTCCTTCCAAGACCTTCAACCTCGCAGGACTCGTCGGTTCCTATCACATCGTCTATAATCGCTGGATCCGCGAGCGCATGCTCAAAGAATCATCCCTGCCGCACTACAACGACATGAACGTGCTCTCGATGCACGCACTGCTGGGGGCTTATGAACCTGAAGGCTACGAGTGGTGTGATGAGCTTCTGCAGGTACTCACCGGCAATGTAAACTATGCGGCAGACTATATAGAAAAACACTTCGAAGGCGTCACGCTCTGCAGGCCCCAGGGAACCTACATGCTCTACCTCGACTGTAGTGGTTGGTGCGAGAAGCATGGCAAGGTCATTGAAGATGTACTCGAAGCAGCTTGGGCGGTCGGCGTCGCTGTGCAGGACGGTCACTTCTTTAACGGCCCCTGCAATCTGCGAGTCAACCTCGCCCTGCCTCTCTCCAGAGTAAAGGAAGCCTTTGACAGACTAGATAAGTACGTTTTCAACGCATAGAATACCCCATGATCCAAAAACACGAAAAGGGGCCGCCTGGCCCCTTTTTTCATGCTATGAAAGATCTAATCGTCTCTGTGCTTCTCGTTCCACTCGTCCATCGTCTTCTTGCCTGTGACCGCGAAATAGGCCGCGAGCGCCATGATCAGGCAGCTCGCCAGAACCTGACCGAACATGACGTTATGTCGGATGACCATGATTAGGATGTTGAGCGCCTCAAAGCAGAAGACCATGATGCCTGCGATCATCGTAACCTTGCCGTCAGGCGTCTGTTTTCTGTTTGGATCCATGATTTGACCTCCCTTGGTTTTCTTTTTTATCTTAACCCATTCCCTGTGTGTCGACAAGCACCTCTCCACATTTATCCCTGTTCGGTAAAAACACCCTTCCCTTCAGTTGATGCTCCGCTTGTTTGAGGCGAGAGTCTCGCCTCAACAGCCTTCAGCCGGCGTGATGTGTAAAAACGCACACCCATAGAGACCATCGTGATGCCCCAACTGATGGGGAAACAGAGCGCAATCACGGAGATGATACGGTTCTGCGGAACGATTATAGTAAGCCAGAAAACCCGGAATGCAGCAATTCCCAGCGCGCAAATGATGACTGGCACGACCGCGTCACCAATGCCGCGCAGAGCCGCAGAATAGATTTCGACGAAAGTCCAAAGAAAATAAAACGGCAGGAATAGTTTAAGGATGTTCCAAGTACGGTACATCAATGCCAGATCTGTCGTAAAGAGATGGAAGATATGCGGCCCCGTCAGCCAGACGGCCCCACAGAAGAGAAAAGTAAAACCGACGAAAATCATGATACTGTTGCGTACCCCGCGTTTGATGCGGAAGAGATCACCCGCCCCGTAGTTTTGTCCTACAAAGTTGATGAGTGCAACACCTGCAGCACTAGTGATGCTGAAGAGATATCCGTCGACCTTGCCCGTCAGCGACCACGCAGCCATCGTGACGCTCCCTAGACGATTGACGGAGATCTGCACCATCATATTGGCGACATTATACATCGCAGACTGCAGCATGGCTGGGACTCCCAGCGCGAGCATGTGCCTCAGAAACGGTCCAGTGATCGAAAGATCCCGCGGCCGCACCGCGTAGCTGTCGTGCGCGCTGACGAGTCGCAGAGTGACCAGAACAGCGCTGAGCAGTTGAGAGAAGACGGTTGCGATCGCCACACCAAAAACACCGAGCTCAAAGACGATGACCAGCAGCAGATCGAGAAAGATGTTCGTCAGACAGGAGGCTAGCAGATAGATAAATGGTCTGCGACTGTCGCCGACCGCTCTTAGGATATTGGACCCGACGCAGTAGAACACGACAAAGAGACTGCCAGAGAAATAAGTGCGGAGATAAAGAAGCGAATCCGCGAAAACATCTTCGGGAGTATGCATGAACACGAGCAGCTGTGGCGTCACAAAGAGAAGCAGGATCGTTGTAACGGCGCCATAAAGAAGCGTCGCGGTGACGGCTGTGTTCGCCGCTCTGCGTACGCCGTCGTGATCGCCGGCACCGAAACGCTGCGCAATGACGACGGACGAGCCCGACAATAGCCCATTGCTGATAAACATATAGAAATTGGCAAGATTGGCACTGCTGCCGCCAACAGCCGCTATCGCCTGAGAGCTAACGAACTGCCCAACGACAATCGTGTCGACCATGTTATAAAACTGGTGAAAAACATTTCCGGCCGCGATAGGCAGGAAGAAAGACAGTAGCTGCAGCGTGATATTGCCTTTTGTCAGATCTTTGGTCCCTGTA
>JAEEGL011512226.1_pt1 | contig 14420 bp, 12 predicted proteins | sample 9134231 | NCBI WGS metagenome assembly JAEEGL01 (sample SAMN16246548, study PRJNA631951) | gut metagenome | biome: gut microbiome; feature: rumen; material: fiber-attached | host: Bos | place: Iran: Karaj | collected 2018-10
AGGAGTAGGTAGTCGTGTGCCCTGTAAGAGTTTACAAAAGGAGGATATAGACTTTGTGATGAAGTCAAACTTTGAAGCGCCTGTTCTACTTCAATCTTCTTTATTAAATAATAAGAAAATTAATAAGGGAGCATCTATTGTTTTCTTGGCATCGAGAGCAGCATCATTCCCTTCCTTCGGTAATGCCATTTATAGTGCATCTAAAGGAGCAATTATTTCGTATTCGAAGTGTTTGGCTTTAGAGCTTGCACCTAGGTCAATTAGAGTTAACTGCATTTGTCCTGGAATGGTATGGACTGATCTAATCACAAAAGATGTAGATAAAGAAATTTTAGAGGAAACTCAACTACAATATCCATTAAAACGCTTTGGAAGTCCTGATGATATATCAAGTTTAGTTATTTATTTGTTAAGTGATACTTCATCTTGGATGACTGGAAGTATAATTGATATTTCGGGTGGTGGAGAAGGTGTATTAAAATAGTTCGTTAAAATGAAAGCATATATAAAGGCTCTCTCATATTATCTGCCCAATCGAGTTGTTACGAATGAAGAGCTCCTACAGGAGTTCCCAGAATGGAGTGTAGATAAAGTTGCTGCGAAAGTAGGCGTGTATTCACGCCACCTTGCAGCTGAAGATGAGACTGCTGGCGATCTTGCTGAGAAAGCAGCATTGAAGCTCTTTGAAGAGTATAAAATCGATCCCAAAGATATTGATTTTTTATTACTCTGTACACAAAGTCCTGATTACTTTTTCCCCTCAACATCCTGTATTTTACAACATAGATTAGGAATTTCTACCTCAGCTGGTGCCTTTGATTATAACCTAGGTTGTTCTGGCTGTGTCTATGGATTGGCTATGGCTAGCAGTTTTGTGAAGAGCGGGCTTGCGAAGAATGTACTTTTATTAACCGCTGAAACCTATCAGAAGTATCTTCATCCTATGGATAAAAGCAATCGGTCCATATTTGGAGATGGTGCAGCTGCATGTTTAATATCAACAGATGGATTTGCTGAAATTGGAGAATTTGTACTTGGTACAGATGGCAGTGGAGCAAATAATTTGATAGTTAAAACTGGTGGAGCAAGGCATAAAAAAACTACTGGTAGATATGAAGAAGATGCTGACGGGCATTTTAAATATGATGATTATTTATATATGAATGGTTCAGAGATCTTCAACTTTACATTAAATGTTGTGCCTGATTTGATAAATCAGATTTTAGAAAAGAATTCCAAGTTTTTTGAAGATATTGATTTTTTTGTCTTTCATCAAGCAAATAAGTACATGCTGAATACCATTAGAAAAGTATGCGCTCTTCCTTTAGAAAAATTCTATATTAATTTGGAAAATACAGGCAATACTGTATCATCAACTGTTTTGATTGCACTTAAAGATACTTTGAAAGAGGGTATAATCAAACCCGGAATGAAAGTGATGGTTTCTGGTTTTGGGGTTGGTCTTAGTTGGGGCGGAACAGTTTTGAATATAAAAAATAATTGAGATAAAAGGAAACTAGATATTTTATGCGATTTCAACAATTATATTTGGCATGGATGATATTCTATCATTGTCTTATGTTTATTCTAGTATTCTTATTTTCTCAAATAGATTTCAAATTGAGTTTTATTTTGGACTTTACAATAATCTGATGAGATAAGTGTCTTGAGTTTAGTATTGATTCTTATTTCTGTTTTATTATCCATGCATATATAACGCTAGTAGTTGCTATTTGCGTTGTTTATAATATTTTGACTATCTCTTTATTTATAATATCGTAAAGAATTAATGGCGGATGAAAATTTAAAGCATAAAGCAGCTTCTGGAATGCTTTGGACGGCTGTACAAAAGTATTCCACTATGATTATTGGCTTTATTTCGAGTATAATTCTAGCCCGGTTACTGACTCCAGAAGATTATGGTGCAATAGGTATGTTGGCCATCTTTATGAGTTTGGCTGAGGTGTTTATTGATGCAGGTTTTGGCTCCGCTTTGATTCAGAAGAAGCATCCTACACAGTCGGACTACTCCACGGTGTTCTTTTTTAATATAGTGATGTCTCTGATACTATATCTTGCTCTTTACACCAGTGCACCTGCTATTTCACAATTTTACAGGATGCCTATACTTCGCAACGTTCTTCGAATTCAGGGTTTGATATTATTTATTTATGCATTCAATGTCATTCAGCTTAATATAATTCGTAAAAACTTGCGTTTTAAGAAGTTGTCTAAAATTACTATTATCACTTCTGTAATTTCATTGATTATTACTGTGGTGATGGCTTATAATGGTTGCGGTGTATGGGCTTTAGTAACTCAAAACATTATAGGAGCGCTGATTCCCTGTTTGGTTTTCTGGGTTACTATTAACTGGAAACCTACTTTGGTGTTCTCATTAGCCTCTCTCAAAGAGTTGTTTGGTTTTGGCTCGTATATGTTTTTTTCTCATTTATTTACCACATTTAGTCAGCGAATCACAGGTCTTTTAGTTGGCAGGTGGTACGATCCTGCCACCACAGGATATTACTCTAAGGCTTCAACTACGTCAAAATATGCAACTTTAAGTATTTCTGGGGTAATGATACAAACTACTTACCCTTTGTATGCTTCTGTCCAGGATGACAAGTATCGTTTGATAAATATGGTTAAGAGGATTACTTCGACACTGGCATACATTTCTGTTCCTGTTTTAGTACTTCTGATTCTAATTGCTAAGCCATTGTTTATTCTTCTCTTTACTGATCGTTGGCTAGATAGTGTACCATATTTTCAGCTATTATGCTTTGGTGGCATTGCTGGTTGTTTGCAATCAGTAAATCAACAAACTATTTCTGCTATCGGGAAGAGTAAAATTTTCTTTGTGTGGACTGTAATTAAACAAAGTATAGGAATCATTTTTCAGGTAGTTGGAATTATAGTATTTGGCATGTGGGGGTTGTTGGTGGGAAAGGTTTTTTCTTCATGGTTTTCTTATTTTGTCAACATTTCTTTGGTATCGAAGTATGTTGGTTATAAAAGCTTCCAACAATTGAGAGATTTGGCACCTATTTTTATTGTGTCAGTAATTGCATCTGTTGCAGGACTTCTTTGTTCTTCGATATTGGGGCTTGGTTTATATGCAGATGGTGTAATTAAATCAGTAGTTTTCATCATGATTTATCTAGGATGGTCAATCATTTTCAGACCTGAATCCTACACATTTTCACTATCTGTATTTTATATGTTTAGATCTAAAAGTAAAAAGCAATAATCATGAAAAAATCTACTTTTATTAGTCAGAACCGCGGTGTACATACGTTTTTGTTTTTTTCTTTTTGTATAATAATAATAGCTTTTTTCTTCGCCAATTTTACCACATATTCAAATTATGTGGTTTATCCAGCTTTCTTGTTATGGTTTCCTGTGGTTCTGAAACGGTCAAATATTCTATCGAATAACGAACAGATATTTGTTCGCGTATCATTTCTATTAATGATGATTATTCTATTTTATTGGCTGATTCGTTATTCATCAATGGAAAGTGGCTTGGTGCTACGAGAAGTAAACTGGATTATGGCAGGTGTTATATCTGTTTTTGCATTTAAATTATTTTCTGGACGAGAGCTTTTTAACTTGTATAAGGTTATGACCATTGTTGCAATGATTCTTTTAGTATTCTTGATAAATAAGGGACGAGAATTGCTGTCTATAGATAGTCAAGATGAAGCAGCACTTGTAACTGGAGCATGGTACGGAGCCTTATATATGCTGTTTACAGGATTAAGCCTGATTTTTTTTCTTCATGTGAAATCTGTCTTTCCTAGATTTTTTGCTCTAATTGTTTTTTTCCTTACACTATATCTTAATTTTTTTGTTTTACAGCGTGGAATAAATGTTTTGTTCACTTTGGCCGAAATAGGATTGATATTAGTGTTTTCCCTAAGAAGTAAAGGGTTGGTTTACTTGCTTTCCTTAATTATTTTTGTATTCTTTATTTTTATTTACACTTCAGGTTATCTTATTATTATTTTTGATAAAATGGCTGAATTAATACCTTCTGATAGGTTAGCTAATCGTTTTAGAGATATTTCTTTGGCTTTAGCATACGAAGATTTGGAGGCAAGTGATGGTTCTCTCGCAGGTCGCAATGAGCTGATGAATAATAGTTGGAATACTTTCACATCCAGTTTTGGGCATTTAGTTTTTGGAGCAGGTGAACATTCACATGACCATTCTGTCATAGGTCATCATAGTTTTTTCCTTGACACACTTGCTCGTTATGGTGTTATCGGTGGTACTATGATATTTGTCTATTTTAAGAAACAATATCAGATTATTATGTCTGGTTTAAGTTTTCATAAGGAATGGACAATGTATATGCAATGTTCAGTTTTATTTCTTTTTTATGTTCTACGTAATTTCATAGGAGTATTCTCCTATGCACTTGTCAATTTGATTATACTATTTTTATTTCCTTTGACGTTCAAGCTTATCCAATATTTTAATAATAAATAAATCAAGATAATGATATGATAGTAGGTGCATGTGGTTTTGGATCAACAGGGTCAAGTGTCGTTACAGATTATTTGAAAGAATACGATAACTTTCAAGTATTAGATCAGATAGAGTTTACATGGGTTTCTGGTGTGGATGGATTAATAGATTTAGATTACCATCTTAATCATCCTCATAATAGAACAATGGATTCCATCATGGCAATAGACCGATATAGAGCAATGTGTAAAAAAAGGGTGAGAAAATATAGTATTGCTGGAGTCTCTCCAGATCAATTAATTAAGTTGACTGACAATTTCCTTAACTCCATCATTACCACTTCTTGGGAGTGGAACATTTATCCTCCAAAGGGCTTTTGGGATAGAATTAAGAGATCGGTATATGCTAAATTATCTATTGTCCCTAAATGGGAAGTTAAAAATGGAAAACATTGGGAAGGATATCCATTGGAAAAAGTTTATCTTTCTGTGCTACCTCAAGATTTTGATGAGAAGGCAAAGCAGCATGTACGTGATATTCTTTTAACTATGGGAGCTGACTTTTCCAAACCTATTATATTGGATCAGCCGTTTGCAGGGAATAATCCTCAAGCGTGCTTTAAGTTTTTTGATGATCCCTACGCAGTCGTTGTTGATCGTGACCCTCGAGATAATTATGTGTTTGCCAAAACGAAACTTTTGGGTCGTTTCCATCTGATGCCTATCAATCACGTGGATGATTTTGTAAAGTATTATCGTGCTATAAGGAAAGATCAGCCATACAAGCAGCCACATGAGAGAATTCTTCGTATGCAGTTCGAGAATTTCGTATATCATTATGATGAGGCAACATCTAAATTGAGGGATTTTTTTCATTTGCCTGACAATCCGAATCCTAAGACGATATTTGATCCAGCTTTGTCTATATCGAATACGCAGGTATGGAAGAGATATCCTCAGTTTGCCAAGGATATAGAATACATTGAAAAAGAATTACCCGAATATTTGTTTGACTTTACTGGATGTCCAGAACCAGATCCTAGCAGTAAAATGTTCTGGGGAAAATCACCCAAAAACAAATAGAGGAAGAATGAAGAAGTATGTATTTTTGACACAGTCAATCTCTGGTATTACAGGTAATCAGAGATATGTAAACAATAAATGCAGACTGCTACGAGAGGAAGGATGGGTTGTTATCGTGTTGTGGAACTATAATGTTTCTCCAGTTCAATTAGAGCATGTAAAATGTTTTGATAACGAGAAGTATATTCACCACGAACTGAAGTTTTATTCATCTTGGTTTTCAAAGAAGCAGCGTAATAAGGTCATTGAGCGACTTGTTTCGGTTATTGGTTATGCTGATCAGTTAGTAATTGAATCCAACAAACTTGAGCTAGGGTCATGGGGAGAGCTTTTGGCAAATAGACTTAGCTGCAAGCACATAAACTTTGTTACATCGGAAGGTTTATCAATAAAGAATAAAGCTACTTTTGATTATTGTTATGCTAAGTTACTTAAAAATGAGTTTTTTAATATAAATCCAGCATCGGTATCAAAGTTCTTTTCTCATTTTGTAAAAATTGAATCTCCAGAAAACTATTATTGGACTGCATCTCAAGGTGTTGAGGTTGAGCATTATCCCTTTCCAGCGTTTGACGAGATGCCCCCTGCAGATTACTCTATAACTCATTTCGGAAGGTATAAAAATTATTTTCCTCAGATGCTTTCAGAGCTATATTTATTTATCTCAGATCATTTTGATAAATCATTCAATATTTTCTTTCTTGGCAATTCAATAGATGAAGATAAAGTAAAAAGTAACTTAGCTCTACCCAATGTGCATCTCTCTTTTCATCCAGAAGTTACTATTATCCCAAAACAAATATTTGAAAAATCAGATGTTATAATTGCAACTGCAGGTTGTGCGTCAATGGCAACAGTACATAATCCAAATGTGATAGCTATGGATGTTGTTTCATATAGTCCATTAGGTTTACTTGGTAGAACAACATTGGATTCAAATGTATTTTCTGGCAAGTATAGAAATGATAAAAAGACTCTTGTACAATGGTTGGAATCTCTTCTTATTAATGGAGACCAATATCCTATTATAGAAACGCGTTCTTTTTTCCATCGCTTCGATTATCAAATGAAGTTTGTTGATAAATGTGATCATAAATATATTAACACAAATAAAGTAAAAGAGCGAATGACGCGCCACGATTGGCTTTATGAGTTTATGATTAAAATTGGTCTTTTCCATGTAGTCGAATATTTTTACTTTAAAAAACGTGGAGTTAAAATTATTTGGAGATGAAGAATAAAACAATAATCGTAGAGTTTAATGGACTTGCAGGTTTAGGCAAAACTACGGTTGCAGATATCTTAATGAGTGAACTACGCAAAGATGGTTATAGTGTCATCGGAAAGTATCGTCATAGTTATTTGCATAGTATACACCCTTTATTCTGTATCCCGTATAGTATAAGCCTTTATAGAAAGGTTAAAAGATATGCAGATTCGATAGTTCCGTTTCGGAAGGATAGGAAATACGTGCATTGGACAAATTATTTTGTTAGGATGTATAAAACAATAGATAAATACGCAGCTGTAGATTTCGCAATTATAGATGAAGCTATTATTCAGTTCCTTGTTGCGATGGGGCACAATGACCATCTTCCTCAATCGGAGTTATTAGATGCCATAGTCTACAAGATAAAATCTATGGGTGTAAATTTCATCAGAGTAGATTGCGAGAATCTTATTGATGCGTCATACGACAGGATTAAGTCAAGGCCTCCTAAGGGTATGTATTATGAGAATTGGCCCAAAGAGGAACTGATAAATCAACTTCGAGCTGAATCATACAATTTTGAGTATTTGAGGTCAGTTTTTTCTAAAGTATATCCAGAACAAAAAGTAATTAGAATTGATCCTTTGGATTCTCCAGAATTAAATGCTATTAAAATAAAGGAAATAATAACAAAACTAAAAAAAAAACAGTATGATTCCATTTAACAAACCCTATTTCTCAGGTAAAGAACTAACGTATCTGGAGGAAGTTTGCCATTCAACCACAATGTCAGGTAATGGTGAATTTACCAAGAAATGTCACCACTTTTTTGAAGAGAAATATGGATTCAAGAAGGTGCTACTTTGTACCTCAGGTACTGATGCTCTTGAGATGTGTGCAATGCTATGTGGTTTGAACCCTGGAGATGAAGTCATCATTCCCTCATATACTTTTGTATCTACCGCATTGGCTTTTCTCCGAGAGGGTGCAAAAGTTGTTTTTGCTGATAGCGGAAGTGACAATCCCAATATTACACTTGAAACTATTAGACCACTGGTCAATGACTCTACAAAGGTAATAGTAGTTGTACATTACGCAGGTGTTGCGTGTGATATGGATCCCATTATGCAATTCGCTTATGAACGAGGCATTTTAGTAGTTGAAGATGCAGCGCATAGTATTGACTCATTTTATAAGAACAAACCGCTTGGTGGTATAGGACATTTTGGGGCATTCTCTTTTCATGAGACAAAAAACATCAGTAGTGGTGAAGGTGGAATGCTTGTTGTTAACGATGAGCGATGCATTCGACGCGCTGAGATTATTTGGGAAAAAGGTACTAACCGTGCAGAATTTTATCGAGGTATGGTGAACAAGTATGGTTGGTGTGACATGGGTAGTTCTTTTCTTCCGTCAGAGTTTAATGCCGCCTATTTATGGGCACAATTGGAGCAAATAAATGACATCCAAGCAAAACGATTGGCCATCTGGAATGCATACGACAAAGCACTTCGAGGGTATTTGAGCAATGGTATCGTTTTACCGGCACTACCTGCTTATGCCACTAACAATGCACACATGTTCTATCTTTTGTGCCCGTCATTGGAATACCGAACTGTTTTTATGGATTATATGAAAGAGAAAGGAGTTGTACCAACATTTCATTATCTGCCACTTCATTCAAGTGCTTATTATAAAGATAAGCATGATGGGCGAAAGTTGCCTAATTGTGACCGTTACGGTGATACTTTGGTCAGGTTGCCGCTATATTATGAGTTAGAGATTGATGAGGTGGAAAACATTTGCCAGTTGATTTTGTCTTTCGAATATAACCAATAAACATGGAACGTTGTTTTCTTCATGTATTTTTAGACGAAAAAGTAGTGAATTCCTTCATTTCCATGATGGAAGTTGTCTACCCTAATGAAAGTACATATTTGATAATTGCAAAAGGTGGATTACCTAGTCGAGTAAAACTTGGAGATAATATTGTTTCTTTTGATGAAAACAGTATTCAATTAAAACAATTCCTTTCTAATATCTCTGTCTTTAAACATATTTGTTTACATTCTATAAGTGGAAGGAAATTTTATCAGTTTATTAATCATCCTAGCATATCATGGGTAATATGGGGCGCTGATATGTATGGACCATTATTGAGATTCAAGGGCTATGAGATTTATTGCGACAAAGCAAAACAGTATAAGGTTAGAGCTGGTAGATATCCTGTTTGGGTTTATATTTTATTAACGACTGTTCGTGATTATTTTATTGCTCGAAGGGAAGAAAAGATTATTAATAAGTTGAGATATGTTATCACTGATAATGGTTGTGATTTTGATGTTTTCAATCATTATTTTGGAGATAAGACAATTTTATTTCCAGGAACAATTAATTACTATCCTATAGAAAGTCTTATTGACAAGTCGAGGTACAATGAAGTATGCAACGGAAATGCGATTTGGGTAGGAAATAGTGCAGATCCAAATGGTAATCATGTATGGGTGTTTGAAAAATTAAGTGTTTATTCCGATGATATTCAGATTATGTCCCCAATTAGTTATGGAGATGTTAGATTCATGAAATATATTGAAGAAGAGGGTTGCAGATTGTTGGGAAGGAAGTTTGTGCCTTTGAAGCAATTTTTACCAGTCAATGAATATTATGCAAAATTCTTGCAAGCCAATGCGTTTATTTTTGGGCATTTCCGTCAGTGTGCTGTTGGAAATATTTTATTGGCATTATTTTTTGGAGGTAAAGTTTTCTTATCTAATAGAAATCCCTTATTGAAAATGTATAAAGAAAGCGGATTCTTTATTTTTTCAATAGAGGATGATTTGACCGAGGATTTTGCAGTTACGCCACTCGATAATAATTCTAGACAAAAGAATAAAGAATTGGTGATGTCAGTAGCTTCTTACGAAAGCAGTCTTAAACAGATAACTAACGTATTTGGAAAGATAAAAAAAGATTTAGGTGTTTAACACACATTTACTTTATTATATGCTAAAAGTAATTATCTTATATAACAAAATTTTTCATTATCGAATCCCTGTTTGGAATGAATTGGCCAAGTTGTGTGACTTGACAGTCACCTATAGCCAAGGAGATGGAAAAGTTCCAAATAACATGGAGGTCAATTTTAAAATAATGTACCTCCCAGCAAGAAATCTTAAAGGTATTCTACTCCAAATAACAAATATACGTAAACTATGTCGTAATTATGATGCAGTGATTGCATATGGAAATATTGCTTGGCTGAAGTATAGTACCCTGCCTTGGTTCAACAAGACTCCTGTGATTTATCACACAATAGGCGTTTCGGCCTCCTATGGAAAAGGATTTGACGAGCATAAGAATTGGGATAGAATACGTTCTTTCTTCTATTCTAGAGCAGATGCCCTTGCATTTTATACTGATTATCCCATCAAAAAATATGAGAGAATGGGTATTCCAAAGGAAAGAATGTTTGTAGCTCCAAATACTGTCGCTGTTTCTAAAATTAAGGCTAATGTAAAGAAAAATACTATACTGGTTATAGGCACTTTATATAGAGAAAAAGGCATACAGTTGCTACTCGATGTGTATAAGGAATTAAGGCCTTCTTGCAATCTTCCGTTACTAAATATCATTGGGACGGGTCCTGATTATGAAACCATAAAAAAGTGGATTCAAGACCACAAAATGCAGGATTTGATTGTTCTAAGAGGAGCTATCTTTGATATTGATGAAAAGGCAAGGTATTTCGCTCAAGCTTTGGCATGTATATCTCCTAAGCAGGCTGGTTTATCTGTGCTTGAAAGTATGGGTTATGGGGTGCCATTTGTTACTGCCAAAAATGCAATTACTGGTGGTGAAATATTTAATGTCCACAATGGTGTAGATGGTATTATTATGGAGTCAGAGAACGATTTATTAGTCGTGGTAAGGGATATATCAGAACACCCAGAGAAGTATCTTTCTATGGGGGAAAAGGCTAAAGAATTCTATGACAATAATAGAACTCCGTCGCACATGGCACAAGGATTCTGGAACGCTATCCAATATGTTTTAAACAAGAAATGATGAGATTGATTCTGTTTTTAATTACTAAATTTAAGAGTTTATTTCAAAGAAATATAGCTTTTTCTTCACGTCTGGAATACTCTGATGTAAGTTCTAAGGCTAAGATATGGGGACATTGTAAGTTGTTCCATTCCTCTTTGGGAGGCTACTCCTATGTGGGCAGAAACTCCCGGTTGACATTTGCTGATGTGGGAAAGTTCTGCTCAATAGCTGGTGATGTTATTGTTGGAATGGGGACTCACACGTTAGACAAGTTATCTACATCTCCCGTTTTTACGGAAATGATAAATGGTACAGGGCAGAGATGGACGGACAAGACCGCAGTTGAGCCTTTCAAGAGAGTAGTTGTGGGTAATGATGTATGGATTGGCGCACGAGCCATGATTATGGGTGGTGTGACAATAGGAGATGGAGCTGTAGTAGGTGCAGGTGCTATTGTCACTAAAGATGTGCCTCCTTTCGCTGTTGTGGGCGGAGTACCAGCAAAGATAATTCGTTATCGTTTCTCTGGAGATGTAATCGAAAAACTGGAAGCTTCACATTGGTGGTCTCTTGATGATAAAATTTTGAAAGAAAATATTACCCTCTTCCAGAAACCCTTGGAGAAAGATAATCTTGAACGATTAATCTGTCTTTGCGAGAAGAAATGAAAAAAAAAGTACTAATCATTAGTGGTGTCTTCCCCCCAGAGCAAGTAACATCTGCCTTGTTAAATTATGATTTAGCAAGGGAATTATCTAAGAAATATGATGTTGCTGTTCTGCGTCCATATCCCACAAGGCCTATTGGGATGAAGTTTGAATACAATGGTTTAAAAGATGAACCTTTTGAGACAATTTTGATTGAATCTTATACATGTCCCCAATCGCAACTCGTAGGAAGATTTAGAGAGAGTATAGATTTTGGAAGTAAATGTTCTGCATACATCGAGAAATATCACTCGGATATTTCATTTATTTATAATAACCCTTGGCAGCTATTTGGAGTTGGTTTAGTGGCCCGAACTGCTAAGAAGTATAATATCCCATATATGATCGCTATTCAAGACATATATCCTGAATGTTTGCTGACAAAAGGTAGTAAATCAGGAATTGTTAAGAAATTAGTCATGGGACTTCTTAAGCCAATCGATGTTTATTACCAACGTAATGCCGCACTAATTCGAACTATCTCTGACGAAATGGGTGACTACCTGTCGTCTACGAGACAGGTCCCTAGAAAGAAATATCTCATTGTAAACAACTGGCAGAATGATGAGGATTTCGAGGGCATTTCAAATATACAGCCAGATGATAAGATGCGTTTTGTCTTTGTAGGTAGCATTAACGTGCATGCCAATGTGGAATTAATCATCAAGGCATTTGCGGAAGCTAAGATTCCGAACTCGGAGTTAGTTTTATACGGTGGAGGAAACCAAAAAGACTACTGTATGGAATTGGTAAAGCAGATGGGTCTTGATAATGTGCGCTTCGATCTAGTGAGAAGAGACCTAATACCGCAGGTACAATCCCAAGCCAGTGTCCTTACCCTTGCTCTTCCTACTGGAAATGGCAATCTTTGTCTTCCCTCAAAAATGACATCGTATATGCTATCCGGTAAACCGATTCTAGCTAGTGTTGACCACGATAGCGCAACAACACGATATATCAATGAAGCTCTGTGCGGTTTGGTAGTTGAACCTGATAGTATTCCTTCCTTGATTGAGGGCTTTAAGAAGTTTGCATCTATGACCAAAGAACAATTACAGGCTTATGGAGATAATAGTTTGAGATTTGCTAGGCAGCATTTGACAAGGGAAATAAATCTTCGAATGGTGTGTGATGCGATTGATGACATAATTCAAGATTTATTCACAAATCAGCAATGATCAAAGTAATAACGTACGGCACATACGATTTACTCCATCAAGGGCATATTAACTTGCTTCGTCGTGCTAAGGAGTTGGGCGACTATCTAATTGTTGGCGTTACAAGCGATAGCTTCGACCGTGGTAGAGGAAAGCTCAATGTGCGCAATAATGTATTGGAGCGAGTTGCTGCCGTTAAAGCTACCGGATATGCAGATGAGGTCATCATTGAAGACTATCTTGGCCAGAAGATTGATGATATTCAGAAATATGATGTTGACATCTTTGCTATTGGTGGCGATTGGGTAGGGAAATTCGACTATCTGAACGAATACTGTAAAGTTGTTTATCTGCCAAGGACCGAAGGTATTTCATCTACGCAGTTGCGGGCAGAAAGTCAAATAGACTATCGAATTGGCATTGTGGGTAGTGGCCGTATTGCCTACCGTTTTGTTCCAGAAAGTAAAGTGGTAAACGGGGCTTTAGTGACAGCTGTGTATAACCCAGATCAGGCGAGTGGTGAGGCTTTTGCAAAGATGCATGGACTCAAGGCATACTTAGATTATGATGCTTTCTTGAAAGATGTGGATTTAGTGTATGTAGCATCGCCTCATTTGACGCATTATGACTATGTTAAGAAGGCATTGTTTGCAAATAAACATGTGCTATGTGAGATACCTTTTGTATTTTCTAAAATGCAGGCTCTTGAATTATACAAAATCGCTGATGATCGCAATTTGATTCTTTTAGAGGCGAGTAAGACAGCATTCTGCCCGGCATTTGGACATATAGTGACACTTGTGAAGAGCGGCATTATTGGTGATGTTGTGGATGTGAAAGCCTCGCTGAGCAAGATGGTGCCACCACCAACACGCGAATTAGATGCTGCTCAAGCGGGAGGTGCAATGACAGAGCATGCCCCATTGACCTTGCTCGCCATTATTAAACTGTTGGGTATCGATTGGCATGATGTAAACTTTCATAGTCGTCTGGAAAATGGTGTCGATATCTATACAAAAGGCGTAATTAACTATCCACATGCCACTTCATCATTTACCTTGGGTATTGGTGTTAAAACTGAAGGTAACCTCGTGATATCAGGCACGAAGGGATATATCTATGTGCCTGCCCCATGGTGGCTAACGAGCTACTTTGAGATTCGTTATGAAGACCAGACTAAGAACAAGAAATTTTTCTATAGCTTTGATGGCGAGGGTCTGCGTTATGAGTTACAAGAGTTTCTGTCCATGATTGTAAATGAACGACGAAGTTGTTACAAATTGCACCGTCGTGAGAGCATCGCTATAGCTGAAATAATTGAGATTTATCGCAAAGGTAAGTACTTAGCCAAAATTTAGAAGATTGATATGGCAGAAGAAAAAATGCATGGGTTCCGTGCAAGATTGGATTATATCCTGAAACATAATTACCTTGTTTATCGTATGTTTAACGGGACTGTTAGTCCAATATTAAGAATATGGGGATGGTTTATTCCTACGGACCAGAATATGGTTTTGTTCAGTGGCATCTCTCGTAAATATAATGACAGTGCAAGGGCGCTCTATGAGTATATGCTGAATCACCCGGAGAAATATGGACATTATAAATATGTGTGGGCTTTGGAAGATCCAGAACATGTGGATGTGCCAGGTAATCCGCTCAAAGTGAAGTCTGATACATTGCCTTATTTCAAATATTGCCTGAAAGCCAAGTATTGGATTGCTTGCGTCAACATTGAACG
>JAEEGL012751180.1_pt1 | contig 14420 bp, 11 predicted proteins | sample 9134231 | NCBI WGS metagenome assembly JAEEGL01 (sample SAMN16246548, study PRJNA631951) | gut metagenome | biome: gut microbiome; feature: rumen; material: fiber-attached | host: Bos | place: Iran: Karaj | collected 2018-10
AAATATTCGCAGGCTCTTGAAATTATTCAGCGATTAAGTTTGGTTTATCCGAAAAAAAATGCTTACTTTGCAGACCAAATCCGCTTTTTAAAGAAGTTGATTATTAATAACAATACAAAATAACAGTAAAAAAGATGTACACATTATTTGTAATTTTCATCGTAGTAGCAGCCGTGCTGATGATTGGCATCGTGCTCATCCAGGAGTCTAAGGGTGGAGGTCTGGCTTCCAACTTCTCCTCCTACAATCAGATTGGTGGCGTTCGCAAGACCACTGATTTCATCGAGAAGACCACTTGGGGTCTCGCAGCCGCTATGGTTGTGCTCAGCGTTGTCTGCGCCTACGTGGCTCCTCAGGGCACTTCTACAGGTTCCGTGATGGAAAACATCGAGGCACCTGCCACGAACCCCAACAACCTGCCTGGTTTCGGTGCCAGTCAGCAGAAGGAAGCAGCTCCCGCAGCCGAGGCTCCTGCAAAGGAGGCACCTGCACAGCCTGCTCAATAAGTTTCAAGACTGAGAAACTAAAAAGAGGGCTCTGGCCCTCTTTTTCTGTTTATTGACTGATGCTCTCAATCCGGAGCTTCAACAATCCGGCAGGTACCTTCACCTCCACCACATCACCGACCTTCTTATTCAACAGCGCCTGAGCAATGGGGGAATTTATAGAGATCTTCCCCGAACGGAGATCAGCCTCATGGGGACTGGCGATGGTGTAGGTCATCCGGGCATTATTAGCCAGATTGGTCATCTCTACCTTGCTCAGCAACTGGATACTGTCGGTGCTGAGTCGCGACATATCCACCACCCTGGCATTCTCCAGCACCTTCTGCTTGAAGCGTATCCTGCCCAACAACCGCGACTGCTCGCGCTTGGCGGCATGGTATTCAAAATTCTCACTCAGATCACCCTTATCACGCGCCTCAGCAATTGCCTCCCTCACCTGAGGCAGATCAACACTCTCTAACTGATGGAGCTCGGCCACGAGCTTATCGTAGCCCTCCTGCGACATATATTCAAAAGCCATAATACTTCAATTTTTGTGCAAAGGTAGTAATTATTCAGTAATTATCACCATAAAACACAAAAAAAGAGCCTACTTATGCAGGCTCATGACTCTTGTGTACTTCTCATCCAGCTTAGCAATGTCCTCGGCACTGGTCGTCGGCTCGCGCTTGTACTCATTGATGAATCCCTGGCGGGCACTGGTGGCCGACTTCGCTGCCTGGCGCTTGTGAAGGGTGAAATCATCTTGGTGCATATCCATCAGGATGGCGAGCACCTTCTGCCAGTTGGCATCTGCCTCTTCCGCCTTAGCCTTTGCCTCAGCCTCGGCCTTCTCCTTGGCTTCCTTAGCCTCCTGCTCAGCCTTCTCGGCAGCAGCCTTCTCAGCATCGCTATCATCCTGACTACCGCTCTGCTCTCTGTACTCCCAGCTCCACCTCGAATAGTCGCGATACTTCTCTGCAATCCACTTCATGTCTTCGGGTGAGGCTGTAGCCGGCTGGCGATTGAACTCGTTCAGGAACCACTTGTAGATATTGCTCATGGCCTCCTGTGGGGTGATGACACTTGAGTCTAAGCGATAGTTGGCAATCACTGCCTCGCTGATACGGCGCCAGTTCTCGGCATTGATCCACTCGGTGTCACCCTTCTCTGAATGCATCTGGTACTCCCAGTCCTTGTACTGCTGCTTCACCTCGTTGCGATAGTAGCACAGGTCGAGATAGAATCCCTCGCAGTTGTGCTCGACGATCTGGGGAGCCTCACCGCTGGTAGTGTAATGGCTGAGGAGCGTAGCGCGGGCATAGTCGTCGTCGCATCCGTACATCTCCTTCATCATGCCGATGATCTCGTTTTGGACCTCACGGCAACGGGCACCGTAGTTGCTCTTGTCGACAAACTCAAAGAACTGCTCCCATACCGACTTCTCACCGTCCTTCATGCCACACTTGTGCTCCAAACCGTCGCTGGGATACTTCCAGATGTTCCAGGGACCAGCCAGGTCGAAGGCTGTTTTCCACTCTGCCAGTTCATAGCCCAGCACCTCCAGCTTGGCACCTACCTCAGCCTGCACCTTCAGGTCGACAGATGCACTCAGAACGAACTTCTGACTCTCTTCCTTTGCCCAGGGCGAGATGGTCATGCTGGCCTTGCTTTCGAGACTCGGGCCAACGGCCAACGTAGGACCTGCCACACCGTAGATCATTACATCCACACCGAGGAAGAAACCGATACCTGCCTTAGCCTGGAAATTCAATTCAGGACGCACGAAGGTAAACTCGTTCTTATTCTCCTTGAAGTAGCTCAAATTCTTCCAATCCTTACCATCCTCATAACAGGCACCGGCACAAAACTCATTATCGTAATCGTATTTGAAACCGATACGTGCGTTACCCTCTACCTCTGCAGTAAACTTCAGGTACATATTGGGATTGCACTGAATTATCACAGGCACCGGACCTACCCAGAAGGTGAATGAATAGCCCTTGAACTTAGCCAAGTTTATCTTCTGAAGATCCTTTGGGAGACCTACCTTCTTCGAGAAGCCGACGTAGCACTCAGGATGGAATCCGAACTTGCCATCGATACCTGCCTCAAACTTCTCCACGTAAGGCACTGGGACAACATACTTCCAGTGTACACCACCGTTCAGCGTGATAAAGTAGTCCAGGCTGAAGTCTACGGGTATATTACCATTCAGGCGGATGGAGTCACCCGGCGCAGTACCACACTCAAAATTGTGGTCGAAGGTCAGGGTGCTGTTCAGCGAGAGAATGCGCTTGCGGTCGCCCCAGCGGGTGACGGTAGCCAGATCCTCTGCCCTGTAGTACTCATACTCACCAGCTGAAGCGGCACGGGTCTGAACGGCTGATGGCTGCTCGTCGGGCTGGTTCCAGTCCTTGTCGTAGCCATAAGGATCGGTCAGATGAATCACGGCGGGGTGAATCACATTCTCTGCATCCACAAACTTGGCAGCGTATTCGGGCATTCCATCGCCAGCAGCACGGGTGGCCACGTTTTTAGCATCCGCATTCACGTAGATGCTTGTGCTCAGCGTTACGTCCTTGTCGCCAACGATCTCTGCTACGGAAGCGGGCTTCACGGTCAGGATGTAGCGGTCGCCGTCCAGCTTCTCGGCAGTAGCCTTGCGGATATAAGGCAGCTGCTCCATCTTGTGCCAGATACCCATCGGGTGGTTTACAAACGACTTGATACCCATCTTATCGGCGTAGGCCTTGCTCACGCTGATCATAGTGGTATCCGGGTCGAGAATCATCACATCATTGTCATTAATAAAGTTTTCGAAAGTCAGGCCATAAGCCTCCAACAGAGCCTTGTCAGCCCCCTCGGGAGCCTGCTTCTCGTTAGTACCTAACTCATTCAGTTCATCTGAACAAGATGTAAACGACATTGTAGCTGCTGCAACGATGCTCATGAGCATCAACTTTGCAAAATTTCTGTTTGTTGCCATAACCTTGTTATTTTAGATTGTTGATAACGACTTATTGTTTTCTGCTGCAAAGATATGGCGATTTTCAACAGGTGATTCTTTTTTGTGTGTTTTTCTTCTGAAGTTGTATGGACAAACAGCCTTTTTATGGACAAATCGCAGAAAAGCCCTCAATTTTTGTCCAAACTGTTGCGACAAAGTCCCAAAATTGCGACAAATCGGCTCCGTCGGCTACCAATTTGTCGCATCAGGATAATCACTTAATACTGCTCCACAAAGTCGCGCACCAGACGGAACACAGGCTCGTAGCTGTCAAAGCGAACTGTCTGATACGTATCGAAGATGGTGTGATAGTATTGGAAGGCATCGCCCTTTTCGTTCTCCAAGAAGATGCAGGGCACATGGCGTGTGGCAAAAGGATAGTGATCGCTGTTGGCTGCCAGGTCGCCACGATGCAGGGCCTTGAAGTGATGCTTCTCTGCATTGATCTTCTCAAAGAGTGAGTAGCCACGCATACCCTCATTGCTCACCTCGCAGTACTGATTGGGATTGTTGTCGCCGATCATATCTATATTAAATAGGTATTTGATCTGGCTCAGCGGCACAATGGGGTGCTCAGCATACCAGGTGGAGCCACGCAGATTGGCATCCTCGCCTGAGAAGGCTATGAAATACATGTCGTATGGCGGACGGTGCTTGGCGTAATATGCTGCCAATGTCACGATGGCGGCAGTACCCGAGGCATTGTCGTTGGCACCGGCATAGAAGATTTTCTTGCCCAAGTTGCCCAGATGGTCGTAATGGGCCGTGAAGACATAGCAGCTGTCGTGCCGTTGACCCTCGACCTTTGCAATGACGTTGAAGCACTCATAGTCCTTCAGAAACTTATTATCGACATCTGCCTTTACGCGCTGCACGCCCTCAATAGCCTCAGGCGTCACCCAGATGATAGGTTTGTCTACCACCTTCTCACCGTAGGCCTTGAAGAATTTGATCGGTGCCTCCCACGTATAGATAAGTCCGGCATTCGGACGCTCTCCAGCCTTCTGGAGTCGGGAGAAGTCCTTGCGATGCTTGTAGGTGAACCAGAATTCACAAGCCACGAGACAGTTGGCGTATTCAGGCTTGGCCAAGTCGGCAAACATCCGTTCGGCATCGTAGTTCAGCGTGTCCACATGATAGACAGGGAACTCACCCTTTACGCCAGGCGAATATTCTCGCATGGAGAAATCTACGCCAGCTCGGAGTTTCTTGCCGTCAGCCCACATCTTCATCTTCCCGCAGAACGTATTGATGTCCAACTTAAAAGGCTGCAGCGTTACTTCATCCACGCCAGCCTTCTCAAACTCCTGCTGAAGAAATTTTCCAGCCTTATTGGCACCGTTCTTGGCATAGCCGCGCCCTTGATACTTGGCGCCGCTAAGTTCCTTAATCACTCGTTTGTAATGTGTCAGGTCCTGTGCCCCAGCCATTGTGACCGCAAGCACCATCAGAATCATTGTAACAGTTTTCTTCATATCGTATCTGTTTTGACGCCACAAATGTAGACTTAATTTGTTATTAAAATGATAACACCGCTGATGCAGATATAGGCATAGACGATGTAGCGGAAGATGCGGTTGGGAATATGTTTGAAGACGTAGGCACCCAGCATCGTTCCGATAATGACACCACCGAGGCCATAGAGATAGTCAACGGCAACAGTCGTGGTAAAAAAGCCATTGTAGGCTCTTACACCAGTCATCATCACATTGCCAATCAGGAAATAAGTCTGAGCCATCGCCATATAGTGCTCCTTCGTCGGCTCACTCTGGATGAAATATAGTACGGCAGGCGGGCCTTGCATACCAAAGAATCCGCCCATCAATCCGCTGAGCGTTCCTGCGCCAACCTGTACTTTCTTCGTCGTGGGCAGTTTTATGCGAGTGCTAAACAACATGAAATAGATGCTGATCAGGATGAGTGCCACACCAAGGATTCGCCGCAGAATGTGGTCTTCGATACGTGTCAAGACAAAGATGGCAAGGGTCGAGACGATGATAAACGTCAGCAAAATCGGCCAAAGCCGCTGCCATGTGACGTAGCCCCTTAACCGCCATACGATAGCTGCAGAAGTTGTGATAGCCAGGAGACCTGAGAGTGTTGTGGCCTCACCATAGCTTGGCATCAGGAACGGTAACATCGTCATAATGAAGATGCCGAATCCGAAGCCTGTAGTGCGCTGGATGAAACTCGCGCCGATGCTCAGCAAGAATATGGAAAGGACTATACTACTCAAATCCTAAACTCGTTACTTCTTTCTTCCGACATTTTGTTAAGTCGAATCTGTCAAACACTGCTGCAAAGATACACAATAAACCTAAGAAATCTTTCAGAACGCTTCAAAAAATAAGTTTTTCAATAAAAAAACGCATAAATGTTTGGTAGTTCGGAGGAAAATGCCTACCTTTGCACCCGCAAATCGGGAAATCCCGGATGTTCCTTTACATGGTGCCCGTAGTTCAGTTGGTTAGAGCGTCAGATTGTGGTTCTGAATGTCGACGGTTCGAGTCCGTCCGGGCACCCAAAAGTTAAAGTCCTGTAAGTAAACAACTTACGGGACTTTTCATATCCAGACGTTTCAAAGTTGTAGGCACATTGTAGGCACACTTCCAGAAACTATCTCAATTAACGTTTCGCAACACCCCATTTCTTGGGCTCAATCGATAATCAATGGGGGTAAGTGTACATCATGCAGAGCCTCTAAAGGAAGTATTTTATCCAATCCTTATCTTTGATGTCTAACATTGGGTAATAAAAAGCTGTTCCAAACATGTCTTTTTTCTATTATTAAAATGTACCTCCCTTATATTCTTCAGCAGTTCCAGCACAGGTGCTGTTTCCTTTTTCATTTTCTGGAATAAAAGGATTCTCATTCCATATCTACTTTTATCGTATCAACCCTCATGCTATCTATCACTGTAAAACTCGAAGTTCTCTGCACCTGTATGCCCTTTCCTGTTTCCTCTCTTGGTTTCTCTGCCTTTGTAGTGTCATCGCCATCAGAGCAAGCCGCCACAAACAAGAACACCACAGATAGTACAATTGCTAATAAAAATGTAACAGTCTGCCCATACATAAACAACGTGATATTACTCTGATAGATGGTTCCCTTATTCAAATCTTTCTTTTGAGGCTCACTAACTTCATGGGCTGAAGCATCCGTTGTTTTATCATCAGCAACCTTTTCATCCTCTGGTTTCCCAAGAGTCCCAGTTATGGCCATCATAGTAACCAAACCGCAAAGTATGGATATAACGAACAACACCAACGCTGCCAACAACCATCCATAGTGATGATGCGCAGCCTCCGAGGAGAACAATTTATCCGTTAAAACAACGCACAAGGTCACAATAGCCGTCGACAATGCTATCAACTGCTTAACTACGTCGCCCGCAAAGCCGAACGACATCTTGATACGCTCCTTTTCCTCAATCATGACTTAGCAGAAAGGCCATATTGGGCACAACGACAGTCTAGCTGACGAAAAAATACGGTTCTCAACTATAAGCTTGTTCTCATTACGGGCTCTTTCGCACAATTTTACACAGAGTTCTCTAATGTTTCTCTCTGCTCTTGCCACCTGCATGGGGTTGTTTATGTCAAGATCACTCATGGTATAGGTAACGCCATTTGTCACCATCTCCCTAAGTTGGCTTTCTGCCTCCTGTGAAAAATAACAGTTTCTACTACGAACAGTTTCCTGCGCAATTCCAATAATGTTGGTTATCAGTTCTTGTCTTGTCATAATCGTATACTATTATGTTTACTTCGTTATCTTTTGAAAAGCAAATCACATGCCAAGATCATGTAAACGACCTGGTGCTAAGCTGCGTATGCCAAAATGACATATTATCTTCGTTTTTCCATGTCTACTTCAACTTTTATTCTGTCTTTCAGCAGTTTCTTTACAACTCTTTTAAATCCCTTTTGGAATTTTCTCTTCTTCACTGGGTCTTTCATCTCTTTTTCAAACAGATTCATTGCAAAACTACGAAATGAATTATATCTGGCATCTGGTGTACTTGCATTTTTTACTGAGTGCATGTACATATAGAAAAGACGATGGAATTCCGCTGAGTCATGATAACACCATACAATGGTAAGAAGTAACACATCATAATCCAATACGAGCAATTCGTCTATCTCATCCTCATGTTCACTAAGTACTTCACTTTCTTGTATGCGCTTTGCCAGCTTATACTGCATGATATGGTTAAGCCCTCTTACTGTGAAAAGCCTACTATTGACAACCAAAACAGGGTGAAGTTTCACCTTCCCTTTGGCATAATCCTTCTCACCTGGTACTTTCCCGTTAAAATAGTCTTCCATATTGCTGACTAACTGTGGTAAACCTGAGTTACCATCCCCACTTCCTTCTTTACTATGGTTTAGTCTATCGTCAAAATAATCTATCAAGGCATCTATGTCGTTACCATCAGCGACTTCACTTTTTACCTTCATGTCTTTAAACTCAAAGAAGAAAATATCTTTTTTCGTTCTTATCATCATATCTGCACAGGGGCGACCTGATGGATATGCTGTATCATCAACGACTTTGATTTTCTTTTTCTTAACTATCAGCCTTACCGTTTCACAAAAAAGGTATTTTTCAAAAAAATCCTTCGAGAGTATATTTCTGAATTCTTTGAATGACATGGCTGGCACCATCTCATTTCTTAACTGCCACCAAAACCCATCGTATATCAACAGTGCATAATAAAAGCGTGAGATGATTTCATACCTGTCTTCTCGTGTCTTAAGGACTGGCCCTATCTTATAGCAGGTATTGTCTTTTATCTCCGAATCTGCCAATCTTTCTTCCATCAATGGTCTGTTATTTAAATCAAGATGCTTATCGGCTATATACTTCACAAAGTTATCCCATAAATCCGAAGCTTGCAAAGCTTCAAAGTCTTCTTTTCTCAACACAGTAACTCCTTCGGAAAAGTTTTCCTGATCATGATAAACTTTCAGTGGCATCTGTGCTGTAAGAAGATAAGAATATATATTCTTGAATCCACTTCGATCCACGATAGCGCGTATCGCATCTCCTACCTTTTTATTATGTGTTTTTCCGAAACCACACAAAGCCAGGAATTTTAGTATTTGGGTCTTTTCCAGTTCATGAATGTTCGTGCCAAACATATTAACGTTCAACAAATCCTGCTGCATAATGATGAGGGCATCCCTTAGGTCAGTTTCCAACGTAATTTTGGCCAACTTACTCCTTTCGTTTTCCAACTCTACACTATTCTCAGCAAGTACAGCTTTCAACATAGACTGATAACTCTCTAAGCTATCTCGATTCCCCTCTGTGTCTGGCAATAATAAAACCTTTCTTAAAAGCCTGAATAGTGCTTGATGATTTATCAACGTAGGGTATGTGCCGGGATACTCTCTTTCCTTTAAGTATAGCCGATTAAAGAGTCTTTCCACCTCGTTGTCTTTCCGATAATCCTGAAACATCATCAGCAAATACTTATCTGCCCTCATTGAGAAACTCTTGTACGAATCTATGCTTATAAAATGTATAATTCCGTCAAGTAACCATTGCTTATCAATTCTCTGAAAATACTGCTCAGAACTTTGAGGTTGGTCATCATAAAAATCTTCGTATGCAAGGGTCTTTGTAACGATACTATCACCAGCCATCATAACTGATGGCCTGATAGCTTTCAAGAACCTTTGATGTAATTCTCTGTCTGCTAAACATTTTTCGCCAAACATAAATTTACTGAACGACATGGTCTGATTCATCACGTTTAACAGGAAGTGTCCCTTATTCAGGCCTTCCTCATCAAAGGCTGTCTCATTTAGATAGCGGTTCATATAACAAAAAAGTCCTCTCTTCAAAAAGTTCTTTTTGTATATGTATAGAGTTCCAAGATCTGTCAGAATTAAGGGCCTTACTCTGCTAATATCCACACCTTGACGCAGACATTCATCATACATTCTTCTGTTAAGATAGTTTTTCCAGCCGGCTGCTACTTGTCTTGGGTCTGCTAATACAAGAACCAAATAGATGATACTATTCTTGTCTGCTTCTATATCCCAAAGAAACTTCCCATCTTGAATCCTTTTGGCATTTCTAACAAGTTGCCCTACTCCCTTCAATCGATACTTACCCTTCTCGTCTGTGTAGCCAACAAAACTCTTTTCGGTTTCATTTAACAACTCTTCAATAGTTCCATCGGCCTTTATTTCTTTTCTAATCTTAACATCCTTTCCCTCAAACAAAATAATATCATGACCATTCCTAATATAGAAGTCTGGTGGTGAACTCAATTTGTTTTTGGACACTATACTTTCACATTCTGCGTCAGTAAGTGAGAACCAGCCAAATCTATCAGAAACCTCTTTCATCGTGCCTGCAAGCATATATTCCTCCGAATATTCTGTGGTAAATATACGGTTAAACTCCTTGGGCTTGTCTGGGTACCTGCTCTGCCATAGGCTGTTCAGTGTAAAGTACAATGAGTTGTATATCTTATCAATCACGAAGCTAATGTCAACAACAGCATATTGTCTTGGACCGATTTTAATAAAAGGTCTGTTCCTAAAAGCCACATAGTCCACGTTATCTTCCAAAGGGATAACAGAATGGATATCAATGGAATCTTTCTCAAATATATACTCTTCTATGAGATGGCCATCATCGCGTACTTTATTAAAATCTATCATGCCCGTACGATATCCACCCATAGCGAATACGCTCCAGTATGTACATAGATATTTTTCCCAAGAGACTATTCGATAATCAGCTAAAAAATCAAAATAGACATCCTTTAATACATCATTCTTTGTGATGAAATCAAAAAGCGTTATACATCTGATCGTTTGATTAATAAGTTGCACTCTAAGCTCAGACTTGATACTTGTAATATCATTATAAGCAAATCTCGACATCAACACTGTGCTCAGATACATCTCTTTATCCACCTCTGGTTTGAAAGGATTTTTTCCTTGATCCCTGCTGATGGTGGCATCATTTGCCAACAAGTATGCTTTAAACAAATTTCTTTCCAAATTAGCAATATCTTGGCAACTCTCTCTTTCCGGCATAGCCATGATAGCTCTCAATAAATAAAGTGGGGTTTCACTATCTGCTGCATAGAGCATCGGGGGCTGGTCTCTTTTGGCTTTTTCCGAGAGATATTTCTCATAGCCTCTGACTACCTTTTGTAATTCTGATTGGTTTTGGGGACCTAAAAAGAATCTTGGGGCATCAAGTTGAGTATTCGTAACGCCATCTAAAGATGGATTGTAAAATGGCGCACCAACAAGTTTGTTTTGCATATTTGAAACTAACCTGACAGCCCATATCCTAGAAATCCCATTTATCAGACTCTCAAACTTTGGTTTACCCCCAAAATTCGAATACACCTCATCATAACCTACTACTCCTAATAATCCTCCTTGTATATATTTTGCCATAAACCTTCAATTATTAATCTTTCACCATTAACAATTTTATATCATCCCCAACTGCTTTGCCACATCCTGCTTTACCTTCGTCAGCGGCCTCTTATGTACATCCTTAGCCTTTGCATAGAATCCATACAAAAACCTGATAATATCATTCCTCGTCGCATGTCTGGGGAACAACTTCGTAAACCTGTCTATCAACTGCTCATAAAACGCCTGATTGAAACTCTTGTATTTCCATACCAGTTCCTCCAGCTCATCATTAAAGGTCTTATACAAATCTTCCGTATGAAACAACTTCAGATGGTTATCAAGCAATCCCGCTTCATTACATTTCAGTTTCACATCTAACACATCCGAGTCCTGCCTCAACATATATTTTACCATCGATTCTGGTGTCAGTTCAAACTCAAAGGGGTTCAAGCTCCGATAGTCTTCTGTGTAAAGATTAAACCTTGCCTCATCATCCTCTTTCCATTTATTACAACTCCCGCAACACGGCTGCAAATTATAAAATGAGATACACAAAAACGGATACTCATCCTTTGGCCAGAAATGATCCAGTTCATACCTTCCTTTTGCCGCTCCATCATCCTCGATGTCCACCGTGTTAGTATATTGCGCATTACAATACACGCAGGCCTTGATGCCCAGTTTCTTCACACAGGGTATCATATCTTCCGACCGTATCGTTTTATACCGCATAATTTTCACAATATGGTCGCTGAAAGAAACATCACGCACCTTCTCTCTCCAATTCTTATTTGTTAGCTGTTGCTTGTTGAGATTGGCAAAATATCTTCGATGCCATACTCCAAATTCAGAAGGTTTCAGCAGCACTATTTCATCCAAATGCGTTCTAAGTTTTTCTACATAGTCCGCATAGTATCTCCACAGCGGACAAGTTCCCCTATCTGCTCTAATTTCATTTTCAAAGGCTATTAACCCTTCATTTGGCTTCACAAAGTCCCGCCTTATATGCCTTTCAAACAGATGGTCAGCATAGTATTGTGCCACTTCTTTTACTGTTTCATCAATGAAGATCCTTCTCATGCCTTAGTTCCCATTTGGTTTGTCCTCAAGCATCCGCCTCAGATAGTGGCGTATCACTTCGTCCCCTAAGATGTTCTCTATAAAGTATTCTGCTCTTGCCCTGTTCCAGTATCCTATCTCCTTAAAATCAGATGTCAGATATTTCATCAGCGAGTTGATGGAACTCTGTGCGATGTCACCCAGAAACCCATTCTTGTTCAAGAAGAAACTGTTCACCAATACATCATTGATGTTAGTGCCAAAGGGATTCAAGTCCATTTGGCCGCCGACATCTTCACCTTCTTTAAGAAACAATATCCTGTTTTGGGGTATGTCGGACAGGATAAAGGGCGAATGTGTCACCAGCATCAGATTAATCTTCAGGTGCGTATTCAGGTGCAGTCTGGTGAATGTACTTATCAGTTTATCCACAAACGTCCTCTGCATCTCGGGATGGAAGCAAAGTTCAAGTTCATCCATAATAATGTTGATATGCCTATAATGGATTCTCTTCGACGATACCGACTTGATATTCAGTATATGATAAATCAGCGTTCCAATGGTATATATAAATAATTTCTCACCGGAGCTCAAAGATGTAAAAGGTATGGCTTCTCCATCTGTTTCGTTCCCTTTGTCATCCACTTTCCTCAGCATAATCATCGGACTAAAGAAAGTCGGTGGGAAATTTTCTGTCATTCTTTCCACACTGCCTGCTACCTTCTTTTCTCCCAAAAACTCGAAATAGTCATGCAGTTCAAAAACTTTCTCTTTCGCTTGATCTCCTAGTGATGACTTTTCACACCGTTTTAGGTATTGCTTGGCCAGTCTCAGTTTATAGGTGATGTGTGATGTGTCTTCATCGAGTTTTTCTACTATTTCCTTATAAGTATCTATTAATGGTATAAACTCTTCTTTTCCAATCTTCAACCCTGACTCAGAGAAACAGTATTCCAGTTTTCCACAATCCTTATAGTCATAATACACAGGATATTTTCCAACGATGGAAATGGTCTTATACACCAGATAGGCCCCAGCCATCAGTTGCAGTTCGTCCTCAACGTTCACTTTCACACGATAGTAATCACATATTTTATAGGCGTATGCTTTCTTGTTCTTCAAGGCGGTCTTAAACCATCCTTTTATCATGTCCTCATACACATTGCGTTCCCTCTCTTCACCTTCTTTCTTTGCCAATTTACTCAGTGAGTCTTTTTGCATACCAGTTAACACTTTACGGAATTTCGCTAAAAAGGAGTGTGGATCGTAGTGATAGTCCACCCGCTCCAACTTATAGCCATTGATAAACTGCCAGTTCTTCTCCCTATAATGTTCCAATATGGCGATAGTCCTGCTAATAGCGAAGTTCGTTTCTCGCTGAACGTCCATGTTTCCGTTTCCTCGATAGGGGTTAAAAACCAATGGTACTCTATACCCATCATTTTTATGAAATAGGCTGTCTATCCATGATGTTCCTTGTAGTCCAAAAGCCGGTTCGTTAGCATAGTCACTGGAGAGAAAGGCATTAAACGAGAAGTTAGTAACAATTGTATAGAAGAAGTATTTCATCACCTCTCTTATTTCTAAAGTCTTGGCTCCAGTCACCACCTTATAGTCTTCCCATTCTGCTTTATACGTATCTCCCACGCTATAATTAGCATCGGGTGTCTCTAAGGCCAATGCCTTATCCCTACTCCGCAATATACATATTTCCCCGTCTATTTCATATCTCAGGTCGGCATACAGGCCGCGTACAAATGCAAGTCTTTCTGCTGCGTATGAATAATATAGGTTCTTGGTCAGATAATGGCAGAAGTTGTTAATCATTCTGTAGATGATATCGAGCAGTGACGATTTTCCAGAGCCATTCATTCCTACTATCGACTGCACCGAGATGTTCTTTCCATATAACCTTACCTCCATGATCTTTCCTTCCGTAGTCTTGGCTATTCGCTCGTTGCCAAATTTGTATACGCCTGGTTTCAACACCTTTCGCAACACAGGTATTGTCTCTGGATATAAGGTCAGTGATATAAGCCTAAGCCCAAAGAAATCATCAAGCTTCTCCCGGTTCACTCTTATGTTGATGATTGCATCTCTTTTTTTATCTCCCATAATTCATCATTTATTCTATTCCGCAAATTTACCACAATTTTTCCTATTTACACCAACCTCCCGCCAATTTTTTTCACTTTTTTAATTACTCAAGCTACCTTCTTGTCCGTAAGCATTCAACCAAATACAGGTGTTAATACCTATATACTATATAATGACGAAGCCATGCTCACGGAACATTTTGTCACGATGAGCATCCTGACGCTCACGTTTACAGTGGTATCCACCATCAATCTCTATGCAGACCTTTTCGTTTCGAAGGAACAAATCAGGAAAGAAAGCTGACTTACAACCCACAAAAGCGACTGGCGGGTTACGCTCTACGTTCTGCCTCATACTCCAAGGCAACAACC
>JAEEGL013250889.1_pt1 | contig 14420 bp, 13 predicted proteins | sample 9134231 | NCBI WGS metagenome assembly JAEEGL01 (sample SAMN16246548, study PRJNA631951) | gut metagenome | biome: gut microbiome; feature: rumen; material: fiber-attached | host: Bos | place: Iran: Karaj | collected 2018-10
CACAATCATGATGGTGTCATCTCCGGCGATGGTGCCGATGATGAGAGGAATATGAGCGTTGTCAATGTCGTAGGCAATGCTGCTGGCATAACCAGGACGTGTTTTAATCACTCCGATATTTCTGGAGAAACGGAGTGAGATAAATCCGGAGTGGCTCATCATCTCACTGATTGGACGGTTGTCTTTCACCCGCTTGTACATGGCATTGGCGGGCAGTACGTATACCGAACGGCCGTTCTGGGAAATGGCTTTCGACACCTTCATCTGCTTTAGGTCGCGTGAAAGTGTTGCTTGAGTCAGTTTGAAGCCTTCTTCTTCCAATGCACGGATGAGTTCCTCCTGATTGCTGATTTCGCGGCTTGATATAATCATCTTGATGGTGTCAAGTCGTTCATTTTTTACGCTCATAAACTGATAGTGAGTATTATATGATTCTATTTGTGAATATTCTTGCAAATTTGACTGCAAATATACGCACTTTTATGCATATATGCAAATTTATTTACAAAAATATTCTATAAATATGCAAAAATATGGAAATTTTATGCAAATCAGTTCTGAGCGTGAACTTATGAAATCATCATAGTTCTGTCTCCCCTTCTATATAGTTTTCCATGTACATATTCTCCCCGTCGAACACGGCATAGGTATAAAGGTCATACCAGTTGCCAAGAATCATGCAACGGCATGTACGATTGAGGAAGATGTCAAGTTCTATGTGACGATGGCCGAACATGAAGTAGTTGATGGTGGGGTGGGTCTGTAGGTAGTTTTTGGCATACACAACGAGCCCCTCTTCATTTTCACCAGCGTAAGGTTTTTCCTTGCTGTGCTTCTGACGGCTGCTTTTTGCCCAATTGTAACCGAAACGGATGAACCACCGGGGGTGTATCCACTTTGCCATTGTTCTTAATTTACGGCTTTCGAAACATGAGAACATAAAACGGGTTTTCCAGTTGTCATCTTTCTTGTCGAGTTTGTGGCCATGGGCGATGAAGAATTCTTTGCCGCAAAGCTCTATGGTGCTGGCACCTTTGTGAAGAATCACCCCGCATTCCTTTTCTAAATAATCCTCGCACCACATGTCATGGTTGCCCATGAAGAAATGCACTTCCACGCCCATGTCGGTCAGTTCGCTCACCTTGCCGAGAAAGCGGGTGTAACCACGCGGAACCACCTCTTTATATTCAAACCAGAAGTCGAAGATGTCACCCAACATATAAACGGCCTCTGCCTTATGCTTGATGGCATCCAGAAAATTCACGAGGCGACGTTCGCGAGTGCGTTGATGTTCCATCGCACGGCAACCTAAATGGGCATCAGAAATGAAATAGTAGTTCTTCATAACGGGGTGGGGATAGTCTTTAATAAAATGTGGAAATATTGGGGAACTGCTATAAGTCGAAACCAAGGTCGAGACGCGCTTCGTCGCTCATCATGCTTTTGTCCCATTCTGGCTCAAACACCAATTCTACGTCAACCTTGTTCACACCATGAATAGACTCCAGTTTCATGTGGATGTCCTCCATGATGAAGTCGGCGGCAGGACAGTTGGGGGCAGTGAGAGTCATTTCGATTTTTACGTCAAAATCATCGGTTACGTCAATGCTGTAAATCAAACCGAGATCATAGACGTTCACTGGAATCTCAGGATCGAACACCGTCTTCAGCATCTCGACCACTTTGGTCTCTATGTCATATTTTGTCATTTTCTGTTTTTTATTTTCTGATTATTACCATCAAAGAATGCTTAAGTAGTTGTTTTTTTAAGATTTCTTAATTATTTAACCATTTAGAGCTTCCCCATCTCACTATAGCTGTAATAACCCCCGTCAGTAACAATGACATGGTCGAGCAGACGGATATCCAAAGTGGAAAGTGAGGCTTTTACGGCTTGGGTCAGGTTGTCATCGTCATGGCTCGGACGTAGGCTGCCGGAAGGATGGTTATGGACTAAAACCACGCAAGTGGCCTCTGCCAGAATCGCTTTCTTGCACAGGATGCGAACGTCGACCACTGTGCCTGTACGACCACCTTCGCTCAGTTTTACCAGTTTCAGCAGTTTGGCATGGTTGTTCAGCATGAGCCCCCAGCTTGCCTCATGGCTCATACGACGGGCAAATGGAAGCATATACTCATAAATGGAGTCGGCTGTCGAGAAGGTCGGCAACTTCTCCATGCTGTTGTCTAACCTTCGGTTGCATAGTTCCAAGGCGGCTTTGATGGTGATGGCTTTTGCCTCGCCGATACCTTCGTATCTCATCAGTTCGTCAATACTCAGACGGTCGAGCAAAGTCAAGTTGTTCTTGCAGTCCGAAAGTATTTCACGCATCAGCTCTGCGGCGTTTTTTTTACGTGTGCCACTGCCGATGAGAATGGCGAAAAGCTCTTCTATGCTTAGATTTTCCGCCCCTCGTTCTGCCAATTTTTCACGGGGACGGCTATCCTCATCGATATCCTTCATCGACACATGGCGGAATGGCTTGATGTCCAATTCGTCGCGGAAGTCGTCTTCTATGTTGGGGGGCGTTTTCATCTTGGTGGTGAAAATATTATAATTTTTTCTTTTCTAATAAAAATTCTTCTGAAAAGCGGAGAACTCGTCTTTTTTCAACACACATCGTTTCCACCATGCGGTCAAGAATCCGAATCCGTAGCCGAAGAGCTGTACGAACGAGGACTTGACGGAAAGATAACCGATGACAAGCGACTTGTTCTTAATGGATGAGTCGATGAATACGAGCAGGATGTATAGTAGTACGGGGAGCAATGGCAGCACCCACCATCCGATGTGAGTCTTGCCAAGAGGAAAACCCTGGCAGAATGTCTCACCCATCGACGGATTGAGTGCCAGCAGTCGTAGCACCACTGCCCCTATGATGAGCAAGATGACGCCAACGGTGAATACCATGGGAAGTAGATGCACGAGTTTGAGCGTGCCGGGATGTCGCTTGGTCAGATTGATGCGTGCGATGCCGGAGTTGAATACCTGCTTGAAGAACTTGTCGAGGTTCGTGCGACGTTTGTGCCACACCCATGCGTCTGGATAGAGACGGGTGGTGTATCCATTTTCTAACAGCCGGTAGCTGAAGTCTATGTCCTCGCCGAAACGCATTTTTGAAAAACCGCCCAGAGCATTGTATACATGGCGCTTTACACCCAGATTATAAGAACGGGGATGGAACTTGTCAAGTTTGGCTTTGCCACCTCGGATGCCGCCTGTGGTGAAGAATGAAGTCATTGAATATGAGATGGCTTTCTGCATGTCAGTGAATGAATCGTGAGCGCTGTCGGGACCACCGAATGCATCGCACGGTTCTTCTGCAAGGCTCTTTTCTACGGCGGCCATATATCCGTCAGGGAGTACCACGTCGGAGTCTAAGATGATGACATACTCACTTTTCGACCGTTCAACACCATAATTGCGTGACGGACCCGGACCAGAGTTCTCTTTTGCATAATAATGAATGTCGAGTTTGTCGGAATATTTGTCAGCCACATCTTTGCATGGTTTCGAAGAACCGTCCTCCACGAGTATTACATCGAAGTCCTGGAATGTCTGCGTCGTCAGACTCTCCAATAATTCGTCCACCTCGTCGGGACGGTTGAACACTGGTACTATGATTGAATATTTGGGCATGAATAGCAAGTTTTAGATGAAGAGTGTTTCTAAATTGTAGTTTGTTCAAAATCAGAACTTTTAGAAACTTCTTTATGTATATAGAATGATCATTCCACAAACTTAAACTTTTCAGATGTCGTCTTTCGGGTCTCGTTTGGTTAAATCACCCACATAGACTACGTTCACCTTACCGTTTTCGTCAATAAGCAGATTAATACGCTCATCATACTCATTGTGAATCAAAAGGGACAAGTGGGGAAGCACACTTCCTTCGGAAATGTCGGCCACAGTGGCGCCAGGATATTTCGCGATAATCTTAGAACTGAGGTCGTTGAGGATGCGGACAGCCTCATTCTGGTCATAGTTACCCATAATCTTAGCAGCGGCACTCTGGATTCTTTTTGAAGGTTGAAGGCGGTAGAGCAACAACTCTGCTTGATAACCGGCAAAAGTTCCATTTTTGTATACATCGCCAATCTTGTGAGAGAAACTCCGCATAAAGCCTCTTTTCGTCAATTCTTTGTCGAATTTCGACACTTTGTTGCCTAATTCAACACCCATAAAGTTCAGGTGCTGGGCCTCGGCTGTGAGCATGCAAACCGCTGATAGTAGAATAAAAAACAGTCGTTTCATTGTTCCATTTTCAATTATTTGGCGAATTTACAAATTTTTGATGACAATATAGCAGAATTGAACCAAAAAACTTGTCAGCAACCGCTTTTTCCATAAATTTGTATTTCAAATTTACCGCAAACGAAAGAAATTTCCACTCAAAATAACAACTATTGGGAGAAATATATAGTTTGTATCGTGATGAGTGGAATTCAATATTAAAGAATAAAGAGTGTAAGTCAATATGGAAACACACAATCCTGTGCTACTACAGATGTATTAAATCGAACGAAAAAAGCTATTTCCATGTTTGTCATATTCGGAAATGGCTTTTATGTTTTGATAGTGAATGAGAGTTACTTCAAAGTTCTTGAAACATGCTAAAAATGCAAAATGTTTTTGGAAATATCTATTGACGGCTCCCTTTATTGTTTGGATTGTTCTTCTTTCATCATATTGATAATGGCGTTCCAGTCACTGCGTCTGTCCAAACTATATTCTTTATATCTGGTGACAGGTTTACATAACTGAATAATATCTTCACTCCATTGTTTATAGTCATGAACCGGAACCGTTTTTAATCCATCGTAATTTTTTAATACCTCATGTACAAAATTAATGTCATTGGCTATGATAGGTATACCAAAAGATGCTGCTTCAAGCAATGGTAATCCTATTGTCTCAATCCTACTTGGAAAAAGCAAGCCATGTGAAGCTTTGTACATAGAAAGCAGTTCATTGTGTGGAATTGAACCGTGGAAAATAAAATGTTGTGATAAACCTGCTTTGTCAATTAAATTTTTTAGTATTGGTTTGTCATCTTTTGAAAGAGTGAAATGTATTCGAATCCTGCTTCGAAGAGATTCTTGAATTAAATCAAGAGCTTTGACCAAAACGAAATGTTCTTTATATATTCCTTTTGTTGCCGGATAAATAAAATGGAAACAGTTGTCATTGAAAGAGTAGGGGGCTATTGATTCTCCGTTAACTTGTTTTATGTCTGGAAATGCTACGGATATCTTTTCTAAAGGAAACTTGTATTTTTTTGCAAATAAGTTCCTCATCAAATTTGTTTGAACGATGACTAATGTATCCTTAGTTAAACTTTTCTTTATGTATAATGGTAATATCTTTTGATAGAAACGAAAAATAAGTGATGCCTTATTCAATGAATTTACTTTGTAATCATATAGAGGTATAGACTGGTGATAGTACACATATTGTCTTACCCCTTTATATTTCACACCGGAATTGTTTAGGGATAGAATCACGTCTGGTTTGATTCCTAATTCATTACATTTTTTCCGAAAGTCTTTCTTGTCAAATTTCAGACGGTTCTTTATTCCGTTTGTTGAATACTTAATGTAGTGTGCATCCTTCAACGCATGCATTGGCATGGATGGCTCAATGAATATATAATAGTGTTCTCCGGCTTTTTGTTCTTCTATTAAGTGAAACATGAGCTGGTTGTAGATGGACAAGGCGCCGGTTTCTTTACATATAGTGGCAACGATGCAGATGTTCATGATGTCATTTTTTATATTGTGCCTTACGAGAGATATCTCATATATTCTTTTACGATGATTGGTTTTGCACGGTCTTCGTAGTGGATGTGGTCCTTGTGCACATATTTTTTTAAACCATACATGTAACCTTCAATGTCGCAAAAAGGAATATGAGCTTCTTCACTTAGCTCCTTCACGATTTCGTTTTTCTTTCTTACCACTTTGTTCCAAGACTCATCGTACGTCTCACCCTTCAGCTTGATATATTTTCTGTATAGCCATCCAGGGAAACCTTCCTGAAGTTTATGACGAACTGGCATCACATTAAGAAAGCTCGTCAGCAGCACTATGTTAACCGACCCGCATTTTGATTGCACATAATCAATCAAATAAAGGAGGTCGTCTTTGTATTGCTGGTAATCATGCTCATTATAGTCATCACCATTGTCGTTGGTGATGGAGTGATGGCCCATCTGTATATAAATATCTGTATATTGATAGCTTTTCTGTACGAAAAATGCCTCTATTTGTGCGATAAAAAGAATATCATGAAGTCCGGAAGAAGTACCAAGCATGTCTACAGGACAGCCTGCGAGACGCTCAAAAGTACTGCGTACCATTCGGACTGTGCTGTCTCCAATCATCAGTACTCTCCGCTTCTGTTTATTGTTGTTTGTCTGTGAATACCAGAAATTGGCCCATTCCAGCCCTTCGCGTCCTTGGGGGTTGTCATGTGTCGTTATTTTCATTTTTTCGAGTATTTCGCTTTTAAACGTAAATAATTTTTGTTACCAATTATTTTTCGGAATATTTGCTTCATTGTGTCTTTGGGATTCACAAAGATATAATGAGACCAAACATCATAGTGATAGTAATAGCTGTTTTTGCCGGCAGGTATCTGCCAGTCTTTGCCATACCACCATTTTATCAGTTTAACAGGGTTTTTGGGTACGGGAATTTTCTTGCCCACAAAATCGATGTATTCTACTCCTGTGAATAGGTTTTTGGGAAGGTAGCAGTCGTGGACTTTATAGCAGTACATTGACCATGGAAATTTCTTTGCGGGTCCAATAATGTAGCAGTCAATGTAACACCTCTCGTTCAGACGAAAACTATAAACTCCTGAGGGTTCTACTCGTATTAGCCTCAGACCATTGTCTTCAAGATTTTGAAGGTTGTCGAAGAGTTTTCCCTCGTCTGTAGTCTGAATGTCCACGTCAAAGTCGCCTTTAATGAAATCGTGGTCTCTGATAGCGCCGAGCAAAGTTCCTGAACTGAGCATGTATGGGATGCCGAAACGATTGAACAGTTCGTCAGTTGTAATGAGGATGTTTTCGGCGTCTTCATGAGTGATAATTGTGTCAAGAGACATTTTCTCTGCCTCAAACTCAAAGCTTTTATCTTTATATGTTACTCTTTGTTTCATTAATATGTCTATTCTCTATTTCTATAATCTGGGAGAAAATCAGTTTTAAAAAATAAGATGAAATGGGGCGCCCATAAACAAAATTTTGGAACTCCCCAAATATTAAAAAGGGGCATTTGTTATTGCCCCTTATAATATTTCAGTGCTTCTGGTAGCCAACCTTGGATTTGCTTGATACGTTTAGCGTCAGAAGGGTGGTCGCTGAAGATTGAGCTGCCGCTGTTGGTCGACGAAGCAGCCATTCGCTGCCAGAAGGTGACTGCAACACGTGGGTCGTATCCTGCCATTGCTGCGAAAATCAAACCGATATGGTCGGCTTCGCTCTCCTGACTGCGGGAGAAACCAGAAGACCAGGCTTCTGCACCTATACCAAGTGCGGTTGTGCCAAGCTGAGTGAGGTCGCTGCTCACGCCTGCTGCAGATGCAACGCCGCTCAGTATTGACATGCCATATTGCTTCTTGTAGGCATTGCTCATACGTTCTGCTGAATGTTTTGCCACAGCATGCGCTATTTCATGACCAAGCACTATTGCCAGGGATGCCTCGTCCTGAGTGACAGGGAGAAGTCCGTCGTATACTACAATCTTACCGCCAGGCATGCAGAATGCGTTCACTGACTTGTTTTCTACAAGATTGAATTCCCATTGGTAATTAGCTACCTCGCTTCCCATTCCATTGGCATTCAGATAGTTCACAACGGCTGTGGCCAAACGCTGACCAACACGTTTCACCATCGCTGTTTGAGTGGCATTTGTCGATGCCTTGGCTTTCTGCATATACTCTTTGTACTGCTGACCACTCAAACTCAAAATCTGCTGGTCACTTACGAGCAAATTCTGCTTGCGCCCTGTAACTGGCACATGAGTAGTTGTACCGCAACCTACTAATATAGCGGCTGCTGCTGCAACTATTAGGGATTTGATGCTTTTCTTCATGTTTTATGCTTTTTTTCGTTGATGTTGAAATCTGTTTTATGAAAGTCGGTATCATGTCATTGAGAATACAGACGTTTCCCGCAGTTTGCTGGGTAAAATTGAAGGAAACTGACATCTTTTCTTTCAGACTGCTAAATTACTGCTTTTTTTTGATATAGCAAAGATTTTCTATAGTTTTTTAGCCCGTCGGAGTGCTTATCTTATGAACTGCTGTATTCAGATTTACATACGCTATGCTTGGCGTGAGGGAGAAGTCATTTCTGACACCACTAATCTCAACTTTCCGGATTTTGTTTTTTCCACTTCTTTCACATATTTGATGTGAATATTCATTCTCTTGTCAAAACATGCAACTAAATTGGCCCTTAATTGTTTTTCATCATCATCATTGTATGAGGAATTTCTTACAATTAGCAAACTGATGTCTGTCAATGTGTGTTGCACAAATTGGGCCTCAACAATGTTGTTGAAGTCATGAAGAACGATACTCAAACGGGCCTCGTTGATTTCAAAGCCGTCCGGACCTCTCAATACGTTGCTTGACCGTCCGTCAATTGAAATCACCCGGATGGTTCCGTCTTCCCTCCGTTCGATGGTGGCCAGGTCTCCGGTGTCGTATCTGATCAGGGGGAATGCGGGATTGGAAAAACCGGTTCCTATTATCCTGCAGGTCTCGGTTTTTTTTGCTCCCTCTGTCTCCATGTGTTCGCTCTCCACCGGGATGAACTCCACGTATGCAAAGTCGTCGTCCACAATCCACTCCCCGTTTCTGTCCTGGCTGATGTTGGCCACCCCTTCCATCAGGCCGTAGTGCTGACGGATCATGGCGTGTGGAAACATCTTCTGCATCAGGGACATCTGGTTGCCCAGCAGGTTTTCTGCTCCTGTGGTGACAAACTTCACGTCTGTCAAAGGCGGCAGGCCTTTGTCGATTGCAAAAGCGGCAAACTTGGCGATATGCGAGGGATAGCCATGCAGCCAGGTGAGCTTCCTTTTTGCTATCTCTGCATGGTATAGGGCCACTGTCTCTGGCGTCATGTGCATGGAGCTGAACATCACCTGCCTTCCTGGCTTGTTGGTTCTCCAAAAAGGTGGTTTGTGGCTGTTGGGATTTATAATCCGTTTTCCGCCGAACCATCCGCACCAGGTGTCCATGTCGATTCCCAACGCCCTTCGATAACGCCACCACACGCCCCAGTGCTTGTTTTCCATTCTCACGGTGTATGGAAACACCAGACCTCCGCCTGTGGTTCCGCTTGTCCTCATCTGAAACTGTGGCTCTGTGCAGGCGTGGTTGGTCAGGTCTTCGATGTGGCTCTTCACAAAGTTTTTGTCGATTATGGGCATGCCGTGTATGACGTCATACACATTCTCTTTCGTCACATCGCCTATCGTTCCTTTGTAGGCGGGCAGCTCTTTTGCCTGATTCAGAAAGGCGCACAATTCTTCTCGCTGGTCGTAGGCGCCATTCTCCAGTTTCCTCAATTCATCGTAGAACTGGCTTCCGTAGCGCCTGCGCTTGATCAGGTAGCCTTTCATTGAGCACATGAGGTTCTGCATGAATGCAGGCATCATGTCGTATATTCTTTCTAATCCCATGATTTGACAGCTGTGTTTTGGTTTCTTTTCCGTGCTCTGTCCCATACTCTCGGGAGGCAGAACAAACGACATGGCCATACTGTCAAGCCGTGGAGGCTTCAGACAGTTTGGCCTTTGTCTTTTTTTCCCTTGGGGCAAAGTTACGAATAATTCTTGAAAACACCATTGATTTTTGAGGATTTTTTCTTCATGGCGTAGGTGTGGAGATGATGCGGCATTGTTTGCATGCTGTTCATCTGTCAATTCCCGCTGGTCAGATCCTCTATCTGCTGAATCAAGTCGTCGTTGGTGCGTTGCATTTTCAGGTAGATGCGCACTCCGATGCTTCCTCCGATGAGTACACCGATTCCCATGCTGATCATCATCATTTTCGCATATTCTTTGGAGATGTTGTTGCTTCCATGGGTATAGACCTCATACATCAGCCAGGCAACCCAGAGAGCCCCGACAATCAGTCCGATGATGGTCTGCGTCTTCCTGATTTTCTTCATCTTGACCAGCTTCTGAGACAGCTCCAGGAGGTTCTCGTTCATGATGGACTTGTCGGACAGACGGTTCACGTAGAAGTCCATGATGGAAGAGACGGCCACAAACCCCACCGTGAAGGCATAGAACCACCAGGAAATCAGTCTGTCGTGTACCATTAAGAGGAAGCACAATGCCACGAACGGTATGGCCATCAGCGAAATCCACCTGTATTTGTTGATCCACGACATTCTTGACTTCATCGTATGTCGCAGCATCTGCTGGTTCACGATTTCCTGCTTGTCCAGTTTCTGTTTGAGGATGTCCATCTGCTTGCGCATCTGTTCCAGCTCTTGCATATCTTTGTTTGTTTCCATAATCTTTCTGTTTTTTTGTTAGTCTAAAATATTAAAAATATCCAAATAAATTGGAAAACTTTGGAGCAGCGAACACAGAGACAAGCTTGCTTGAGCTATGTTGAGTCGTGACAAAGTTCATGAAATAAATAGTAAATCGTAAATAGTATATATCGATCACATTTTCTTCAGTTGCTCCTTGATGCGGTAGAGTCTCACCGACACGTTTTTCGTTGAGATACCCACAATCTGTCCGATTTCCTCGTAGCTCATGTTCTCGAGCCACAGCAGGATGATGGCGCGGTCGAAGGGGCCCAGCTTGTTGATACGTTGTCGAAGCATGTCCACTTGCCGTGTGTCTTCGTCCTGGTCGGCGAACAGGTTGATGTCCATCGACAGGGGGATGGTGGCCTTTTTCTTTTTCTTCCGGTCCTGGCTGATGCAGGTGTTCAGGCTCACGCGGTAGACCCACGTACGGAGGTTGCTTCGCCCCTCAAAGCTCTCATATCCGTTCCACAGATTGATGAGGATTTCCTGGAACAGGTCGTTCACCTCTTCCTCGTCCTTGGAGAACATATAGCATACGGTGTATATCGTGCTCTTTTGTTCTTTCACAATCTGGGCGAACTCCATTTCTGATTTTTTCATTGTGCTTATTTGATTTTTATTTCATTGTTCTGTTTTTTTTGTGGAAGTTTCGATGTCTCGATTTTTCGATGTCTCGTTTTTTCGTTTTTTTCGATATCTCGATGTTTCGAGAAGAATGCATCCGGATGGCTCAACTCTAAACTTCCAACTGAAAAGAACTGCCCATTAGACGCACTTGATCCATAAAAACTACACAAAATCACAAAAAAAAACGGACAACACCGAAAAATGTTGCCCGAATGATTATGTTTCTGTCTTACCAGAGGCTGCCTTTTTTCTCTTGGTCCATGGCCTTCAGGAATTCGATGAACTCTTCTTCCTCTTGTTCCTGTTCTTTGGCTTCTGCTATTCCTGGTCCGCCTGTTCCGCCGCCCGTGAGAGTTTCGCACACGAGGTGTGAGGTGATGACTCTTTCGATTGATGACTCTGGAGAGACATATTCTTTCTTGCGTTTCATTGTTTTTTTAATTGGTTATGTTGTTTGGTAGTTTTTGATTATTTGACAAGTATTTTTTTTCCGTTTGTGATGTATATCCCATGTGTGGGCTTGCTCACCCGCTGTCCGGCCAGGTTGTAGTAGATACCGTCCTGCTTCAGTTCTTTATTGCTGACCGTGTTGATTCCTGTAGGTTCGCTGTCCACGATGTTCATTTTCGTCGGCGCGTCTGTTCCGTCAACGCTGTAATAGACTCTGAACGGCTGGATTTCCAGTCCCCCTTCGCTCAGCCAAAACTGGTCTTGGGCGATGTAGTAGCTCTTCTCGCCGGCATCCGTGTGGATGGTGGAACCGTAGTTGCCAATGGCAATCCATCCGTCTGCGTTGGTCAGGCTCTGTCCTTGCTCTTCGTTCGTGCCTGTGCATGATGCTCTTTGGGCGCTGAAGGTGGCGCTTGTGCTGGATGTCTGAAGCTTTTTGAATGTGACGGGCGTGTTGGCCGGAGCCTCGTCCACCTCGCGGAAGTACATGTTGTCGGCGCTGATGCTTCGCAGGTCGTAGAACTGGATGTCTTTGTTGCTGGCCATCTTGAATGGCAGAATCACCGTTCCCCACTGGTATGTGGGCATGTTTCGCATGTAGTTTGCCGACTTGATGGAGTAGGTGGGCTCGTAGCACTGGAATGTATATCCGTCGTAAAGCACTAATGCTTCCATGCTGCTACCCGACAGGTTGTTGTTCATTCTGCCCGATGGTGTGTAAACCGGCTTCGTTGATTTCAATACGGTGTTCGGATTCGCGAAGATGATGTCGCAGGTGACGGGGAGTGAGGTCTCAATCCAGTTGTCCTCTGTGCTGGTCGTATTCACCGATTCGCAGAAGGTGTCTGTCCCGTCGCTTATATAATAGAGGTGTACGTCGTCCACACTCATCCATGATGTGCCTTCCATGTCGAATGCTACGGTCAGCATGCCGTCCTCTGCCACCTCTGCGGTCACGGAGCCCCACTGCCATCCCCTGCAAGTGGCGTTCTGGCTGGAGAATCCCCTGTCTTTGTTGTATGGCATTTGCACGCCGTTTGTGTTGATCTGTGCCACGCTGGTGTTGTTGTTGCCTGTTCCTGTGAACGTGAATCCTTTCGTGTTGTTCAGCCTGGGTGTGATTTTCCCCCCGTTGTTGGCCCGCAGTGCCGCCACGAGTTTGTAAATGCCTGCAGGCATGTTGCTCACGTACTGGTAGATGCTTCCGTTGGAGGTCCGCTCTTGATAGCCGTTCACGCCGCTGCCTCTCCAGCTTTCTGCCAGCCACCCAATCAGTGTGGCGTCTTTCCATTTACCGCTTTGCTCGCATGTGGGGTCCTCAAGCAGGAATGTGGCGTCGCCTCCGTTTGCGATGATGTTGGCTTTGTTGACTGCGGCCTGGTCGTTCGCTTCTATTTCCTCAATGCGGAAGTTGTCGAACATCACGCAGCTGCCACCGCTTTTCCATGTGATGTCCACCATGGCTTCTACGGTCTGTTCCTCCGTTACTTTGAATTCCACGCTTGCCGTGTTCCATTCGTTCAGCGAGCCGCTGTTGAATGTGATGCTGCTGGAGGCCTTTCCAGCGCATGAGAGTGTAAATGAGGAGCTGGCGTTGTTCACGTAGGCTGAGCGGTAGTCGCATGAGAGGCGGTAGCTGCCGGCTGGCATTTTCACGTTGGTCTTGAGCTGAGTGGCCCCTGTCGACCAGCCCATTCGGAGGTAATAGGCCTGATTCCCGTCTGGAATGCTGCCCACTTTTCCGAAGTTGTTGTCGGTGTAGCAGTCAGCGGTGACGATTAGTTTTGTCACGTCAGAACCGCTTACAGTCCAGTTGGATGGTGGATTGCAAGTATATCCGCGAAGACCGTCTGCGCTGTTGTTCACAGGTTGGAGAAAGTTGATGTCGTCTTTCTCGAAGGACGGGTTTTCAAACCAGTTTTTTGTCAGTTTGAAGTTGTCAAGCAAAACCGACGTGCCGTTCCCGCTGTTTGCCATGGTGATGTCAACGCCGATGCTGATGGTGGTCTCTTCTGTGATGTTCAGCTCCATCTGTGTGGTGGTCCATTCCGTGGGAAACGCATTTGGCGCATTGGCTGTAATTGGCAGCTCTTCTGTCTGGTCGCCGGCAATCAATTTTGCGGATGATCCCGATGGTCCCATGATTTTACTGTCCACCGATAAAGTATAAGTGCCAGCCGATAAGGTTACCGACTGGCGCAACGAGGGACTTACTCCGCTCCATGAGTTACGGAGGTAAAGCATCTGACTGCCGTCGGCAGGACTGCCTGGAGCTCCGTAGTTGTTGTCTGTTTCTGTGGCGTCGCCTGTCATGATGGCGACTTTTCCCGGTTTGTTGGTCAGTGTCCATCCTGCGATGGAACTGGCGGCGTAAATGCCGGTGCTGCTGCTTGTCATCGTCGAGATGTCGTCAAGCTCGAATGAGGGATTCTTGAGCAGGGACTCTGACGTCTCATCATTTTCCTCGTCGTTCTCCTCTCCGTAGATGCCGATTTCGCTGACTGACACCTGGAGGTCGCCCAGCAGCTGCAGCTTCACGAAACGTGCGTCAATTTCATTGAATGTGAGCGTGATGGTTCCGTCAGATTCGGTTGTTCTGCTCACTCCAGTGATCGGGCTGTAGGAGCCTTCGCTGGTTGCTGAGTATGCGATTACTGATTTCGGACCGTACAGTTCGCTCTGTGGTTTGACGGTGATTTTGTTGATTTTATATTGGTTGCGCAGATTCACGGTGAGGTATTCGGTGCCGTTGGAAGCGCTGTTGAGACTCCTGTA
>JAEEGL017232129.1_pt1 | contig 14420 bp, 8 predicted proteins | sample 9134231 | NCBI WGS metagenome assembly JAEEGL01 (sample SAMN16246548, study PRJNA631951) | gut metagenome | biome: gut microbiome; feature: rumen; material: fiber-attached | host: Bos | place: Iran: Karaj | collected 2018-10
TAAGACTCTGTATCTTCTGCATGGTCTCCTGGGAAACTATACGGATTGGGTGAGCGGAACCCGCATACAGAGATGGGCGGAGGAGAAGAATCTGGCAGTTGTAATGCCGTCTGGTGACAATTCCTTCTATTTCAAGGGCGCAAGGCCACTGAATGACTACGAAGCGTTTATCGGACAGGAACTCATTGACATTACGCGAAAGATGTTTCCGCTATCTGACAGGCGGGAAGATACGTTTATCGCAGGGCTGTCCATGGGCGGCTACGGCGCATTGAGGAATGGCATTATATTCTCAGATAATTACAGCCATGTGGCAGGACTCTCATCTGCCATCGACCTGTTCAGTGAGGAATCGCAAAGGACTGAGTTAGGATTGTTTGATGATCCGGCAGCGGCAGGAAAGACTGATCTTAATCCGAAGGTTGCATTTGAGGAACTGTTAATACAGGGGCGGAAGATGCCACGCTTTTATATGTCCTGCGGAACTCAGGATGAGCTCTTAAAAGATAATGAGGATTTCAGGGATTTCCTGATATCGAAAGGCGCTGATGTGACCTGGGATGAAGAAGATGCCGGTCATGAGTGGGATTTCTGGGATTCACAGATCAAAAAGGTGATCGACTGGCTTCCGTTAAATGATGCAAACAGCGGTCTTAGCAGCGGCAACGTTAATCTGCCGGAGTAAACAGTCAGGGTGGTTGTTGAATAAGTTTTTCCAACTCAGTAAAAACGAGAGACATGAACAAAGAACTGCGTAGTGATGCAGAGTACATCATACAGAAATCGATACGGACAGTTCTGCCGGATGAAGCCGTAAAACGGGCGCTAAGTGACATGTCCTGCGGCAACGGAAAAGTGATACTTGTTGCGGCAGGTAAAGCTGCATGGCAGATGGCATATGCTGCCCGAGAAATCCTTGACCGTATAGATCAGGGGATAGTGATCACCAAGTATGACCATGTAAAGGGAAATATTGAAGGCGTGGAATGCTATGAGGCAGGACATCCGATCCCTGACGAGAACAGTTTCAAGGCAACGAAGAAAACGTTGGAGATGGTAGATGGACTATCGCCAGATGATACTGTTATATTCCTGCTGTCGGGAGGAGGCAGCGCTTTATTCGAACTGCCAAATATTTCGGGAGAAGAGTTGCAGGATATCACCGGGCAGCTTTTATCATCAGGGGCTGACATAGTTGAGATCAACACTATCAGAAAGAGGCTCAGTCAGGTGAAGGGAGGAAGATTTGCACTTGCCTGCGCTCCTGCAAGGGTTTTCAGCGTAGTGTTAAGTGATATAGTCGGTGATCCTCTTGATATGATCGCAAGCGGACCGGCTTATCCCGATTCGTCAACGTGCGCTGAGGCTCTGGCTATAGCTGATAAATACGGATTAAGGATCTCAGAAGAAGCGAAGAAACTTCTGAATGAAGAAACTCCCAAGATGCTTGATAACGTGGAAACGCATATCACAGGATCTGTCCGCGAACTGTGTAACGCGGCTGTCTTAAGTTGCCGGGAACTGGGATACGACACGGTGCTGTTGACAGATGAATTGTGCTGCGTGGCAAGAGAAGCAGGAAGCTTTCTTGCAAGTATAGCAAGGAGTCATTCCCGAAGAGAAGGGAAGATTGCATTCATAGCAGGAGGAGAGACTGTAGTACACTTAAACTGTAGTACACTTAAAAGGCACAGGGAAGGGCGGAAGGAATCAGGAAGTTGCCCTCAGCGCAGCCATCGGGATAGATGGTTTAGATCGTGATATAGCCATATTTTCTGTTGGGAGTGATGGTACCGACGGCCCTACTGATGCCGCAGGCGGATATGTTGATACCGATACTATCCGGGAATTGACGCAGAAAGGGATAAACGTCTTAGATAGTCTTGAAAATAATGATGCGTATCATGCACTGGAACAATCAAACGGATTGATATTTACCGGTCCTACCGGAACTAATGTGAATGATGTGGCCGTAGTGCTTATAAAGTGACCGCAGATCAACTAAACCAAAAACCTCCGTGCCGGACAATATCATTATAACTTATGGGGCTTCTGATTTGTGATATACTTACTATGTATCGTCATTGACGGACTCTGACGGTAAATCGAATAAGCGAATGACACCTTAACACAGGATGCACAGCATGGTAAACGGATTAAAGGAATCTCTGGATAAATTAATACAGGGTCTTATCGATGTCAGGAGGCTTACGCAGCAGCGTGTGGATGAAGCCGGCAACGCAGAAGGCTACAGACGCCTGCTTGAGAAGAACAGGAAGCTGATAGAAACTATATCCGATGAGAATAACAGGATCATGGGGACATACCTTATACCGATCCTAGAACCTACCGGATCAGTTGATGTCAGCGATCTTTCGGAAGAAGAACTCAGCGCTATCATCACCCACGATCAGTTTCTTGATCCCGAGACCGTGATGGTACTTGAGGATTTTTGCGACGCCCTGCTTACTTCGTGGCCTGAGGAGGATCTTGATCTTCCCCTTCATTTTCATGTGTCGAAGAGACTTTTTGCCGACGCTATGTCTAAGGGTGAGGATGAAGGGATCATAAGAAGCGCCAACAGATTCGTTTTATCAAGTTATAACAATCTTAACTGTGTAAACCGTGTGCGGATATCCCGCGAATTCACCGATCATTATCAGACAGAAGGCCTGTGTGCGGCCGGAATACTTCTTAAATATCTGGAAAAAGACAGGTACGCTGCGATAGTTAACGCAGAGTGCCGTAAGATAGTGCTGTCTAACGCACGGTTTTATCTGGCGTTATATGATACCTGGTACGCCACCGGTGAAGAACTCAATGAGGAGAGATTAAACGGGCTTATTCATTCTGTTGAACTGTTTGATGATCCCTGGTACAGGGCGCATACCCCGGGATATGACTGGAGACGCCACATGCTAAGGACCTACGAGCATATGGGGCAGCTTACGGAGAACGGCAATCAGTGGCATATAACGAGAGCGCAGTGTGAGCGGATCATGTCATATATGGACAAGATGCGGGCCTTGTGGGAAGAAGACGAGGAAACCGGTTCAAAGATCCTTCCCAAGCCCCATTTTGAACTTATATATGCGAGAAATTCATATTATTCGGGCAGGATAGGGCTAAGAGAATACCAGGATGAACTGCTGAGAATTTATACCATACATGCTAACGCCAGATATGATATGTATTCCGTGCTTGCCAATCTCTTCGTGCCGGCGGAGTATCTGTCGACGCTTACAGAAGGCGAGTTGGATGACAAGACTAAAAAGGTACTTCAGGGACTGTACAGATGGATAGCGGGATATGTTCTTGATTCAAGAGGGAGCGATTCCTTCTCATTCATGCTCGAGTATCTGAACGTGTTCTTAGAGAGGTTCATAGAACTGCCGGGAGAGTATGTGTATGAAGATATGGGGCTTAAATGTCTTGCGGCTTTTGATCCTCCATCATATATCCATTCCGAGCTTACGGCGCAGATAGCCAGAAATATGTGTTCACATCTGATACGCCTGTCGCCGGAACTGTTACTGGGGACATACGGATGTGAGACTCTTGATGATGTGAGCGCATCGAGAGAAGAGATACTGCATAAGGTTTATCACGCGGGCAGGTGCTTCGAATTCGGTAAGCTGGCAATGATCGATACGGTCATATCCTATGGCAGAGAGCGTCTTTACCCCGAGGATGAACTGTTAAAACTTGTGACCGGAATGGGGGCGCATACGCTTCTTTCGCATCCGTCCACATATGAAAGCGGTCTGATAATAAAGGACTGTGACAGTGCCGTTGACGGACAGTTTGACAACCTGCTGTCCGCTATCGTCAAATGCGCGTCTGATATCACATATGCCTTTGATGAGGGCACGGGCGTAAATGACATCATCGATACGAAGATAAACATACCTGATAAACTCACGGAACTGCTTGGCGTCATGGAGGTGCGTGAAGACATCGCATCGATCTTAAGCAGAGGTGATGAGGAGAGTTACTTAAGCGTATGGCTTCTCTTAAGCGGAGTTAAGGACGGAGAGAAGCAGGATTTAGACAAGATCCTTGACGGATATATCAGACGTACCGCAAGGATAAGAGAGCTGTCTGCACCACAGCCCGATGAGGTGGAGGATCCTTCCGATTACGGAATGCTTCTTAAACAGCATTTCCAGGAGATCGGCCTCATGGCCAATGAGAACAAAAGAGTGCTGTCCCAGGTGGTCTATCCCATCCTCGATAAGGAAGGGGAACTGAGCGGAGATGAGGTAGAAAGCCTTGTGAGATTCTGTACAGGTCTCTTTAACGGAACAGGTTTAAATGACATAGATCAGGGTCTTGTATACAGAGTGTCCAGAAGACTTTTAGAGGACGCCCGCAGAAAAGATGATAAGGAAGCCCTCATACGGCAGCTGGATATGCATATCATGTCCTGTTATGAGATGATGCACCAGACCAGACGAATGAGGACAGCCGAGAGACTTATCAGTTCATATCGTGAAGAAGGTCTGGATGCCGCCAGCGAGGTATGGCTGTATGCCGGCAAGGACAGATTTAAGGAGTTAAGCGAAGCAAGCAGGGAACTGGTTCTTATAAATGACCGTTACGCTTATGTTTTCTTCGAGACCGATTATATGTCCGAAGAGACTAACGACAGATGCTTAAAGAATCTGGACAACAGTTTCAAGAGATCCGAAGATCCTTTTTATATAGCTTTAGCTCCGGAATATGATTGGAATTATCACCGCATCAGATGCCTTGAGTACATGGGGCAGACCACGGAGTGCGGGAACGTGCGCAGGTTTACCCAGGCACAGTGCGCATTTATAGTTGACAGACTTAAGCTTCTTAAGAAGATCTGGGAGAAAAATCCCACCGTAAATGAAGAAATACTCCGGCGTGAATCCATCGAAGTGATGATCAGCAGGAACAGTTACTACGCCGGCATAACCGATATAGAAGCATACAGAAAAGAATTACGTGAGATATACCATACAGGCCGGAATGACAAATATGATTTCTATTCCGTGTTCTTAAATGTCCAGATACCGCTTGAACTGGTGATAACATATGAAGGTGAAAATGAACTCTCCGAAGAAGAGAAACGTGAGATCACCGAGATCTATATCTGGATCATCGGCTATGTGTTCAGAGCCACAAATGACCAGTCCTTCAGCGTTATCCTGGAATATTTCACGGAACTTTTGTACCATTTCATAGAGATTGAAGGCGGTATAAGTTTTGAACAGATGGGCTTATACAGCATGGCTGCGCTTCATGCGCCGACATATATCCATTCAAGACTTGTGGGAGAACTGTCCAAATGTATCTGCTCCCATATGGTGAGAAGACATCCGGAACTTTTTGTCGGAGTATGCTCGTGTTCTGACATCAGTGAAGTTGCCGAAAGAAAAGATGAGATCATAGATTTTTGTTACCATGCGGCACTGTGCCATGATTTCGGCAAGATTCCCATGATAGATACCATATTTGTATACGGACGAAATCTGCTGGATCCTGAGTTTGCGCTTCTTAAGCATCATCCGAGAGTGGGCAGGCAGCTTCTGGTAGCACAAAAATCAACTGAGAAATATGCCGACGTGGCAGGCGGTCATCACAGATGGTATGACAATTCAAGGGGATATCCGGAGGAATTCGACACCCGCACATCGCCGATTAAGGCCATCATTGATATCATATCAGTGGCTGACAGCTTGGATGCTGCGACCGATTCAGTAGGACGAAGCTATACCGGATCCAAGACCCCCAAGCAGGTCATAGAAGAGATAACGACTGAATCGGGATCCTGCTATTCATCATATGTGGCGGCGCTTCTGTGGGATATCAATGTCAGACGTGAGGTTGTGAATATCCTTGAGAAGGTCAGAAACGAGAACTACAGGGAGACATTTTTATTCCTGAAAAATATACTCGACGAGGGCGTTCCCGGAGATGACAGGCACTCTACCGGCAAGGAGATCCAAAGCCTGTTAAACAGGCTCTACAGGCTGCTTGATAAGCAGGAGATGTATGATCACGCCGCAAGACTGGTGTACTTTGACGAGCAGACGGTATGTCCCGCTGAGGGAAGGGAAGACGCCGGCGACGTGCTTACCATGCTGACCAATGAGGCATATAAGATACGCAAGCGTAAGGAGTTTTCACAGATCTCCGAGAAGCTATATAAGATGCGTGATGATCTGGATGAATGGGATCAGGCCCTGACCGATAACCTGCATCGCCGGTATCTCAGGGAAAAGAATATATCCAATGAGCAGAATAAGCATTTTGAAGAGGTTAAGCGAAGTGCCTACATAGCCTGGATGAACGCCAGAGAAGCCAATGATTATACGCTTTTTGAAGATGCGCTTGCAAGCCGCATTGAGGCTGAACGTGAGAGAGCGTCGTTATTTGAAACAGAGACCGGAAGTGCTGTGGGGATATATGACAGGCTTTTGAATGAATATGAGACAGGGCTTAACTGCGAACTGTTGGATGATATATTCGGCGAATCCATCCCATGTATCACGGGGCTGATAAAGACGGCGTCTGAAAAGTCTAAAACTGTCAGGTGTGATTTCATATCCCGTCCCGTGAGCGATGAGGCACAGGAACAGATGGCAAAATACCTGCTGGATGTCATGGGATTTGATTTTAATAAAGGAGCCTTCTCGGAATCCGAGCACCCCTACACCGACAGGATGGGGCAGTTTGATACCAGGATAACCACGCATTATGAGAAGGACAATATCTTATCCAATATATATTCGGTCATCCATGAATGCGGTCATGCGCTGTTTGAACAGCTTCAGCCGGCAAAGAACCATGCAAGGCATATCGCTGATAACAAGACTATGGGCCAGCATGAATCTGTATCCAGATTTTATGAAAATATCATAGGACGTTCGGAAAGTTTCATCCATCTGATATATCCTAAAATGTGCGAGATATATCCGGAAGTGATGTCGGATGTGAGCGAGCGTGAACTGTATGAGGCGGTCAATATCGTCACGCCTTCACTGATAAGGGTTGATGCGGATGAACTGACTTACACGCTGCATATCGTGATCCGGTATGAACTTGAGAAAGCGCTTATGGAAGGCGCACTTTCTCCAGAAGATGTTAAGTCAAAATGGAATGAACTGTATGTGAAGTATTTAGGCGTTGAACCCGACTGCGACCGTACGGGCATACTGCAGGATATACATTGGACAGACAGCTTCGGATATTTCCCGACTTATGCATTGGGGAATTTCTACGGTGCCATGTTCGTAAATAAGATGCGTGAGGAATTCGATCCCTTTGAGGCAGCGGGATCGGGAGATTTTGCCCGGATAAATGATTGGATGAGGGATCACGTATTCGTTAAGGCAGACCGTCTTACTCCGCTTGAGTGGATAAGGGATATCACCGGACGTGATCTTACCGCAAAGGATTTTCTGGATTATCTTAATGATAAATACGGGAAGTGACGACGGGTATGACCGGGACATTTCGCACGTGCCGTATCGTATCAGACTTTTTTCATAAGACGGTTAATTTATTCAGCAATATATCCGATATATAAGATGAAGTGTAGATTTATGCCCAAAAGGAGTTGGGCAGGTAACAGGGATCCGGTGACGGATCCTGGGATTTTTGGTTTTATCAATGAAGACCGGGAATCCACAGAAACAAGGAGGTTTCGCCTATGAATGGTATTTCTTTTCCGCATCAGAGGGGGAGTAGTGTCTTTTCCCCGAACCAGTCAGAACAATCAAATAAGACAGAGACAAATGCAGCATCATCCCGTCCCGGATGGGAGGGGGAGTCTGCCAGCGTGTCATTTTCAAATGACAGATATGTAAGGACGGATGCGTATTCTAAGACCGGTCAGTATACCGGAGCACAGGATGCGTACAAAACCGATGCAACCAGGGCAAATACGCAGGCAAAAGCCTGGAACAGCGTAAGACCGCAGATAACCGAACACGACGTTTACGGACAGGTTATAGGAGACGTGAAACTGTCCGATAAGGCGTCTGACTATCTTAAGTCACTAAAGAGCAAATTCGGTAATCTTGATTTTGTAGTGGTGGGCAAAGATCAGCTTGCTGCCGCTAAGGCCAATGCTGCAAGTTACGGCAACAAGAATCATATGGTAGTGCTGATCGATGAGGAAAAACTTGAACGCATGGCGACGGATGAGAATTTCCGCAAGAAATATGAGGCTATAATCTCTCAGGCGGCCAACGGAGGATCCAAGCTTTCATCCGTAGCGGCACAGAATCCGAATATCAAGAAGATCGGTATAACCACGGGAGAAAACGGAGCGGCATCATTTGTTGCTGCATGTGCGAAGAATAATCAGAGCGTATCTGACCGCGTAGCTAAGAAACGTGAGGAGAAAAAGGCACAGGCTAAAGCAGAGAAGAAGCATGCAGAGAAAAAGCATGCCGAAGAGCGCCTGCATGAAAAGATCGAAGAAAGAAGGCATCATGCAAAAGAGATCGAGCGCAGACGTTTTGAAGGACCGGACGACATTGGTGAGCTTCCTGATGAGGTAAGAGAACGCTTTGACAGAAAGATCAGGGAGATTAACGGCAAACAGGCAATTTCTGAAGATGATATGTCCGAATACATGAATAATGACGATTATGAGATCATTACAGCCGATTCCATGGAGGAACTGATCCAGAAGCTTGAGGCTTACAATGAAAGAACTGGGTTCGGTTCCTCACGTTACGGAAGCACACCGCACACTGAAAGTGCCGGCAGCATAATGGATTTTCAGGCATAATTGGCAGATGTGTGCTATAATATAATCTGTAGCGAAAACTTATGTCTCAATACGGGCGTTCAGGTTTTTGCCTGGACGCCTATATTTATGCACAAATGGGTTTATTTGGGAAGAAAAAACAAAAAGAAGAACACATACTTGATGATATTTTAGCAAGGACACCTGAGAATCCGGATGCGTTAAGGGAAATGGAAAACGCAGAATCCGGCGGTATGTGGGAAGTTGTAGATGATCAGGAGACCGGGGATCAGGCTTTTTTGGATGTAACAGCGGATGATACCATAGAGGTAAATGAGGGTCCGCAAAATGTCGCATGGGCGCCGATGGGTGATGAACAGAACATGGCGCAGGAGGCATATCCTGACGATGAGGTTATTGAAGATACCGGCGCTTATGGTATGGATCCTTCAAATAGTTGGGATGAAATGACGTCAGGTGATGAAGAGACAGAACCGGCAGCGGAAGCTTCCGGTGAAGACGGCATTGAAGCTGATGGCAGGACATATGAAGAACCTCTTGCTGAGACATATGAAGAAACACAGGCTGCCGACGATATAATGACTGAGACGGTCAATGAAGAAACGGAGATGACGCCTGCACTGTCCGAAGATACACAGACAGTAGCCGCTTCTGAGGAAGGTGTTACTCTCGTAACCGCTCCGGTCGAAGAAGAATCCGATCTGATCACCGACGATCTTATGAACCCGGTTTCTCCGGATGAGACCGCATCCGATGCTGTGCCCAAGGGTCCTCAGTTCATTGAGATGATCGTTGACGAGGACGAAGAGTACGATAAGAAAGAACCCAAACCCAAACCGAATATCTTCAAATATATCGTCATAGCAATGATCATCATAATCATTGCTGTGGTTGCGGCGTTCATGGGAAGAACCTATCTGCTTCAGACACAGCTTGATCAGGGCCGCAAACTTCTTGAAGAGGAGAGGTACGATGAGGCTACCGCTACGTTTAATCAGGCACTCAAGATCTTCCATAACAGTGCGGATGCATACTTAGGCCTTACACAGGCTGCTATCGGAAGAGGTGATTTAACAGGCGCGCTCCGCATTCTCGATGAAGGAATAGAGATCACCGGAAGTACGAATCTTGAGAAATCAAGAGAGAATATCGTTGATCAGGTTTTTGCCACTTATGTTCTTAACGACTATATGATCAATATCCTTCCGGGAGAGACGCATCAGCTTGAGATGACCAACAGAAGCGAAGATATGTATTTTGACGTATCATGGTCCAGCGATGATCCGAGTGTGGGAACGGTCGATGAGAATGGTCTGGTTACAGCTGTAAGAAACGGCAAGGCTACGATAATCGCAACCGTCGGCAATGACACCTGGGGCTATAAGGATATTACGGCGTCTCTGATAGTCGGAGTTGTTGTTACCTATCTTGAAGAGGCCGGGTGTGATTATGTGGAAGATGCTTCCGCGCTTCCTTCACCGTGCTTTGTATACCAGCTTAATAAGGACGGCTATCGCATATATGACGGAACGCTTGAGATCGAGCAGTCGGATGCAACTTACAGTCTCACCAAATGCGAGATATCAGATCCCGATCCGGACGGATATGTGACTTACGATATCATATATACCATAACCGTTCCGACCAGATTCGGTATTCATGCAGATACATATGAGGCAAAGCACGCATGGTATTATAACTGGATGGCTACGGAGATGATGCTGTGCGATGATTATACGGGACTTGTATTTGCGGTGCAGGATCTGTATGGATCAGACGAGGTGGTATATGATTCTACCGTTTCATGGAACGGAGTGGATTATCACATTACGGGTACCACGGAGAATGAGTGGGTCAATAATGAAGAGTGGGGCATTACATATTCGCCGCTTACACTTGTCACATGGGCAGAGGCTCCGGTTATAGGTACCTATCATCTGAATATCAAGGTGCCTAAGGAATATCAGGGTCTGGTGCTTGCACTTGATAAGAAGGGAACCACGGATTACACCGATCCGGTGTATGATGAGGACGAAGACGGATATATAGATAGCGATATTGAATTTGACGCGACCAAGTCTTATGTGGATACATATTTCTTTGATCCGCTTGAAGACGGTACTGTAAGAAACGCCGATGATTTCTATATAGTCAGATTAATGGATTTTGCTACCGAGAAGGGCAGGGCCGCCAGCGTGATCACGGAATGATGATATGATCATTATCCTGCGTAACGGCAGGATAATGTAAATACATCAAAAAAATGCTTGCATTTTGCGCACATGCTTGTTATTATATTTAAGCATTGTGTTTTGGCTCGTTGGTCAAGCGGTTAAGACGCCGCCCTCTCACGGCGGAAACAGCGGTTCGATTCCGCTACGGGCTATATTTTAAGTGGGCTTTAAAAGAGCCCACTTTTCTTATGAGATTTATAAATCGCAGGAGAGGATACATATGGCGTCCAAACGGTCTGAATATGAAGCAAAAACCGAAGAACTCTTAAAGCCCATCGCCGAGAGCGCAGGCGTATCGATATATGATGTCGAATATGTGAAGGAGGGCACTGATTATTATCTCAGGGCCTATATCGACAAACCCGACGGAGTCAACATCGGGGACTGTGAAACCGTAAGCAGGGCTTTATCGGATGCTCTTGATGCAGATGATTTTATCCCGGATGCCTATATACTTGAAGTCTCAAGCCCGGGGCTCGGACGTAAGCTTACCAAAGACAGACACCTTGAAGCAAGTTTGGGTGAAGAAGTCGAGGTGAAGCTTTATAAACCGCTTGAAGGTACGAAGGATAAGGAATTGTCCGGAATACTTACAGGATATGATAAGTCGCATATATCTTTGGATATGGGCGGCACTGAAACTCAACTGGAAAGAAGCGCTATTGCACAGATCAGACTGGCACTGGATTTTTGATCCCGCCGTACGGTCTATGAAAAACAAGGAGGATAAATCAATGAGTAGCGACAACACTGCAAGCGAATTAAAACTGGCACTTGATATGCTGGAGAAGGAAAAGGAGATCAGCCGTGATGTTCTTTTCGATGCCATAGAAGGGGCTCTCTTAAAGGCATGCCAGAATCATTTCGTTAAGTCAGACAATTTCTGCGTGGACATTGACAGGGACACCTGTGAATATCACGTATATGCACAGAAGGAAGTCGTAGAAGAGGTATTTGATCCTGCTACAGAAATAACGCTTGAGGATGCCAAGGAGATAGATCCTTCGCTTAATATAGGCGATATTGCAAAGTGCGAGATACAGTCCAAGGAATTCGGACGTATCGCTGCTCAAAACGCCAAGAGCTATATTCTCCAGATGATCAGAGAGAAGGAAAGAGACGCGATCTACAATCAGTATGTAGGAAAGGTAAGAAGCGTTGTCACAGGTATAGTTCAGCGCAGAGTCGGAGACAATTTCACCATTAACCTCGGTAAGACTGATGCGATCCTTAATGAGAGCGAGCAGGTTGAGAGCGAGCATCTGCGTCCCAATGACAGGATCAAGGTATATGTGCTTGAAGTTAAGAAGACGGAGAAGGGTTCGGCCAGAATACTTGTTAGCCGTACACACAAGGATCTTGTTAAGTGTCTTTTTGAAAATGAAGTTGCCGAGATCCAGGATGGTACCGTAGAGATCAAGGCTATAGTCAGAGAGCCCGGCTCAAGAAGCAAGATCGCCGTATGGAGCAACAATCCCGATGTAGACGCTGTAGGCGCCTGCGTAGGTGTTAATTCTTCGAGAGTTAATTCTGTGGTTGACGAACTTCGCGGTGAGAAGGTTGATATCGTAAACTGGGATGATAACCCGGGCCGTCTGATCGAGAACGCACTGTCACCCGCCAGGATCGTTGCGGTATTTGCAGATCCCGAGACCAAGATCGGTAAGGTGGTCGTACCTGACGATCAGTTATCGCTTGCCATAGGACTTAAGGGACAGAACGCCCGCCTTGCAGCAAAGCTTACCAACTACAAGATCGATATCAAATCAGAGACACAGGCTAAGGATGCCGTAGGATTCAGATACGAAGACTATATGTTCGATGATGATGAATATGATGAAGAATACGATGAAGAGTACGAATATGATGAAGAGTACTCTGAAGAGTATTCCGATGAAAATGGCGAAGAGTACGCTGAAACAGAGGAGTATTCGGATGACTCTGAAGGCAACGGTGAGGATACCGCTGACGACGGAGAATGATGCGTATGAGCACGCCTGAAAGAACCTGCGTAGCCTGCCGGACCAGGCATGAGAAAAATAGTCTCATCAGGATAGTTAAGTCCGACGGTATGGTATGTATCGACAAACGCATGCGCATGGACGGAAGAGGAGCTTATCTGTGCAGGAGCAGGGAATGCGTGCTTAAGGCGAAGAAGAAAGGTTCATTATGCAGGGCTCTTAAAGCTGATATTTCGGAAGAGTTCTACATGGATTTAGAAGGATATACGGATGAGCAGACCTGATAAGGTGTTATCCCTTTTGGGACTAGCCATGAAGGCCGGGAAGGTGGCGTCGGGTGAAACCGCCGCCGAGAACGCTGTCAAAGGCGGCAAGGCATATCTGGTGATCGTGGCGAATGATGCATCTGACAACACGCGCAAGCATTTCAGTGATATGTGCGTATTCAGAGATATCCCTTTCATACAGTACTCCGACAAGGAGAATCTGGGGAGAGCGATCGGAAAGGACTTAAGATCGAATCTTGCGGTCACGGACAGAGGATTCGCGGATGCAATCATTAAACAGGTTGGAGAGATGGATTTATCAGAGAGGAGTGGGAATAAATGAGAGTACATGAACTTGCAAAACAACTGGGCAAGGAGAGCAAGGAACTGATTGCCTGGATGAATGATAACGGCTACGAGGGCAAGACTGCCTCAAGTTCAGTTGACGACTCCGCTGCCGCACAGATCAGAGAACACTTCGGCGAAGGCGGCGCAGATAAAGCCGCTGCTAAAGAAAAACCGAAGACAAAACAGAGTGAGGAAGCGCCGCAATCATCTGATAATGAGGAAGCATCTCCCAAGCCGGCGGAAAAGAAACAGAGTGCACCGGGGCAGACCGATAAAGGCACTGTGGAAGCACCCGCAAAGGCAAAACCTGCGCCCAAACAGGGTGAAGCTCCCAAGAAGAAAAAGAGCCATATAATCATAGTCAGCAATGACAACAATTCAAGACTCGGCGGCGGACCGGGAGGTCAGAACAGACCGGGAAGACCTGCACCCGGAAGAAATAACGACGGAGGACATCATACTCTTATACGTTCCAGCGTACGCCCCAGCCAGATCACTGACGAACCCTATGAAGTAAGACAGCGTCAGATGCAGGAACGTAAGGAAGCAGAAAGACGTGCCGTTAAGGCAGGTCCGGCACAGGGAGCTGCGAATACCAATGAAACAACAACCCAAACCCCAACCTATAGAAAGAACGATAAAAACACAAGTACAGTTATTACAGGCACGCTTAAAGAAAGTGCTGGATCTAAAATGCCTGCTCCTGGGGCTGATCGCGGGAGCAAAAATAGCGATAGAAGTCCAAGAAGCAATGAAGGGAAGGACAATAGATTTAAAAAGGATAAGGCTCCCGGAGGTTCCGATCAGCAGCAGCCAAATCAGAACAAAGATGCCGGCAGACGAAATCAGGGCAAAGGCA
>JAEEGL011081114.1_pt1 | contig 14419 bp, 7 predicted proteins | sample 9134231 | NCBI WGS metagenome assembly JAEEGL01 (sample SAMN16246548, study PRJNA631951) | gut metagenome | biome: gut microbiome; feature: rumen; material: fiber-attached | host: Bos | place: Iran: Karaj | collected 2018-10
ACTATGGATCCCGCCCCTAGGTGAACCATGCCGATAGGGGCGGCGTCCTCTTCGGCGAGAAGGCCGTCGGGTCTGCGGGCCTACTGGACGAGTTGGAGCTCCGGACGGGACTCTCCCGGGAGGAGATACCCGAGATGGACCGGCTCATATCGTATGTCAAGGCCATGCGGAAGGCCCTGGATGAAACTCCGGACCTGTTCTTCGCCGATTCGTTCGGCAATGACGAGCTGGGAACGGCCCGAGTCATCCTTTCTTGGAGGGACACGCTCGAGATGGCCATGTGGACACCGGATATGGACGCGACCGACAAGCTCGCGGGTATTGCCGCAACGGAGAAGCACTTCCGCGCGGCGGGGTATCCGGACCGTTGGCGCCGTGTCGCGTCGTTCCTGAAGGAGGACCGGACGGTCCTTCCGGATCTCGAATTGGAATGCCGCGTTCCGATGGAGTCCCTCGAACCGGTGATCCGCGAGACGCTGACCGTTCTTGAGGAAGGCGGAAAGACGGTTGTAGTGAAGGTCTGCGATGAACCCCGGGCCGGGGAGGGGACAGCGCTCCGGATGGCTCAGGACGCGTTGCTCGGGAGGATTCCGGGCACGGAGAAAACGAAACTCCCCGATGACGGGAGCTTCCGGCTGATCGACTTCGGATTCGGCTATGATGCGCACCAATGGGCTGCCCAGAACAGCCGCGGCTGGGCTGCGGGGGGAGATCTCCTGGTGAACCCGGCTCCGCAGAGGATGAACGACACCCTGCGTGTGATGGGGCGGGCGACCCTCCGCTCTAGCATCGAGGGAGCGCCCCAGTCCGCGCAGCTCTTCCTCCTGGGCCTGTCGCTTTTCCGCAATCCGGTGGACGTGGGACGGCTCCTGTCCTATCTGCGGGCCAAGGTCAGCCCCATCGGCAAGCTCTGCGTGAAGAAGGAGCCCGAAGGCGGAGAAGTCTATTACAAGTCCCTTCCCAGGGAACTCACGGACCGGCTCCTGCTGAAGGGCGGCCTGGACGGATGGCCCGAGATAATCGCCGGGGCGGTATATGACCACGAGGGGAACGTGCTGGAAGCGAAGACGCGCGATGAGGTTCTGAGCCGCTTCCTCATGTGGGAGAAGGTCTCTCATGAGGGGCTGGTCGATACGGATGACTTGAAGGCTTATCTGAAGAGCATGCGCCGTTGGGCGGACGGCTGTGCGGTGGTGCTCCCCGACGATCCAGGCTACAGGGTCCTCTCCAACTGCTGCGCCGCCGTGGAGACGCTCATCGAGGATGTCTCCGGGAGCATCCGGCCCGAACGCATCATGCGCTGGGCTGAGGGCGTTTTCACTGCGGTCGGTACGACGGTGGACGTTGCTGAGTCCGGCTCGCCGGAGTGCGTCAGGGATGTCCGCGAAATGGTCGATTCTCCGAATGGCGTCGTATGGATGGGCTTCAACGGCTCTGCCGCGGCCGTCTATCCGTATGCTTTCCTCAGCGTTAAGGAGTGCGCCCAGGTAGGGGTCCCTTCCCGGGAGGATTTCGCCCGCCATGCCCATGAAGCCATGGTGGCGGCCGTCTGTATGGTGAAGGACCGGCTCACGCTCGTCTCATGGGACCAGGAGAACGGGGAGGCCTGCGCAGTCCATCCGCTCCGGACGGAGCTGGACGCGCATTTCGAACTGGAACCCGAGGACGGGATGTCGGTGGATCCCCTGGAGCCTGCCGAATACGATACTTTCGAGGCTGCTCCCGACGAGACCCGGCAGGTGGAGTACGAGATTGACAAGAACCTGTTCAAGGGGCTCGACAAGACCAGGTCGGAAGGGGGCATCCGTCCCGACCGCGAGAGCTACAGCTCCCTTGACAAGCTCATCCAGCACCCGTTCGACTACGTGATGGACTACCTGCTGCGCTTCGAAGGATATGGAGAGGCCGAACTCAACGACGTTCAGACCGCAAAGGGCAATGTCGCGCATTTCTATGTGCAGACCCTCATCGAGGAGCAAGGGCGCGACCTGGACAGGATAGAGGCCGCCCATCGCGACCGGTTCGACGAGACGGTCCTCGCCTGCGCCGAACGGAAGGGCGCGGTGCTGCTGATGGAGGAGAACGGTCTTGAATGGGGCAAGTTCTGCCATATGCTCCGCAGGAGCGTAAAAGAGATGCTCGCGCTGATCCGCTTGAACGGACTCACGATCGAGGGCACTGAGATGCGGGTGGAGACCGTCTTCCCCGTCATCGGGCCGTTCCTCGCCTTCATCGACCTGGTGCTCCGCGACCCGGCGGGGAACTACGTCGTCTTCGACTTGAAATGGAGCGAGGGGAAGTATTACGAGACCCGTATGGAGGGGCGCGACATCCTCCAGCTCATCCTCTACAAGGAGGCTCTGGAACGGTCCACCGGCACGCCGGTGTCCGCGCTCGGCTACTGGGTGTTCCCTCGTTACGAGTTCCTTACCGAATGCCCGTCCATCGTGGGGGACGGGGTGGTCCACTACCGTTGCGAGCCCGGGGAAGCGCCCGTCGCGGACATCTTCGAGCAGGCCTGCAACTCCTACACCTTCCGCATGGACCAGATCCGCGAGGGAATCATCGAGGAAGGGGAGGGCTTCGTCCTTTCGGACTTCGAGTATTTCGCCAGCCAGATGGAGAGGAACCTCTATCCGCTCCGCGGCGACTACTATGAGACGTCCGTCAAGGGCAGCCCCTACGGGAACGAGAACATAACCATCAAAGGAGGACTGCAGTAATGAGAAACATACAGTTCATCAATGCCGGAGCCGGTTCCGGAAAGACGTATACCCTGACTGAGAAGTTCGCCGACCTGATCGCGGTTGGGGAGACCACCCCTTCCCGCGTCATCCTCACGACCTTCACCGAGCGGGCGGCGGAGGAGTTCCGCCTGAAGGCCCGCGCCATGCTCATCTCCAAGGGGCTCCACCAGCGGGCGGCCGAGCTGGATTCTGCGCTCATCGGCACCGTCCATTCGGTTGCCCTCCGATATATCACGAAGTACTGGTATCTGCTGGGACTTGGTGCCGGTGTGCAGGCGATGCCCGAGGAGGATACGGAGCGCTACATCTCCGCGACGCTCTCCGGGGTGGCGTCCCAGGATGACATCCGGGCGTTCGGCCAGTACGTGGAGAAGACGGGCATGAAGCAGCTGATGTCCTCGCGGCTGGATTACGATTTCTGGAAGAGGGATGTCAGGGACATCATCGAGAAGGCGGAGACCTTCTCGGTTGATAGTCTCGAGGAAAGCCGGGAGAAGAGCATGGAGCTTTTCCGGGCCCTCTTCTCCGACGCGGACTCCGGCGACGAGATCCGTGAGATGCAGAAGGACGCGATGCGGCGCATCTTCCGGATTGCGGGCGAATGGCGGGCCGAGTATGACCGTTACAAGAAGGAGCACGACCTGGTGAGCTTCAACGACATGGAGCGCCATTTCATCCGTCTGCTTGAAAATCCGCAGGTGAGGGAGGACATCGCGGACTCCGTGGATTACGTCTTCGTGGACGAGTTCCAGGACTCCAATCCCACCCAGGTGAAGATCTTCGACCGCCTCTCCGAGATAGCCCGGAAGGGAAGCTTCTGGGTGGGTGACCCGAAGCAGGCCATCTACGATTTCCGCGGATGCGACACGGAGTTGACGTCTGCAATCACCTCCATCATCGGCGGCAAGGCCGAAGCGGGGGAGGCCGATTTCGCATATGACGTTCTCCCGAAGTCCTGGCGCTCCGACCCCGCCCTGGTCGACCTGGTGAACAAGGCCTTCGTTCCGGTCTTCGCGCCGGTCCTGAGCAGGGACAAGGTGGAGCTGACGCCTGAGCGCAAGTCCAAACTCCCCGCGGAGGTTCCCAACGTCATGCACTGGAGCCTCATCGGTCAGGCTCCGGAAGGGGCGACCCGCCTGTCCTACAAGAAGGAGTTCTTCCTGAGGATGGTGGCTGCCGGCGTGTGCGATATGGTTGGCGGAAGGGGGGATATCCAGTGGGTGCTGGACAAGGAGACGAAGAAGCTGCGCAAGGTGGCTCCCTCCGACATCGCCGTCCTCTGCCGGACGAACGGCGACTGCGACGATCTGACGGGATACCTTCGGGAGTTAGGACTGCCGGTGACGAGGGAATACTCGGCGGACGCGACCTCGAAGGAGGTTGCTCTCCTTCTGGCTGTCCTGAATTACATACTCGGAGGTTCGTCCCTCCTGGACGCCGAACTGGCGTACCTCATCGAGGACGCCAACGTACCTTTTATCATGGAAGGGAAGGACCGTCTGCGCGAATGTCCGGTGTTCCCCCGGCTCGATGCGCTCCGGGACCGTCTCCGCGACAAGCCGGTGTCCTACGTCGTCGAGAGCGCCATCAACGAGCTCGACCTCGAGAACTTGGTGTACAAGTGGGAGAACGGGAAGTCCCGGTTGTATGTCCTCGAGGCGGTCAAGGCTCAGGCGGCCACATACGAGAACGAGTGCCTCCAGAAGAGCGAGGCCGCGACCCTTGGCGGATTCATCCATTTCCTTTCCACGAATCCCGTGACTGTTTCGCGGGACATCCAGGCGGGTGGGGTGAACGTGCTGACCTACCATGCCTCGAAGGGGCTGGAATGGAACGTCGTCATCCTCTGCTCCCTGAGCAAGGACGAACTCAACGAGAAGGACTTAATCAAGTCGGAGTACATCGGCGTGACGCAGAGCAGGAAGAGCGCACCTACGGCGGAGAACCTGTACTCGGATTACATCATCCGATACATCCCGCCGTTCCTTCCGGCGCCGAACTCTAGACTGCCTGAGGGAATGGCGGAGAGGGCCCTGGCTCAGGAGGACTATGCCGACCGCGAGACGGCTCTCCGCAACCAGTTGGCGCGTCTCTTGTACGTGGGAGCGACCCGCGCTCGGGATTACCTCATTACCGCCTCCGCCGAAGCGGAGAAGATGAAATGGCTTTCCAACCTGGGAATCCAGTGTGAGGCTACGAAGAAATCCCCGGATGGGAACTACCATATCTGGGGGATGGGGGCACCCATGTCGTCCTTGAAGCGCAAGGACATCATTGCGACGCCCATGTCCGACGCCGTGGAGTCGTACGTGGTAATCCATCCCAATGAGGAGCCCGGCGAGCATCTGCCGAAATACGTGGCTCCGAGTGCGGATGGTTCAACGGCTTCGGTCTCTGAGGGCGCAGAGTTTTTTGCAGTGTACCCGGAAAAGGGTGCGAATAGCGAGCGGATTACGGTAAGCGGAACGGTTGATGAGTACGACCGGTTCGGGACCTGCATACACAACATCTTTGCGGTGTACCGTCCCGGGGAGAACAAGGAGAATATGGAGAAAACGCAGCGGATTATCGAGGGGTATGGTCTCCAGGATGTACTGAGAGCTCCATCGGAGATTCTCCGGGCGGCGGATAACCTGTATGCTTTCTTGGAGAAGGCCTATGGAAAGCCCATCAAGATTTATAGGGAGCAGCCATTTTCGCTTGTCCGGGCGGGAAGCGGCCAGATGGTTACCGGCGAGATGGATCTTGTCTGGGAGACCGAAGAAGGCTGCGTCCTGGTGGACTACAAGAATTACCCGGGCTATGACGATGTGTTGGATCCGGAGTCGAAGTTCTTCGTCGGTAAGTACCTTCTCCAGATGGCGTGCTATCGGGAAGCGCTGAGAAGAACTGGAAAGAATGTTCTTGGTGTTTTAATCTACTATGCCGTGCAGGGTAGATTGTTAGAACAGAAACATGTCGAATAGTCCTGGCGTTTTTTGTTATAGGCCGAAGAACAGCAAAATGTTCATAAGCAAGGATTAAAGAGGTTACTTATCTTTTCCCCAATCGGTTTTTTTGTTAAATTTGCTATCTATTAATGTTTGAGATGGCAGAAGATAAAACGTTGCTTGCTAGTACGTGGTCAGATCGTGTTTCAAATGACCCCAAACATAGACCTCAGCTATTAGACCGTCCTTCAACAACGGTTCGAAAAGAATGGTGTAGACGCCCTCAAGAGGCCCATATTGTTGACGGGAAAAAAATACGTCGTTTGAGTGTAGAGGAAATTGCGATTATCCAAGGTTTCCCGTATGAATGGGTTAATATTCCAGGTATCTCAAGCAGCGAAATGGTCGCAGTTCTAGGGAATGCTGTTCCTCCTCCATTATCTCGTGCTATTGCTTCTACACTTTCCGAATTCGTTCGTTTTCAGAGTAACACTTTAATTGAGATTTGTGCGGGAATAGGTGGTCTTAGTTCTGGCTTTAGCTTTCTTGATCCAATAGCAAAGATTGAGCTATGGGATGTGGCGGCAAAGGTTCTAAGAACAAATAAACCATGGCCGGAAAACTGTATTGTTGAAGGTTATGCTCAGGATTTCAATTATAAAGAATATGCAGGAAGGGTTGGTTTATTATGTGGAGGACCACCTTGTCAACCATGGTCCTCTAGTGGCAAACAGCGAGGTGAATTAGATCCTCGCGATGTTATGGGTTTCACCCCCTTAGCAATAGCAGATTGTGAGCCTGAGGTCTTTTTGTTTGAAAATGTACCGGGGCTGATCACCAACAAGGCTCACAAAGCCTATGTTGCTAATCTTTTCGACCAAATGAGTACGCCAAAAGAAGGGTTAAGATATGGGCTTGGTGTGATTGTAGTAAATGCCGCCGATTATGGTGTTCCTCAGATTCGTCGGAGAGTTCTTATGTTAGGCGTTAAAAACAAATCTAATACATACGTCAATCGTATTTTACAAAAGCTTCAAGCTAACGCAACTCATCATGATCCATCAAAACCATCAATAGGAAAGGCTCCGTGGATAACCCTTCGCGAGGCATTCAGAGATGTTCCGATAACTGAGCCATGGAAAGAATGGAATGCGACCGATGAAACGCTCGAACGGTTAGAGTTAGATCCTGATGAAGAGTAAAACGAGTACAATAAGTTGTAGATAATATGGAAGGCGTTATCCAATTGAACTGGCCTGGAAAGAACGATAATATTGTCTTTGACGGCGATAGGTGGCACCTTATACCGTTTGCCTCAACAAGAAATAAACACGCCCTCCTATTCAATCAAAGAATAGGAGGAGGTGAGAATCGTGTTGGTATGGCGATAATTGGTGATGAACTGTCTTGTCTTGAGGCGTTGCGCCCATTTATTTCATCAGAGGCCAAGTTTGTGTATTACGATGCTCCACGATTAAGCGTTTTTCCAGGCAAGGCAGAATCGGGCTATGCCGTGTCGACATGGCTTTCGCTTATCAAACATTTATCTGAACGAGTAAAGCCTTGTTTAAAAAGGGAAGGATTTTTGGCAATCCACACTGATGAGCAGCTAAGTCATTATGCCAGAATGATTTTAGATGAAACTTTTGGGAAGGATAACTATGTCGGGACTTTTGCCTGGCAAAAACAATATGCCCCTCAAAATGATTTGAATATTCCAACTGATGTTTTTGATTACATTGTTGTATACAGTAAAGCTCCTGCAGAGGAATTGCCAAAAATCGGTTTATTGGTAACACCAGACGATTTAAAAGACGATGGCGATTTTAGAGGATGTTATATTGATGGTCATAAAGGAGCTCGCTCAGGAAGTGAGGCTACAAAGTTTCATGTGAACACCTCTCCATATCACTGGCGAATAGTGGAATCCCGTCTTCCTTCAGGGCGTTATCATTTTGACTCCATCCTCGGTGTTCTATGGTTTGAGAGCGTAAACGAATGTGGACAGTTTAGTATCACTGTTGAAGCAACGGATAGAGTTGGTCATACGGCCACAAAAACTATCTGCTTTGAAGTAAGAGAACCGCAATCACTTGATGATGTATTCGAGTTGCCGACGAGAATATGGTGGTTATTGAAGAATGATAACGATATTCAACAAGGGGGAGACTTGGTCGTGTCTGACTTCCGTGCACAAGAGGTATACGCTATTAAAGGCCAGCAGTTTTCCCTTGTTTTCAAAGCAACTGGAGGAGAAGTGTTTTCTATGAGGAGTGATTCTCCTGGTACAAACCGTTATTGGGAGTTTGGTCTTCGAACACTTGTTCAAGGTATAGCTCAAGCGAAAGCTTCGTTTGGTAATACAGGGTCGGCACTTCCGTCAATTAAAAAGTTTTTTGATAGAAGCGATGCGAAGAAACGAGCGTCAGTGATGAATTTTCTCCCATGGTATGATTTTGGTCATACCCAGGACGCAACCCAACATTCAAAAGCATTAATGAAAGCCCAAATAACAAATGGGGGGGTCAATATGATGGCTAAACCTCAGCGTCTTTTAGGGCATTTGATTAGTTTGTTTGCACCTGAGGCAAATGATTTAGTGTTATCTATTGGTGATGTAAATGGTGTTTTCGCTTCAGTAGCAGCAAAACTGAATCGTTTTTTCATACATCTTTCTGGGGGTTTTTCGGACGATATTACAGAGTGGGTTGGTATAGGATCAAAGAGGATAAGGGCTACTATTGAAGGGAAAGATGATGTGTCGTTAGAGGGAAGTGATACCTTAGAATCAGCAGCCCCAGTTGATGGCTTTCTGGATGTGTTGTCTCTCTCAAAGTCTTATTTGGTAATTAATGAAAAGACAAACGATATTGAGCCTCATTTGAGCGATGATGAATCGGTAGCAGATTTTTGGGCTGGATTAGCAGGGGCATATAGAAGTAGTAAGAATGATGAGGCATTCTTTGGCATCAATAAAAGAACCGTTGTGATTGTCCCTGAAACAAGACCTCTAGACACAATACTTATTGAGCAATTTCGTAAGAAGTATCCCAAGGGGAAGCTTCTAATTGTCTACGAAAGTAAAGAAGGAGAGCTCACTCTCCCTCTAGGAGTAAGTATAAAACGTGCACCATTTGAACTTATCTGAGCATGATGAATAACGAAAAGAAAAGAGCATTAGATCGCATTATAGCTTCGATGCATCTTCGCCGTCCGCAAAGAGAAGCTCTAGAGAAATTTCACGAATGCTTTAATCAAGCTTCAAAGCCTTTATCGGCTCTTGGAAAGTCTGAGGTTGCTGAACTGTTTAAAGGCAATTTCCCGAATTGGAAGTTTGAGCAAGATACCGCTGCGTTCACTTTCCATCTGGCAACGGGAGTTGGTAAAACCAGGTTGATAGGTGCTTTGATTGCCTATTTCTTTTTATCAAAAGAGTCCAATCATTTCATGATTGTGTCTCCTAGAACAGAGATTCTGAGGAAGTTTCTTCGGACATGTACACAAGCGGATGACCATTATCTATTCGTCGATCCACTTTTGGTGGATTTCCCTACGGTTTATGACGCTAACAAAACCGTAGCGGACTATAAGCAGTCAAGTTTTTTTGAAGGTGGACCAATTATATGGATTCTATCCCCACAAGCTTTTACGGCCGCTGGAGCGAAATTGAAGAAGAGGACGGAGAATGATGAATGTAGCGCGGTCGAGTATTTGCAGAAGTTGGACGATCTTGTTGTGTTCTTTGATGAATCTCATCATCTTAGTTTTGATGTTCAGGACGATTCGGTTTGGCGAAATGAGCTTTTGGCGTTGTCTCCAAAAATGATTCTGGGAACAACGGGTTCGATTGAAGAAGGACAAAACAATATCATCTATAGCTACGACCTCAAGACTTGCCTAAACGAGCATCAATATACAAAGTATGTTCGAATCATCCCTGAGAAGAGGCCAAAGAGTATCACGGATGAGGAGTTTGACAAGCTTACTCTTCGAGTCGCATTAAAACGACTTGATTTTAAACAAAAGTGCATTGATGAGTATCGTGAGCTGAACGGGGTGGAAGAGAAGGTGAAGGCCACCATGCTAGTCTCATGTGCTGACATTTCTCATGCGACGGAGATTACGAAGTGGTTACAGGTAACGCTTGGTAATAAAGATGCCGTCCTATTAGTTCATTCTAGGCTTTCAGAGAACGAATTTGTCCCAAGGCTAAAAAGATTGGAGGATGTAAATTCTCCAGTGAGAATCGTCGTTAATGTAAGTATGTTAAACGAAGGGTGGGACGTCTCGAATATATATGTGATTGCACCTTTGAGAGCAATGGCCTCGACGACACTTGTAACCCAAATTATGGGAAGGGGTCTACGCCTTCCTTTTGGAGCACAGGTTGGAAATGAGGAGGTTGATACATTGGATGTTCTCTGTTTTGGACACGAATCCATGCAGGAAATAACAGATAAATTAATCAGGGAAGGATTTGGTACTGGTCGTCAGGGTGGTATAACTGTCGATCCTGGAATGGGTGGGTCTTCTGATCCGGTTTTTGTCCCTCGCAAGAAGATAGTGTTGCCTCTACGAGCAGAAGAAAAAGAACTTAGGATTCCTCAGTTCCAGATGCAAAAAGAGGTATTACCGATAGACTCTGTAAGTATACCTCCTTTAAAAGCACAGCAATTGACAGCCTTCATGATTAATGACCCTGGCTCCCACACGAGAATCGGATATGGTGCAGAATATGAAAGGGACAGTTTCATAAGCGAGGTGTCAACAGCTGTTATTAATCAGTGTGGATATTTGAGTTATACCCGCCATTATTCCAAAATAAAGACTCTTGTAGACCGGTTTCTTACTTCGAGTAAGTGTTCTGAAAAGAGTATAAAACTCGATCCGAGCCGGGTCGTTGCTCATATCAAGGATAGTCTGGATTTGCTGGACAGGCAATTAAGAGTCACTTATATTCAGTTGGATAAAGAAGAGATTATTGATCTTTCTAGTGTTCATGTGACGGTCCCGGAATCGTATTCGGCACCGTTTGACAATACGGTCCCATTTGTCTGGGACAGTCGTATCCATAAAGGTATTCCCTTTGCTGGTTGGCAAAGATCGGTTTTTTCGGCAATGCCTTTTGACACGCATAACGAATTAAGGATTGCCAAAATTATAGATACATCATCGGAAGTAAGATCATGGTTTAGGAATCTTCCCGGCATTTTTACGCTGACAACGCCAGCCGGAAAGTATTCCCCTGATTTCGCGATATTTCTTATTTGTGATGATAAAAATATCCTTTTGGAATTAAAGGACGACGATCGATTTGGCCGTGAAGACCAAGACGCGACCATTAAGGCAAATGCGGCGAGGGCTTGGTGTAAAGCTCAAAGTGAGGCTAGTGGAAAGCCTTGGGAATACTGGTTGCTTCTGGATAGTGACGCAGAATTATGTCAAACACTTGAGGACATTCAAGATAATTCTGACATATCAGGCACCTAAAACACTTCGTTGGGGGAAAAAAGAATTACCTAAGAGTTAATAAACCTCTGTTTGACGGTCTATCTTTAATTGTTGGATTTGATAGGTGCCGTCGGCTTTTGATGCCACAAATATGGTTACGACGAAAACTTCGCCGCCAGCATTCAGTTGACCTAGAGCATACTTCATGTTAGATCGGGAAGCCTTGTGGGAAATGCTAAAGGTTCGTGGGGTATATGCTTCAAAAAAGGTCTTGACAATCTGACGCGCTTGAGTTTTCGAGCAGTTTCGAGTGGAAGAGATGATAGAGACTTCCAGGTTTTCAGCAAACCAGGCAGAGAGACTAGTGGCATCACCTTGTGATATGTATTTACCAATAGGGACAAAGACGTCGTACCCTTTATCTTGGGCGTTAACCCCGGAAAAAGAGTGTAGCAGAAGGACTAAAAGCGCTGTTAGCAACCGTTTCATCGGTGTGCGATGCTGCAAATATTAAGCCGCAAACCCGACGGGGGCATTTCTCAAACATGCGTTAGGGCGGCCCGAAAGGGCGCTACTCTTTTGAGTATGATTTGGATCCATTGCCAACCGGTAGTGCACGATATTTAGAATAAAACGCCCACAATAGATGAGCTTCAAGATTTTTAGCATCCTGCTTTTTAAGGCATTTATAGTAGTAGACTCTAGCACCATGGTAGAACATATACTGGTATTTTGAGCTGATCCATGGTTCATTAACGTCCATACCATATTCTCCTTTACTCTCTTGAAGACGCATTAGTATTTGTTTGTGCTTCCTTAGGCGGTTATTCAAGTTGTCAGCTTTCCCGATATAAAGAACGTTGCTTTTCCCTTTGGGATATGGAAACTTGAAGTGATCGATGGATTCAATCACGTAAACCCCAGAATGATGCTTGGTCTCGTCAGGGATATCATCGTCGTCAAGAAGAAAACCTCCGCTGGCTCCTTGCTGTGGTCTGAATTCTTTTAGAAACGGGAATGATTTCATGCGTTTTTATCGTTAGTGTCAACAAAGAGTATCTTCATTAGAAACCTAAAAGGCCGAGGAAATGGTTGTTTATCATTCTGATAGCCAAATTCATCAACTACCATGATCTCAATAATGCCTGAGAGAGTTCTTCTAGGTGAGATTGCATGACTGCCTTTTGTTTTGACACCTCCACTTTCCGTCGCTTCTTTTCTTCTTTTCTTTCGTTCTGCCACTTGAGATAAAGAGTTCTATTGTTAATAATCTCTGAGACAACGCGAAGGATTGTTCCCTGATATCGACGTTTCTCTAACTCACATTCCCAAACAATAATCACGAACCATCCTTTTGCCTCAAGTTCGCGCCAATCCTCTTGATCTCTTTCTTGATTTTTTTTCACTTTATTAATCCAGAATTCGGTATTGGTTTTTGGGATGGAATACTTGCTGCAACCACCATGCCCATGCCAAAAGCATCCGTGAACAAAAATGACAGAACGATACTTGGGTAACACAATATCGGGTTTCCCTGGTAAACGCTTGTCATTCAACTTGTAACGGAAACCTTGAGACCAAAGAGCATGACGCAACCGAACCTCTGGTTTTGTGTTAGAGGAGCGTACGCGAGACATGGTATAGTGTCGCAGTTCTGGCGAAAGAGTGTCTGACATGATAGAAGACTACTCCGATGATTAAAAAGGAGAATTAGAAATGAGACTTCACGTAATTCAAAATATAAGACTCCAACTCAGGAGAGTCTATGACTTTGACATCTCCGGCTAGCCCGATGCAAAACCGTCCGACACCTTCAAGCATACCCACCTTGTCCTCGTAGATCCACTTTTCATCTTCCTTCCTTATCCCGGTTTCCGCTAGAGGGAACTCTTCAAGAAGGAGGTTTTTCGCCCTGAGGGACAACTCCAGCTTAACAGGAATCTCATTGTCTGAGCACATATGGAACGCATCGATGCGCTTGCGATGATGGTCTTCTTCGTGGGTCCAGCCCTCTGAGAGAATATCAACCCACTCAATGCGGGGAATCTTGAAAAGCCTGCAGTCCTGCTTCTCACAGTCATATGCCCATACCTCGATGTGGTTGTTCGTGAAAGCGAACGGCTCGACAATGCGGTCGCGGATTTCTCCGGAATTGGAAGACGCGTAGTTCTTCAAGACGGCCTTCTTTTTCTCCTCCATGGCGTTCCCCAGGGCCTGGATGCAGGCGGCATTTGACTTTGAGCCCTTGAACTCGTTGATGCTCGTCAGGTCGTAGATGGCCGCCAGCTTCTTATACAGTGCCGCCTTCAGTGAATGCGTGCTGTCCAGGTTCTCGATGAGGTTGCAGAGGATCTTGGCTTCCTCGTCCGAGAAATATACGAGTTTCTGGATATCCCTGAAAGGGGAAGGCATCTTGACGAGCCGGTACACGTTCCCGTGGATCTTCTCCACGGCGAAGCCGACCTCCTTGAAAGTGTCGATGTATCGATAAATGGAGCGGTAGGACGTCTCCAACTTCTCGGCCAGTTCGTCGATGGTGAAATAGACGTTGCCGGACATCAGGCGCATGAGGCGCAGGACTCGTTCTACTCTTGGCTGTTCCATATGGTTTCGTTATTTTTGTTCATAGCAGGTTACGACCTCTCGCAGAGAAGTATTAGAGATCCGATTGGCGCAGAATCCGGGGGCAATGGCGGTGCAAAAGACGGGGAACTGTTTGGAAATGACAGGTTTCTTCACGATGTCTTTAAGAAGTACGAATCCGAAACTGGGCCGGAAGATGATCGCATACTCCATGGACGAGCTCAGCTGCTCCTTTTTCGCCTCCTTGTTCTGGATGAACAGGCGATAAGCGGCGAGGCTCTCCCAAATCATGTCTACGTTCCTATCCCTCGAGGGGATGAGTTTTCGTTTGCGCAGTTCCTCGAACTCCTGCATGACTCCGTCCAGAAGGGACGGGTCATTCCTGTATGTATCGAATAGGTTGAGGACGAGGAGACGGGGAAGGTGCTGCCTTTCCCCATAACCATCCCAAAACGCGATGAGAAGCAGGGAGAAAACCACGAGGTTTCGATGCTTGCGGGCAATCTTGATATAGGAGGGAGAACCCGGTTTCATGTCGGACGGAGGGTCCCTGTAGATGAGAAGGTACGCCCCAACGATCCTCACAAACGCCTCCATCATCTCGTTCCCTTCTTTCCGCGTCCCGCTTTTGGCCACCATGCACATCTTATAGACGGCAATGCATATTGCCGAGAGCGAGATGTCCGTCTTCCTTTGGATATAATAAGG
>JAEEGL011086084.1_pt1 | contig 14419 bp, 11 predicted proteins | sample 9134231 | NCBI WGS metagenome assembly JAEEGL01 (sample SAMN16246548, study PRJNA631951) | gut metagenome | biome: gut microbiome; feature: rumen; material: fiber-attached | host: Bos | place: Iran: Karaj | collected 2018-10
AGAGTCTGTGATGCCATACTGGATGCAAAGATCCATCTCGCCTAAAGCCACAGCAGGCAGGGCAAAGCTGTCAAGTCGTCCATATTTGCTATAGATGTCTTTCAGTGCTATTGAATACATATTTGCCTGATGTTGGGCAAAGACCATATCCCGAAGGATAGAACTGATAATAGTGCTTAACTGAGCCATAAGTTTCAATTACTTTAGATGATACTTGTTACTAAGCATTACCTTTTTCCTTCTGGGCTGATGACACTTTTACGCTCAGCGTTCTGCTGCCTGCAGTGACGGTGTAAGAGCCCTCCTTAGTCAGATCGAATACCATATTGTCTCCATCCTGCACACCGGCAACATCACCATCACCAGACTTCGCCTTGATGGCTGTCGGTTCAAAGAGTCCCTTCGGGCTCTTATAGGTTGCAATGAGTTTCACGGACTTGCCGTCTGCAGGCAGGATGATGTTGGTCTCACTGACTTCAAGCGTACCTTCTGGATCGCTCACGTCAAGAGAACTGCCAAGCAGTTCAAGCACCTTGGCGAGACCTGCGGGCATACTATCCTGTCCGGCCTTCACAGCCACGTCCATGGTGTACTCCACACTGTACTGTGAACTTTGGGTGGCCTTAGAGTCCTTCTTCGACGAATAGTTTGCCTTCATGTTCGCCTGGACGCTGAACGGGCCCCAGCCAACTTTGGCTGAGATGTCCGCTCCTGCTTCGAGGGATGATGAAGAACTGGTTTCGGAAACAGAGGATGACGAAGCAGAGATATTGGCCTTGAAGTTGATGTCAATATCATGAATGGCGATATACGGGATAGGTACAATCGTCAGCAGAGGGACATTCAACTGCGCCATGCGACCATTCTGCAGAAACTCGAAGGTCACATTCACTGCTTCTTTCTTTCCTGTCGTCGGGTCTGTATTCAAACCGACCTCCTGAATGAACTGCCATGATGTCTGCGCAGACATAGCCTGCGCTTCAATACAAGCTTTCAAAGGCGCTCCGATAATGGAGCCAAACGGTATCGCTTGCAACGCACTGGTTGCCACTTGCGATGGAGTTGAATCAATTGGCATAATTTTCTTTTTTTAATTGTGAATAATGTTATTAATGCTGAGCCGGACTTCAGTTTTGTTGGCAAAGTTAGACTTATTTGCCGAACTGTCAATTATGTGTCCAACGTTAACCATTATCATCCACCGTATCTTTGTTTTCTCTTTTCTATAACTCTTTTTCTTGATCCAATAAGAATAAAACTTTTCCTTATTGTCTCTTGATAATCCCTACCTATAGTAATCTCTCTATCATCTATCATACGTACAAAATTACCGATATACCTTGATACGTGTTCCAGATTGATGATATAGGAACGTTGAATACGAATGAACAAATCTGGAGAAAAATACTCTTGCACCTCACACATGGGTACGGAAACGGTGATTTTGCTTTTATCGACAAGATGAATAACACAATAGTTCCTTGAAGCTTCCAGATAAATCACATCATGTATGGATACCCTACGATATCCAAAATTATCCATAACAAATACATGTACATTATTCTGTACCATTTCATTTTTTACGTTTTGCTTAATTTTCATACTCTTTTAAAAATAGTAACTATTATGCATGGCAAAAGTACTTATTTTAAAAATACTACCCAGTATTCGTCCAACAACATACATAATTATCCACCGTATTTTTTTCAAATTTGTCCGTTTTAGCAGTTGTTTTGCCTCTGAGTGGATAGATCTGTAGAGTAGTGGATTTGTCTTTGATATGCCATAAATTTATGTATTTTTGCCCCAAAACATATCGATAAATATGTTATTCATGAAGATTTTATCATAATTAACATACCGTTCGTTATTATTAATAATTAAATATGTAACTTTGCAAATGAAAACAGATGATCAGATAGTAGAGAGACTGCCCACTTCGACGAAATGAAATACAAGAGTTGGGGCTTTCGGTAAGTTGACCAGAGGCCTTTTATAGTATACTTTGAAACATTATTTGACGGTATCTTGTAATGAAGATAATAGGCAATGAACAATTTCTTAAGTAAAATGAAACTTTTTTGTTTGTTACACATCTTATTACGAATAAAATATGTACCTTTGCAGCGGTGTTTTGCAAAAGGCACTAATTATATTGCTCAATTATCCACTCGAACTGCGACCTCGAACGAGATTAACGAGCAAACCTACATACATGGAGTATGCGCTTTAGGCGCAGACTCTTCCATAGTATGTAGAGGCTGTCGCAGGCCTGAGTGGATATATGGACGGGGCCTGCGCTTTCTTTATGCCTTTGAGTTAGTGCTCTCCCCACAGAATTTGGATGAGAGAATTAACAATAAATACAAAATACAATAAAGATTTAACCATTATGAGAAAACAGATTTATTTTCTACTGCTCTCGGTATTGCTCAGCATACCTTTGGGCATGAAAGCGACCATCGTTGATGATCCTGGTGTTTTTAACTTTTCTCCATTTTACGATCCATCATCAGGTGTCATCGGTCTATCACTTACGTTTTTCCCTTCTGAAGAGGGAGACACGGTTTACATTCCTGATTATATCTATGAAAATAATCAGTACAAATATGTAGTCAACATCAACACTGGCGCATTTTACGACTGCCATGCCAAATACATCCGTCTGCCAAATCATCTGAGATTTATTCAGGATTATGCTTTCCACTATTGTTGTTTCCTGACCACATTGGAGTTTACAAACGATATTAGTGATATAGACTTCGGAGAAATCGATGATATTGTAGGTGGCTGTAACTATGTGGACGAGATCATAGTTCCGAAAGAATATATAGACAATTACATCGACGACCCAGAAGACAGATTCTTTGGTTATTACCTAAACAGCCAATTAAAGTTCTGGTACACTCCTGATTTTCCTGTATGGGATACATTTAGTGCCAACTATAATTATAGGGTTGAAGACATGACGGCTTATGGATATAATATTCAAGGTTCAGTTTTAACGGCGATTCCTATTAATAATGTTGTAATTCCAGCCAATACAGGAGTGCTTATTAATACTAATGGATTGACCAGAGGGAAAATTGTGAAAACTATTGAAACGCCCAATACTATATCTTGCTTAACTTTGACCCCTCAGTTGAACGGAGGAACCATATCGGCGGGAACGCAGCAAAATAAAAATTATCTACTCAATTCTTATGGGTATTTTGTTTGGAATAGCGGATATTTGGCAAGTAATAAGGCTTTTTTAACCGTCAGTAATGGACAAGACAACTATCAAATTACAACCAATTAGAAATGAAACGAACATTCAATCTCACCCTCGCCCTCTTGCTCACGATGTCGCAGACGGCGTGGGCAACAGACCCAGTGACAAAGACGTATGCCTTCAGCACAAGGTCAATCCAAAGTAACGGCTCCGTTCTTAAAATGACCGACCCCGACGACAACACATCGAAAACCGTCATCACGGCAGGGAGCAATAATAAGTTCAGTAATAATGGCTCTGACTTGCAGATTGGTGCTGGCGGGCAGTTCACCATCTATCCGAACATCAACGGCAAGGTGACCAGGGTGGAGTTGACGCACATGGGCAGGCTGTCTATCATGATGAACGGATCATTCAGTATGAGCATCAGCGGCATGACATGCAACGGCAACGCTTCGCTGACTGGCGACGGGGATTATGAAGGCGAAGGAACAAGCAAGCAGACTAACGAGGATGCCAGTTTCACCTTCGTCAGCACGGATGCCGCTGGCATCAACGGTAATCTTTCGATGGAACTGGGCAGCATGGCAATAATGCTGATAAGAAGCGGCTGCGAGCTGAAAATCACCTACATTCCCAGCGCCGCCCCGGTACACGCACATGACTTCACGTACACCCTCGTCGGTAACACGCTGACCGCCACCTGTGGCGGAACCGACGGGCTGGAGTGTTCGCTCGCCAATCATCAGATTTCGACATCGCTCACTGCCGATGATGCCTACGACAGCGACCCAGCCTTGCTTTTCCCTGCCACACTGACGAACTTTGCACCTTTCAGCGCAGAGACGGGAGCCACGAAGGGCAACATCACCTACTTGAACAATACGACTAGCGAAAACCTTGGTACTACAACGCCCAGTGACCCCGGCCAATACACCGCCAGCATCACCATCACCATCAATGCAGGAGGCACTGGTTACACACTGACAAAGACTTACAACGTATATTCCTACGCTCAAATTAACAACATCTATCCGCAACTCAACATTAGCACTGATGAATACGCAAGCACAACTATGGCTGGCGAAGGACAGACCGTTACCATCACCTTCACACCAAAGTTTGGTGAGACGCTGACGAGCCTAACCGTGACGGGCGCAACCTCGGAAAGTGACATCACGTTGACCACGGCGGGTGCCAACACCTACACGTTCACTATGCCCGCCGAGGGAGTCAACATCGGCGCTACGTTCTCCATCAGCGAGGATGACTTCGCAGAGAGCGGCACTAACGAGTACACCATCAAGACCGCCAACGGCTGGGGCTGGTTCTGCTTTGCCACAAACTACGACTTGGCTCCCTATGGCTTCAGCGGCAAGGTTGTGAAACTCGCTGGAAATGTCAGTTCATCGGAGATGGCAGGCAAGAGCGGTCACCCGTTCAAGGGTACGTTCGACGGACAGAACTACACGCTGACCTTCAACCGCACTGCCGCCGAGGACTTCTGCGCCCCGTTCCACTACATCAATGGCGCCACCATCAGCAACCTCCACGTCGATGGCACCATCACGGGCGGCAACTATGAGCGCTCAGGCGGTCTTGTGGGCCATTCCGAGGGCAATATCACCATCAAGAACTGCCGCGTGAGCACCGAAATCAGCACCACCCACAGCGGCGTTGGCTTTCATGGCGGTATCATCGCATTTTGGTATGACTCGAATGTCAAGTGCACCGTCACGGGCTGCGTCTATGACGGACTGATATACAACCCCAGCGAGGCCGACGCGACCACCTACTGCAGCGGCTTCATAGGAAACCTCTTTGGAAGTAATCTGATCGTCACGTTCACCGACTGCCTCTTCGCCCCCGCTGCATACGGCACGGGCAAATACGCGCTGGGCGGCAACTGTTTCACGTTCGTCTATCCAAACAGTGACCCGACCTACAACATGACGAACTGCTACTACACCAGCATCCTCGGCAACAGGCAGGGCCGCCCCGCAGCCACGGCGACCGTCGCACCCGCCAACCTCGGAGCCGCGACCACCGACCACGGAATAGTGGATGGCTACGAGAACGGTTTCCTCTACGACGGCAACTACTACACACCGAAGTACGGCGACGTGGTGGTGGAGTACCCCTTCGATGACGATGAGGAACGGGCCGACGTGACCATCAACGGCACAAACAATCAGGGAACAGGCGTCAACCTCGTAGGCGTGAACATCACGGAGGAGGTCGGCAATATCAAGAGCGTGACCTACAACCGCCCGTTCTCTAGCGGTAAGGCCGCGACGGTGATACTGCCGTTCAACTATACCTGCAACGACAGCGAGGGCAGCGAGGGCGGCAAGTTCTACGGCTTCAAGGAAGTGACATACGACTATGACCAGCATATATGGGTATGCACGATGCAGGAGCCGGGCAATACGGCTGTGACCTCGCTGACGGCCAACACGCCGTATCTGTTCATGCCGAATGCCACGACTATGACGTTCCCGAACATCTCGAGCATGACGGGCGGAGTCGTGACGCTGCTGCCCACGACGGCTAACGATGGTCTCTATGGCGGCGCCACGACCGATGTAGCCTGGAATTTCCACGGCTCGTACAAAGGGAAGACGTGGACGGAAACGAGCAAGGACTACGGCTTTGCAGCCCATGGCGGCACCGCTGCTCACGGTGAGGAAGTGGTGGCCGGTCAGTTCGTCCGCTTCACCACAGGTGCCTTCATCAAGCCCATGCGCTGCTACCTATCGTACGTTGGCACGTCAGCCCCAGCCCCGGCACCCGGCATGAACCGCGCAGCCGCCACCGACGACCTGCCCGCCACCATCACCGTGCGCCTCGTCAGCCGTAACGGCGACGTTAATGCCATCGGCGAGATTAACATGGAAACGGGCGAGGTATCGTTCGACGGCTGGTATGACATGGATGGTCGCAAGCTCGACGGCAAGCCCAGAACGAAGGGCATCTATATTAAGAATGGTAAGAAAATTGTAATCAAATAAAGAGCCTCCCCCTAACCCCCTCCAAAAAGAGGGGGGGTAGAGAGAATGACAATAAAAATATAGAAGATATGAAATCGCTCAAAAAGAATATATACGAGAAGCCATCATTCAGAGTAGTAGAACTGCGTCAAAAGTGTCAGATATTGGCTGGCAGCGGCGACCCCCAAAGGAATGTCCCCTGGTGGGACGGCGAAGGCGGTGCCCGAAGACACAATGGCGCATGGGACGATGAGGATGAATTGGATGAGGATGAATAAAACTGTACAACGACTGGTTTGAGTAAAATCCCCTAGGTCATTCATAGCTACACCCTCGGCAGGCGCTTATCGCCTCCGCCGAGGGTGTATTTTTGGGGAAAGTGGAAACGACAACTTATTCCTGAAATCACGGCAACTTCTTGAGGAAATCATGGCAACTTCTTGAGACCCACCATGCGCGTCCTGTCCCCGAACATCGTACAGTTCCTCGCCGACCGCTTCTGTATCGATGTCGAGTAAAGCGTCGTGATGATGCATTTTATGATAAAAAAGTATGGTGCCATTAAACCTGTGGCTTTTGGTTGCGTCATAAGAGAAAAGGCGAGCTAAACTATACTTATGTGTTATAGATTTTTGTTAATTGCCCTTTTGGGGCTATTCTCTATTTCCTCCGCTGGTCAGGAACCGCGCGAGGAGCAGACTGTTAGTGGTAATGTGCAGGATGCTGACCTGAAAGAACCTATGGTTCAGGCCACGGTTCAGATGTTTTTGGCGAAGGACAGTACGTTTGTGGGTGGTACGGTGACGGACATCCGTGGTACATTCTCGGTAGAAGCACCGTTTAATGGTATTTATAAGTTGAGGATTTCGTCGGTGGGTTATCAGACGATAGAGCGCGAGGTCACCGTACGTCGTAATCAGAGTGTGGACTTGGGCACGATGCTGATGTCGCCTGAGACGGTGATGCTGGAAGGTGCTGTGGTGACAGGTCGTGCGGCTCAAGTGGTTGTCCGTAAGGACACGCTGGTGTATAACCCCAAAGCCTACCGTACGCCGGAGGGTTCTCCTATTGAGGAACTGATTAAGCGCATCCCTGGCGCAGAGGTCGATGAGGATGGTAACATTACGGTGAACGGCAAGCCGGTGAAGAAAATCCTGCTGGACGGCAAGGAGTTTATGCTGGGTGATGTGGAGTCGGCGCTGAAAAACATTCCCGTAAACATCATTGCCAACATGAAGTTTTATGACCAGCAGAGCGATCAGGCCCGCATCACCGGTATTGACGACGGCGAGAAGGAGACAGTGCTCGACTTTACCATCAAGAAGGGCATGAACCGCGGTTATATGACCAACCTGGACATAGCCGGCGGTACTAAGAACCGTTATGCCTCACGCGGTATGGGTTCGAGCTTTACGGACAAGATGCGCTTTGTGTTGCTGGGTAACTTCAACAACAAGGACGAGAACGCTGGCTGGTGGAACCGCCGTGGTCTGAATGCGCGAAAGATGTTAGGTACGAACCTGAACTATGACGACGGTAAGAAGCTGAAGATTGATGCGAGCGTTCGTTGGAACCACCGTGACGGCGACAATCAGACGCAGGAAGCCCGGGAAAACTTCTATAGCGAGTCGTTCCGGACGTTTACTAACAACTCGAATGTCAATTTCACACGTAGTAACAACTGGTGGGGCAATGTGCGACTTGAGTGGAAACCGGACACGCTGACCAACATCCTGCTTCGCTCTAACGGTAGCTATGGCACGAACGACGGCACTACCGTCTCGGCCAGCGCCACCTTTAACGAAGACCCGTACCTCTACGCCGTGAATCCGTTGCAGGAGATAGAGCGACTGCGGCCCTATACCATCAACCGCAATACGAATGCCAGCCTGAACTACGGCGAGAACAAAAACTTCTGGGTCATGCTCCAGTTCTATCGCCGTCTGAATCCGCGTGGCAGAAACGTCGTTCTCCGTGTCGAGACCAATGCCGGCAAGAACGAGAACAAGAATGCGTCGAACAACGAGGTGGAACTTTTTCAGGTGAAGAACCAGGCTGGTCAGGACTCTACGTATTACACGGCGCGATACAGTACCACGCCGACTGACAACAGCGGTTACGTGGCCAGTGCCACCTATAGTGAACCGCTTTGGAAGGGAGGCCATCTGCAGGCCAACTACGAATTGCGCTACAGTCAGAACAAGAGTGACCGACTGACCTACGACTTCAGCCAGCTGCCGACAGATCCGTTCACGGGTCTTGAACCCGAATACCGTGACTGGGACCGCTGGATAGGTCCCCTGAACAGCCAGTACGCCTTGCTCACCCCTCTGTCGGACCACCTCGACAAGAACCTGAGCCGATACTCAGAGTACAAGAACTATACCCATAACATCCGGCTGACGCTGCGTCACCGTGTGGAAGATTACGACTACAACATCGGATTCCTTGTCCAGCCCCAGCATTCTAACTTCATCCAAGACTACCGCGGCGTCTATGTCGACACCATCCGTAATGTCACCAACCTGACGCCGACATTCGACTTCCACTACAAGTTCAACGACCAGTGTAACCTGTATGTACACTACCGCGGCGACACTCGCCAGCCGGAGATGACCCAGTTGCTGGACATTACCGATGACTCAAACCCACTTTACATAACGAAGGGTAACCCTGGGTTGAAGCCACAGTTCACCAGTTCGCTCAACGTCTATTTCAACAACTATAACGTGCGGCATAAGCGCAGCATCGTGGTCTATGCAAACTACCGCCACATCCGCAACAGCATTTCCGACATGGTGCGCTACAATGCCCTCACGGGCGGACGCATTTCAAAACCCGAGAACATCAACGGCAACTGGAACGCCAACGGCGGCTTCACCTTCAACACGGCGCTCGACACGCTGGCCCATTGGAACGTGGGTACCGACACGCGCCTCCGTTACAACCACTTTGTGAACTACGTGGCGCAACAGCAGGCCGACGCCGCGAGGAATACGACGAAATCGTTCAACCTCTTTGAGCGACTTACGGCAGGCTACCGCAATGACTGGCTCGAAATAACCCTCGACGGTTCGGTGAACTACCAGCATTCCCGAAATGAAATGCAGCCCAATGCAGACCTTGACACGTGGCAGTTTAACTATGGCGGCCAGTTTCTTGTGCGACTGCCATTGAACTTCGAAATCAGCAGCAACCTGCATGAGCGCTGCCGCCGAGGCTACAACGACTCGTCGATGAACACCAACGAGCTGATATGGAACGGTCAGGTGTCGAAAGCCTTCCTGAAGAACAAGGCTCTGATTGTCGCCCTGAACTTTTACGACCTGTTGGGCAAGCAGTCTAACTACGAGCGCTGGGTGAATGCCAGCGGACGAAGTGATACGCAGTACAATAGCGTCAACAGCTATGCAATGCTCCACGTGCGCTACCGCCTGAACATGTTTGGCGGCAAGGTCGACACCGAGGGGCGCTACGACAAGAAATGGGGTAACTACGACCAGCGTAACCGCAACAACCAGGGCAGACGATAAGCAGAAATCCCAAAAAACTTAGAATATGAAACGACTTTTTTCCCTTTTATCCCTATTGTCAGCTATGATGGTCGGCGCACAAGACCTGCGCCTCAACGAGCTGGAGTACTTTGAACGGCAGGGCGTCAACGTGCTGGTGTTCAGCAACAGCTTTAACGGTGGGTTCAATGACGAGAAAAACTCGGGTATTGAATTAATTCACCATGGTGTGCGAACTGTGCAGGGTGGGGCAGTCCGACTGAACAACACCCCAGAGCAATGGGACTTGGTCCCGACGATGACGAACCGGACTGTGGACGCTGCAACGAAGACAATCACCGTCGACCTGCGCTACACGAAGGATGCGCTTGGCGGCGAGGCAAAGGGAATCGCTGAAGACTTTGACAGCCGTGTCATAGTAAAGGCTATCGGTCAGGCCGTCGAGATAAGCGTTTGGCTCGACAAACCAGTCCCGGAGGCGCTTGCCGGAAAAGCCGGGCTGAACATCGAGTTCCTGCCATCCCAATACTGGCTGAAGACCTATACCATGGACGGACGTATAAGCCGATTGCCGCGCTACGCCACGAGTCTCACCACGACAAGGCCCAACGCGGAGAAGCCCCGCCAGTTCAAGGGGTTCCGTACATACGACGACCGTGGCACAGGACGCTTTGTTGACCCCCTGCCCATCGAGACCGGCCATCGTCTCAGCATGGCCACCGACGACCCCTCGCGATTAGTGACGATAAGCAGCGACGACGCCGAGTTACAACTCTATGACGGCCGTATGCTTGCCCAGAACGGCTGGTTCGTCGTCCGTAGCGTGCTCCCTGCCGGGAAGACTGGCAAGGTTGTAACGTGGACGCTGGAGCCTCACGCCATCAAGGACTGGGTTCGTGAGCCGAACATCGGCTTTTGCCAGGTGGGCTATACCCCGGAGCAACCGAAGGTTGCCGTCATCGAGCTGGACAAGGCCGACCCGAACCAGACTGGCATCGCCCGCCTTATGCGTCTGCAGGACGACGGCACAGCAACTGAGGCATATAGCTCCGCCGTTAAAGTCTGGGGACCCTACTATAAATACAATTATGTGAAGTTTGACTTCAGCACCGTTCAGACGCCAGGCGTCTACTACATCCAGTATGGCACGACACGTACCAACGACTTCCTTATCGATGCCCACGTCTACGACCGTATCACCGACGCCACAACCGACGTCTGGGTGCCCATCCACATGAACCACATGTACGTCACCGAGGGCTACCGCACGTGGCACGGCGAACCCTTCCGCGAGGGCTACCTCCAGGCTCCGGAGAGCGACCACTTCGACCTGCACCGCCAGGGCGCTACGACCGACACGAAATACAAGCCTTTAGAGCTTATCCCAGGCCTGAACGTCGGCGGATTCTTCGATGCTGGTGACTTCGACATCGAGACTGGCTCAAACATCAACGTGGTGCAGAACCTCATCCGCACCTGGGAACTCTTCCATCCGCAGCGTGACGAAACCTTCGTCTCGCAGCAACAGCGCTACGTGGAGCTACACCGCCCCGACGGCGTGCCTGACATCCTGCAGTACATAGAGCATGGCGTACTCAACCTCGTGACACAGGCCGAGCAGATAGGCCACATGGCTTCGACGCTCTCGAACTCGGTGCTCGATAACTATCATCACCTCGGCGACGCCGCCAGCATCACTGACGGTCTGCACTACGACCCGAGCCTGAAACCCTATGAGGTGAGCGCCGACGGCAAGCGAAGCGGCACACCCGACGATATGTGGGCCTTCACCACCCGTAACCCGAGCCTCGACCTCCAGGCTGCTGGCGTCTTCACCAGCGCCGCCCGCGTACTTCGAGGTTACAACGATGCCCTCGCAGAACGTGCACAAAAGCAAGCAGACCGACTCCGCACCGAAGCCGAGGAGCTGATGAAGAACCGCCGCCAGCGTCGTGACCGCCAGAACGAGACGGACAACAGTTGGCTGACAGGCATCGGTGAAGGGAATTTCCGCTACGTGGCACGGAACTTACAGACGATGCTTGACTCGATTCCCCTAAAAGACGCCGCCTATCGTGAGAAAATACGTTCGTCCGTCAAACAGTATGCCGAATACATACGCAGCTTTGACAGCAACAACCCCTACGGCGTACCAATCGGTCTGGGAAACTGGGCTGGCGTCAACGCAGTCCTAAACTTCGGTATCACGGTGAACTATGCCCACATCTACTATCCCGACATTGTCACGAAGGCGGAGGTCTACCGCGTAGCCAACTGGCTCTTCGGCTGCCACCCCTATCACAACTATAGCTTCGTAGCCGCCGTTGGTGCCGCCCGTCCGAAGCAGGTGTTCTACGGTAACAACCGCGCCGACTTCTCATTCATACCTGGCAACGTGGCTCCCGGTCTGCTGTTCCGCAAGCCTGACCACTTCGAGAATTACGATGACTGGCCTTTCCTTTGGGGCCAAAACGAGGGCACCATCGCCGGTAATACGCAGTACATCATATTCAGTTCCTCGTTCCGCAACATTGTCACGCCAAAATAGCTTGTTAGGGACCGTCGTTGGCTGTTGCGCTACTAACGCAACGCATTGCGGTTGGTTTTCCGTCAGAAACGAATGGTCTGCTGTAGAAAATGTGTATCTTTGCATTGTCTAAGACCAACACGAGGACATGTAATTATAGCGTTTATTGCGACGAGCCATCTGTCTGTGAGAGGCAGATGGCTCCTTTTTTGGAATTTAAGCAACGCATTGCGCAACAATTCAATGGGTTGTTGCGTTTATATTTGTAGAAGAAAGATTATCTTTGTAGGGTAATTCGTAGACCAAAATATGAAACGTATATCCCAGCGTGACATCGCCCGAGAGTTAGGCATTAATGTCAGTACGGTGTCAAGAGCATTGAGAGGCCTGGAGGGCGTGAGTTCGGAATTGAAGAAAAAGATTCTGGATATGGCGAAGGAGGGGGGCTATCGTCCGAATCCCTTTGCCGTCAGTCTGCGCTATGACTTGACTCGGACCATCGGTATTGTTGTCCCCGACGTGTCGTTTAACTCGTATGCCCACATCGTGAAACGCATTGAGGCTGAGGCTCGACGCGAAGGCTTCCTGTGCATCATAACGGATACCGACGAGACGTATGAGAACGAGATGAACTGTTTGGAAATGCTGGTAAACATGCACGTGGAAGGCATCATCTTCTGTCCTTCTCAGAATACCAGCGATTTCTCCCACCTGCTGAATCTCCGTCAGGCACATGTCCCCGTAGTCATTTTCGACCGTGCTCCCGGTGTGGATATCTCGTCAGTCATCATCAACGATGCTGCTTCTGCCCGTCAGGCGACGAACTCCTTTATTGAAAGTGGTGCGCGCCGCATCGCATTCCTTGGAGGCTCCAACCAGCTGAAGCAGACTTCAGACCGCAAGCACGGTTACCTGGAAGCTTTGCGCCAGAACGGCATTCCCATTCGTCGCGAACTGGTGAAGTGCCACCAGATCAGCTTCAACTCCGGACTGAGCGATACGATGGAACTGCTCAACCTTCCTGAGCCTCCTGATGCCATCCTGGCCACGCACGGACTGTTAGCCATTTCGGCGTTGCAGGCTATTACGAGCCGCGGTCTCAGCATACCCGACGATGTAGCTGTTATTGCTTACATGAGTGACTGGGTCTCTGAGATGTCACATCCCCGTATCTCTTTCGTGAAACAGAACCTGCGTGAGATAGGCATTAAGGCTTTCCGTTTGCTCCTCGACCAGATTCATGGGGACGATAGTGTGCAGCACGTGGTGGTAAATGCGCGTCTGGAACTGCGTGAGAGTACTAAGAAACCAACAACTAAATAATACATGTAGTAAAGTTCTTTAAAATATGAAGGTAGGTATAATTGGAACAGGATGGATTGCCGAGAAGGCTGCTATCACTCTGAAAGGACTGGTCGAACGTGCGCTGAAGGGTGACGCATCGGCTGCAGCGTGTGAGGCCTACGCCGTAGGCTCGCGTAATTTAGCAACTGCGGAAGCTTTTGCCGCCAAGTGGGGCATTCCCCGCGCATACGGTTCGTATGCTGAACTCATCGCAGACCCGGACGTCGACCTTATCTACGTCGGCACTCCGCACTCGCATCACTACGACGTCACAAAATTGGCGCTTGAGGCAGGTAAACCTTGCCTTGTCGAGAAAGCCTTTATGGCCAATGCCCGCCAGGCCAGCGACATCATCGATTTGGCCCATGAACGTAAGGTGTTCCTCGCAGAGGCTATATGGACTCGCTACCAGCCCGTCGTCGGCATCGTGCGCAAACTCATTGCTGACGGACGCATAGGTGAGCCCCGCCTTATTACTGCGACTCTCGGCTACTCGATGGGCGACAAGCCCCGCATCATGCGTCCTGACCTCTGTGGTGGTGCACTCCTAGACCTCGGAGTCTATGCTCTCAACTTCGTGCGGATGTTCAGTACTGAAGAAACAGATAGCGCGGAGATTGTCAGCATCGACGGGCAATGCGTCAAGAGCAAGACTGGTATGGATCTGACAAATGCCATCACCATCATCCTAAAGAATGGTATCCTTGCTAACGTCCAGTCCTCTGCCCAATGCGTAGGCGACAATATAGGTGTCATCGCTGGTTCTGAGGGTAACCTTATCATCGATAATATAAACAACCCGCAGACCATTACTGTCAACGGACCCGATCGC
>JAEEGL012638635.1_pt1 | contig 14419 bp, 12 predicted proteins | sample 9134231 | NCBI WGS metagenome assembly JAEEGL01 (sample SAMN16246548, study PRJNA631951) | gut metagenome | biome: gut microbiome; feature: rumen; material: fiber-attached | host: Bos | place: Iran: Karaj | collected 2018-10
ATCTTCATCACCGGCGTGGGCGGCATGGTCGTCACCTTCGGCGCCGTGGAGATCCGCACCGTGGCCTGCGCGCTGATCCTGGGCATCCTGGCCAACGTGATGCTCTCCAAGGAAAAGGAAGAGGAGCCCGGGGAGGACGATTGATCCTCCCGGTCCGAACGGCACAAAACCCCGCCCGGCAAGAAGCCGGGCGGGGTTTTTTTCAGGTTTTCTGTTACTTGCCGTAGCGGTCGGCCAGGAAGAGGTACACGGAGGAGGCCCAGGAGGACCAGAAGAGTTCCTTCTCTCCGAAGGCCACCAGGCCGCGCTCCCCGGCGCCGGTCAGGGCGTTGTGGATGTGGAACATGCCGTTGTCCCGCAGGGTGCGGGCGTAGCGGAGGCCCATCTCCTTGGCCAGGTCCGGCTTGCCCGCGGCCTCCAGGGCCAGGCACATGATGAGCTGGGCGGGAACGATGACGCTGCCGCCGGTGAAGCCGTGGCGGAAGTAGGGGCTCTCCACGCTCTCGGAGGCGAAGCCGTAGGGGGTGATGAAGCCGTTTTTCCAGACGAAGTCCACGGTCTTGTCAATGATGTCCTGGGGCAGGCGCTTGCCCAGGATCAGGGCGCAGAACATGGGCAGGCTCAGGGAATCGGCGATCTTGCCGGTGCGGACGTTCTTCACGATCCAGCGTTCCCCGTTCCAGAGCATGTCGATGACCTTCTGCGTCAGCTCGTCGGCCCGCTTGGTCCAGGCCTGGCACTCCGCCTCGGGCACGCCGATGGTGCGGCCCAGCTTGGCCATGGCGTCCATCATGCAGATGGTGTAGGCGTTCATATCCGGGGAGGCCAGTGGGAATCCGGCGTAGAAATACGCGGCGTCCTCCCAGCCGGTCTCGATGGCGCCCTGGTTCTCCCAGACGCCGTCGCTGTCCAGATCGCGGAAGTTGAAGAAGAACTCGATCCACTTCCCCATGCGCTCGTAGACGTATTTCTTGTCCTCCAGGGGGATCTCGCTCAGGTCGCAGTGATCCAGCAGCCACGACAGGGCGACGCCCTGGAAGGGCGGCTTCATGCTCTTGCCAAGGCCGGCCTTGTGGGAGATGGCGTCGGCAATGCGGCCGTTCACGTCCTGATGGTCGAAGCAGGACTGGAGGATGGTCCAGGCCAGCTTGACATTGGGGCTCAGGCAGATGGCCTGCATGGCCTGCTGCCAGCCGAAGGCGCTCTCAAAGAGGAAGCGCATCATCTTCACCATGGTGTGCTGGTAGGTGGCCACGCCGTCGGGGTCCACCATCAGGCTCCAGGTGGTCCAGAGGGCCTGCTTGCGCATGGGCTCGAACTCCGCGGGCAGGGACGGATAGATGGCCCCGCAGAAGTCGTCGAATTCCTTCTGGAGATCGGCCAGGGCCTTGTCATAGGTGGGATAGGAGTCCAGGGGCCGGGCGCCGGGGTCCACCGCGTATTCCTCGATGCCGAACTCAAACACGCCCTCCGCATCCGGCGCGATCACGAAAGCGCCGCCGGGGACGGCCGAAAGCTTGCCGCGGAAAGCGATCAGCAGGCCGTTGTCATCGGAGAAGGGGAACTGCCAGGTGCCGTTGGCCAGCATCAGCGGAGCGCCGCCGAAGGCGCCCATGCTCCTGGGAGGAGAAATGCGGAGGCTCAGCCCGTCGGTCCCCTTGCCCATCATCAGGCTCTTCTCCGCGATGCAGAAGCGGGCGCTGCCCTTCTCCGTCTGGAGGATCGCCTCGGTGGCCGTGGTGGAAATGACGGAGGGAAGCGCTTTGCCCTCCCACATGAGCTCCAGGGCGACCTGGCGGCAGGAATTCTGGGAGTTCAGATTGCTCATGCCGGAGCCGCCGATCTTCACGCTGGAGAGATACAGGGTCGTCTTGCCGAACTGGGGGATGCCGCCGTTGCGGTTGGCCAGGGACAGATAGCTGCCGCGGCGGGAAAGCGGGGCCAGCAGGGGATCAATGAAATATTTGCCTTCTAACATGGGATCCTTCCTTTCTCGTTTTTATTATTCTGTTTTTATTGTATCAAATCGCAGGCGGATTGTAAACCATTTCCGCGGTTGCAGAGCGGGAGTTTTCTGTGCTATATTGTCGCCGGAGGCGGTATTATGCGGTTTTCCATGGAGCGGGATTACGAAAACTTCACGGTGTTCGACCTGGAGACCACCGGCTTCGGCAGGTCGGCGGGGATCACGGAGATCGGCGCGGTGAAGGTGGAGCACGGGGAATTCATCGGAAGGTTCTCCTCCCTGGTGAATCCCGGCTGCCCGATCCCCCGGCAGGTACAGCAGCTGAACGGCATCACGGACGCCATGGTGGCGGACGCGCCCCGCTTCCGGGAGCTCCTGCCCGTATTTCTCGCCTTCGTCGGTACGGATCCCCTGATCGCCCACAACGCTGGCTTCGACTGCGCCTTCCTTTATCGGGAGGCGGAAATGCTGGGGATCGACATCCCGAATCCGGTGGTGGACACGGTGAAGCTGGCGCGGCGGGTCTGGCCGAAGCTGCCCAGCTACAAGCTCACCTGGCTCACGGACTACCACGGCATCGCCCAGGAAGAAGCTCACCGCGCCTGGTGCGACGCCAGAGCCACGGCGAAGCTGTATCTCATGATGCACACGTGAGCAAAAGCGGTACATACAGAAAGCCCCTGCGGGATCACAGCGTTCCGCAGGGGCTTTCTTCGTCTGATCATTCCGCAGGGTCTTCTTCCGCGGGCTCCTGCCCGGTTTCTTCCTTTTCCGGAAGCGCCGCTTCCGCTTCGGTGCGCTCCGCCTGCTCCTGCGCTTCCAGGGCGGGAACGATGATGTACTGCTTCACGATGGGATAGCAGGTGAAGATGGTGCAGAACCAGGTAAAGGAATAGTAAAGGAAAGGCACGGTGATGATGGTCAGCAGAGGCGCCAGCAGGAAGCTCAGCACGGCGCAGGCCGCCGTAACCAGGCCGCTGATCACGTTTCTGCCGAAGCCCAGCACCACGAAGAGCCAGGCGTTCTTCAGAATGCGGAAGGCGCCGAGATTCACCGTTACGGCCATAAGATAGGTGTAGTGCCGCATGAACAGCCAGATGACGAGCGCCAGGCCGCAGACCACGGAGAGGATCACGGACAGGGCGTAGCCCACGTTGCGCCCTGCCTGGGCGATGCCGCCGAACATGCCGCTGACGAACAGGATCACCAGCAGGATATCCAGGATGCCGAAGAACAGGCCCTGCCGGACATTGGACCATGCGCGGCTCCAGAAATCCGACAGCCAGGCGTGCTCTTCCCTGGCGAAGTTGCGGAAGATATAGGTCAGTCCCATGGTGACGGGACCGTAGAGCAGCACGGAGATCACCAGCAGCGGCACGTGAAGCGCCCGGGGTACGAAGCTGAAAAAGGAGGCGATGAAGCTCACGCCGGCCAGGAGGATCGCATCCTCCCCCAGCCCGGCCAGCTTATCCGCAAAGATGCCGTTGACGGTATAGAACACGTACAGCAGCATGGGCAGGGTGATGAGGAAATACCAGATATTCAGCGTCAGAAAGCGCCAGAACTTCCGGAAATACAGTTCAAAGAAGCGGAAAAACCCCTTCTTTACCGGCGCATTTTCCACAAGATCCGGCCGTGCCTTGTAGACGTAAGGACGGAAAAGGCTCATGACGAACTGCTCTCTCTTTCGTGGTTTTGTCAGGCGCGGGGATGGGCCTTCTGATACACCTCCGCCAGATGGTTCTGCACGACCTTCGTGTAGATCTGGGTGGTGGAGATGTCCGCATGGCCCAGCATTTCCTGAATGTCCTTGAGATCGGCGCCGTTTTCCAGAAGATGGGCGGCGAAGGAATGGCGAAGCGTATGGGGCGTGATCTCCTTATCGATGCCCGCCTTTTTCTGGTAGTATTTGACGATCTTCCAGAAGCCCTGACGGGACATGCGGCTGCCGACCACGTTGACGAAAAGGGCAGGCTCGTCCACGTCCTCCACCATAGCCGGGCGGACCTCCTCCATGTAATCCCGTATGGCCTTCACAGCCACCTTGTACATGGGGATCACGCGCTCCTTCTTGCCGTTTCGGCAGCGGATGAAGCCCACGGTCAGGTTCACGTCGGCCAGATCCAGCCCGATGAGCTCCGAAACGCGGATGCCGGTGGCGTAGAGCAGTTCCAGCATGGCCTTGTCCCGAATCCCCTTCGCCTCCCGCAGATCCGGCTGCTCCAGAAACTGCTCCACCTCGCTGCTGCTGAGGATCTGGGGCAGCTTTCGCTTTTGCCGATCCAGCTCCACACGGCGGGCGGGGTTGTCCCGCAGCCTGCGCTTCTCGATCAGATGGGCGTAATAGCAGCGCAGGGTCGCGCTGCAGCGGGATACCGTCGCCTGGGACTTTCCCGCGGAGCGCAGATAGCGGTAGTATGCGCCGATATCCGCCTCCGACGCATTCTGCAGAGAGACGTCCGAGGTCTTTTCCAGCCATTCTCCGAATTGGCGCAGGTCCCGGAGATAGCTGCTGAGCGTATTGGAGGAAGCGTTCTTTTCGGCTGTCAGATAGGTCTCGAATTCGCAGAGCGTGTTTTCAAGCTCAGTCAACGGCTTCCTCCTTTCCGAATTCTTGGGAAAACACCGCGCAATCCCGGTATGCAGACCGCGCGGCCGGGGGGATTCGTCAGATCCGCTGAAATCTGTGGAAATACCCGGTTTATTCTCAAGGATTCTCTTCATATTTAACGGAATAGATGCAGGCAGGGTACGTGAATGAATTCTGCTTCAGAGCCTCAGAGCGGCAGATCCAGCCGCATCAGGCAGAGGGCTTCAAGGAGCAGGATCAGCAGCGAAACTGCCATCCGCATGCGGGCAAAGCGGCAGGTGTCACCGACGGGACCGCCGGTACGCAGGTACGTCTTTGTCAAACGCATGTCCGCGGCAAAGGAGACGATGCAGCAGGAAAAGGGCAGCATTGCCAGCAGGAAAACAGGGCTCGCGTCGGACGCCTTAAGGAACAGATACGCAGCAGCGCCGACGGCAAATCCGCAGAGCACCAGCACAAAATACCCCAACAAGGCACCGATCACAGAGGCGCCGAACAGCAGCAAGATCAGCGGCCACACGAGGAAAAGGCCGATGATCAGGCCCCGGGGAGACCTCGCAAGCCATCCGGAGATCCGCTGCCAAAGCAGCGCACAGTCCTCCGCCTTCAGTCTGCGCAGGCAGAGGATCCCGCTGAGTGCGCCGAAAGAAAAGAATACGGCGCTGATCAGGCGCCTGCCTCGCAAATCATGCATAACAGAAACCTCCCGGTGTATCCGCATGCGGATACACCGGAATCCTGTCTGCGCCCGCTACGGAAACATAATAGTACAGCCCTCGATGCCTTGCAAGGGAGAACCCGGTATTTCGGGAATTTTTGTGCATTATGCCCATATATTATGTAAATAACATTATGTCTACTTGTGAACGGGCGGCCACCGTCATCCCCCGTTTGCAGCTCTCACGTCCCCTTGTTTTGCAAGACTTTGTACGCTCCAACGCACTTTGCTACCATATCTTGTATTTCCGGCTCTCTGCACTCTTTCCTGATTATGTCAATGCCTTCTTTTCCTCGCACGACGTTTTCCGTTCCCCCTTCTCCGCAGCTGTGCCGCGGCGCTCGGAAGCAGCAGGCATACTGCGCAGATGATCGGCAGGCTGCCCGTTCCCTCCCTTCCGCTCACCGACCAACTGACGGCAAGAAGCACCGCTGCCGGCAGCAGGCCGGCCAGTATACTCGCCGCGCCCTTGTGACTTCCGCCGACGAGCATCGCGGCAAGTCCTCCCGTAAGGGCGCCCGCCGCCGCTGCCCACCGGATGCTCTCTGTCGGCACGGCGCCCTTCTGCACCGGCAGCGCCCACATCGCCAGCACAAGCAGCACCGCTGCGCATGCGGCGGCCGCCCCTGCGAGGCTCCTCTTTGCACTCCCCTTCTTATCCACAAAAAAACACCTCCGCATATCCTGATTAAGGATATGCGGAGGAAGCTCTGCAATATGCAGGAATCAGCCCTGCGTGTCGAGCCCGGTGGTGGAGATGGCCCAGCGCATGACCTGCATGCGGACGCGGTCCTCGCCGGTTTCAAAGGTGATCATGTCATCCTTGATGCTTACGATCTTGCCGACGATGCCGCCGATGGTGGTGATCTGATCTCCGACCTGAAGATTGGTGCGCATTTCCTGCAGCTTCTTTTTCTTCTTGTTCTCCGGGCGGATCAGGAAGAAATAAAAGACAGCAAACAGCAGGACGATCATAATAATGCCGCTGTAGTTACCCACTGTATAGACCCTCCAAATTGTGATAATTCATTATATATTTGAGAGGAATCAAAGTCAATCCTTTTCTCTTTTTCGGTAGAACTCCCGCCGGAATTCCTCGAACCGCCCTTCCTCCAGGGCACGGCGTATGTCCTCCATGAGATGATTGTAGAACCACAGATTGTGGATGACGCCGAAACGCAGGGCCAGAATCTCCTCCGCCTTGAAGAGATGCCGCAGATACGCCCGAGAATACCTCCGGCACACGGGGCAGCCGCAGCCCTCCTCGATGGGGCGGTCATCCCCGGCATACCGCTCGTTTTTCAGGTTCATGGTGCCGCTGTGCGTGAAGAGCTTTGCATGGCGCCCGTTTCTGGCGGGCATGACGCAGTCGAAGAAGTCTACGCCGCGATACACGCCCTCCACGATATTTTCGGGCGTTCCCACGCCCATCAGATACCGGGGCTTGTCTGCGGGCATTTCCGGCAGCAGGAAATCCAGGGTCTCGTACATCTCCTCCGTGCTCTCCCCCACCGCCAGGCCGCCGATGGCATAGCCCGGCAGATCCAGGGCGGCGATCTTCTCCATGTGGGCGAGGCGCAGCTCCCGGTCCGTGCCTCCCTGGTTGATCCCGAAAAGCTGCTGTCCCGGATTTACCGTGTCCGCTTCTCCGGCCAGCCGCTGCAGCTCATTCCGGCAGCGCACCAGCCAGCGATAGGTGCGGTCGCAGGAAGAGGCCATGTAATCCCGCGGTGCGGGAAGCTTGACGCATTCGTCGAAGGCCATGGCGATGTCCGAGCCCAGGCAGGACTGGATGCGGATGCTTTCCTCCGGCCCCATGAAGATCTTCGCGCCGTCGATGTGGGAGCGGAAGGCCACGCCCTCTTCCGTGATCTTCCGCAGGGAGGCCAGCGAAAAGATCTGAAAGCCGCCGCTGTCCGTCAGGATCGGGCGGGACCAGCCCATGAAGCGGTGGAGCCCGCCAAGCGCCTTGACGGTCTGCGCTCCCGGCCGAAGGCTGAGATGATAGGTGTTGCAGAGCGCCACACGGCAGTCCAGCCGCTCCAGGTCCTCGCTGCTCAGTCCACCCTTGATGGCCGCCTGGGTGGCCACATTCATAAAGACCGGTGTCTCCACCGGCCCGTTTGCGGTCTCGAATCTTCCGCGGCGGGCTTGCCCCTCCGTGCGGAGCAGGGAAAACGCCATTCTCTCTCCTCATTTCCTTCGGTCATTTGCATCAATATAACAAATGAGTGCCCGGAATGCAAGTGCGCAAACGCCGCAGGGAAATCCTGCGGCGTCCGTATCCGGGGGAATTCAGATCGTTCCGCTGACGACCAGCGTCACGGTGCCGGGTGTGGTGGTCCAAAGGCCGGTGTCCGCTTCCTGCACGCTGACGGCGCCCGGCACGATGACGGCGCCGGGCACGGTGCTGAAGGCGCCGGTGGCGGGGGTGTAGACGTACTGCCCCGGCGCCATGGCCGTGCCGTCCAGGGTGACGGCGATATCCCGGAGGACCGGATCGAAGGTGTCCGCGATCGTGACGGCATCCGCCGCATCCGTCGGTGTGCTGCCGTAGTTGGTGATCACGAAGGTGTAGGTCAGGTGCCCGTCCTCGGGGACGACGCTGGGGCTGATGAATTTGGAGATGGACAGATTCGCGCCGCAGTCCGGCACGACCTCCGCCGACGCCTGAATGGGCTCGGAAAGGTTGCCGCCGGAAAGCGCCGCCGTGTTGACGATGCTCTCTCCGCAGGCCAGCGGCGCATACTCGTTCGTCGTTGTGTCGTAGACCAGGATCGCACTCCCGCCGCCGGGCACGGAAAGGCCCGTGATCTGCAGGGGCGGCCCGGCGGTGACCGCGGGGGACGGCTGCAAAACGCCGTTGACGTAGTATTTCAAGGAGTTTTCCCCATAAACCAGAGGCGTCACGGTGCCGGCGCCCACGGTGCAGGTCCCCAGATCGTCGCTGAGGGTCAGACCGGCAACCTCGGCAGCTCCGGAATTGACGATGCTCACCACATAGGTCACGTGTCCGTGCCGGGTATACTGCTCCGTGACGGCGGTCTTTGTCACGCGCAGGGCTTCCACGACTTCCCCGGTCACCAGGTTGGAGACCGTAGTGATGCCGCGGTAGCTCAGGGTCGCATAATTATTGAAGGTAGCCATATGATCATTCTCCTGCCAGTCTTTGCCGCCTCCCGGCGGCAGTTCATTCTATGTGCCCGGGACGGCTTCCGTGCGCGGGATACGATTGACTTCACCGCCGGGTGCATGTAAAATGATGCTGTAAGGAGGTGCAACGATATGTCCCAGACCGGCCCCGGTTTCCTTTCCGAAAGCATGCGCGAGCTCCTGGGCAACGGCATGCAGGAGATCTCCTTCGAACGAATGCAGGAGCTGAACAAGCTCATGTCCTACTATCGCTGCGCCATGATGGAGGTCGTCACCAAGTTCAACGTTCTCAACGAGCAGTTCTCCCTGCAGTTTGACCGCAACCCCATCACGGGCATCAAAAGCCGCCTCAAGACCCTTCCCAGCATCCTGGAAAAGCTGGAACGCAGAGGCTTTCCGCTGACCATCGAGTCCATTGAGCAAAACCTGAACGACGTGGCGGGCGTGCGGGTGATCTGCTCCTTCGTGGAAGACGTGCACATGCTCTCGGAGGCGCTGATGCAGCAGGACGACATCCTGCTCATCCAGCGGAAGGATTACATCCGCAAGCCCAAGCCGAACGGATACCGCAGTCTCCATCTGATCGTTTCCGTCCCCATCTTTCTCGCCCACGAGAAGCGGTATATGCGCGTGGAGATCCAGCTCCGCACCCTGGCCATGGATTTCTGGGCGACCCTGGAGCATCAGCTTCGCTACAAGAAGGATTTTGACCTGGCCGACGGCATGGAGCGGGAGCTGTATACCTGCGCCAGCCTCAGCGCGGAGCTGGACGAGCGGATGGACGGGCTGCGTCAGCTCGTCCAGGAGCGGAACGGGCTGCACGGAGCGGAGCCGCCCGCGGGCTCCGTTCGCTGGATCGACCAGAGCCAGAATCTCCGCTGACCGCCAGCGGTCCGAAGACTGCTGCGAAGCAGAGGATTCCAAAGAATACGGCACCCGAAACGTATTGGGAGTGGATTCTATTTCCACTCCCAATCGCATTTTCTTTGTATGAATCGGGCGAAGCCGCATGCCGCAGCATGCCCGCTTATCATGGTCCGCGTGTTCATCGCGGGCTTGTTCTGAAGGATCATCCCGCGAACCGGCGAAGCGCCTGCGGGATGAGAAGGAGGCGCGGCCTCCCCGGCAGGCGGCAAGAGCCGGATCGCCGACAGAGCGCGGGAACTCGCAGACATCCTCCGGCATGAGCCCGGTTTTGAACGGCTTTGAGAGATACCTCTCCGTCGGACGCTCCCGTCTCAAACAGGCTGCGCCTTATCCGCCCCAGCCAGGCGGTTCTGCGGAAGACGATCCCGATCGTTTCGCCGCTCGGAATACCAGCGCGGCACGATCCTGGTCATATCGTCGTACCACCCGAGGATCTCTTCCGCTTGCGCGAGGAATTTCCCGACTTCCTCCTCGCCGAAGGGGATCGCCCACGGGATCGAGGAAAGCGTGTTGCTGCTGATATACAGGGCCAGAAGCCGCCAGAACTCCATCGGAACGCTTTTATCAAAATATCCGTCGACCATTCCGCAGGCAAATACGGGCGCCGCCTGTGCGCACCACACGATGCGGTTGAATTCCTCCCACGGGTCCCCATAATCGAAGCGGTCAAAATCGATGATCACCAGTTTTCCGTGCTCGATCATCATATTCCCGATATGATAATCCCCGTGCTGGAAGCACTGGGGACGCCCGTGCAGCAGCGCGCGGTTCTGCGCCAGGTATTTCAGGAACGCCTCCGCGCCTTCCAGCTTGATCGGGCAATCCTCGTAGTTTCTGATTTTGCGGTCGATCTTCGCGTTGAAACGGGTCTCCCAATCCGCCGCGTCGTCGGGCGCGGGGATTGAATGTATCCTTTTGAGGATCCTGCCGGATTCCAGGCCAAGCGAGTATTGCTCCTCCTCTGTCATGGCGGGCACGCTTTCTTCGGCGTTTTCTCCCTCCACCCAGCTCTGGAGGGTATAGAAACCGTCCTCCCAGTCGCCGCATTCGAGCGGCATGCACATGGGCACCCCCAAGGCCTGCATTCTCTTTTGCAGTTCAAAGGATTGTTTCGCTCTGTCCGCTTTTTCAGGCGGCGTGATTCGGAGAAAGTATTTTCTGCCGTCCACACCGGCGGCGCAATACTTCTTGTCGCCGGACCACCCCGCCGTTACCGGCGCAAGGGAAAGGAACTTCATATCACCGATCACCTCCCACGGCGCGCCACGCGATCGTCGAGCCTTCTGCTTCAGCTCGAACACGCTGACCTTCCCCACTCGTGATCATGCTTCTTGATTCTTCTGTGCCAATACAGGAAAAACCGTTGAGAATCAGCGATTCTCAACGGTTTTGGTCGGAGTGGCGGGACTTGAACCCGCGGCCTCATGGTCCCGAACCATGCGCGATACCAAACTTCGCCACACCCCGAAACCGGCAAAGGGTATGATAGCACATCTGCTTCCCGGCCGTCAAGCATATTATTCTCTTTTTTCCGTCGGGGACAAAAACCTGCGAAAGCCGGAAACCGTGACGGCAAAAATCCGCCGCAGGCCGTGGGGCCTGCGGCGATCTGGAGCGGATAATGGGAATCGAACCCACCTATCCGGCTTGGGAAGCCGGTGTTCTACCGATGAACTATATCCGCGGCACGAATGCAGTATAGCATACCGGCTCTCATATTGCAAGTCGATTTTTGCCGCCGGGGCTGCGGTTTTTCATCCCTCCGCCGAGGTTGTCTCCTCTTCCTTCTCCTCCGGACGGAGATAGGCTTCCACCACGTCTTCGCCGTTCAGAGGTCCGCTGCAGGGGGGATACTTGTCCACGTCCCACCAGTAACGGAGGCGCAGATCGTTGTCGCTCATCAGAAAGCCCTCCGTCGGCGCAGCGCCGATGCAGGCAAAGCTGTCCACGTGATAAAAGGCCCGATCCAGGTGCACGATGTTCCAGTACCGCACGGACCCGCCCGAGCGCCCCGCCACCACCTGACAGTCGATCCCGCAGGTGTTGCAGAGGAGCTGATAAGCCATGGCGCAGCCTTCGGAGCCGGCGGTGCCTTTGATGATGGCGTCATACGCGGTGTTCTGTCCGCTGATGCTCTGGATACCCTCGGCCACCGCAAGACAGCAGCGAAGGGCCGCCTCCTCCTTCGGCAGTTCACGGAACCCCGCGGTAAGGGCCTCCGCCCTTTCGGTCAGGCTGATGAGCAGGGCAACGGATTCCTCCTGGGGCTCGGTGTAGTTGAAGCTGACCCGCACGATCTTGCTGACCGCTTCTTCCGTGGGATAGAATTCGAAACTGAGTCTCGGATTCGAAATCAGAAGCTCGGGATGCCTGCGGTAATGCTCCTCCATGGCCTCGGACAGGGTCCGCTCGGAAACGTTGAGGGATGAGATCTGCACGGCGAGGCTGTTCCTGCCCGCTCCCACCGCATTCTCCATCATCGTATACATGTCGCCCAGATTCATGGCGATGCGGACGCTGCTGATCTCTTCCGGCGTACGGCGATAGGCGATGCGGAATCTCACCTCGTCGTAGCTCAGGATCCGATTCACGGAGGTGCTGACATATTCCACGGCATAAGAGCCCAGAGGGTATTCTCTCGTCACGGTCTGACAGACTCTTGCCACGTCGTCCGCCACGGAGCCGTTGTAGTCCACCGCCCGCACCGTGCCCGTCTCCGCCGCGGAGGAGATCATCGTCTTCAGCGCGTTGTTCAGGCCCAGGTAAGTGTGCACCACGTAGTACGGCGAATCCGAGGCCACCAGCTCCGTGGTCTCCTCATGCCTGGTGATATAGGTATATTCGCCCTCATAATACCGGCCGCAGCCGCACAGCAGGAAGAGGACCAGCAGCGCCGGCAGCAAAGCGGTCAAGCGGAACCTGGCAGTCATTGACCCTCCATGGCAAGCTGTTCTTCGCCTGCGTCCTCGGGCTTCAGCAGCGCCCCCGCAGCCGGGAGACTGCGGGCCGTGTAGCGGGAACGGTTGACGATGTGAGAATCCGCAAGGAACGCGGCGGAACGAATGCGGTATTTGGGCTTCAGGCTCATGACCTGTACGCCCTGGCTGTCGCGGGTGGCCTTCTCGGTAAGCTGCGCCGTATTCAGGATCAGGGCGCGGCCCTCCGTGGAAAAGACCACCGCATCCGTCTCCCCTGTGAAGGGCAGGATCGCCCGAACCGGCGCTTTGTCCGAATAGGCGCCGGTGAGCCGCTTTCGGTTGGTCTTCGTGGCATAGGCGGAAAGGCCCACCCGGGCCGCCTTGCCGTTTTCAAAGACGAAGAGGATGCTACCGCCGTAGTCCCCGGGGTCCACCACCGTGAACACGTTTTCCCCCTCGTCCATCTGCAGCTTTGTGGGGAGGAACGACCCCAGCGCGGAGGCGCGTCCGTCCTCAAAATCGCTGAGCCTCGTCTTGTACACCTGGCACCGGTCCGTGAATACCAGCAGCTCGGAGCGGTTCATGGCCTCAAAGGACAGCAGCAGCCCGTCCTCCTCCTTGTACTTCTGCTCGCCGCTCATGCGCAGAGACTGGGCGGTGATCTTTTTCAGGTAGCCGTGTCGGCTGAGGAACACGGTCACGGGATAATCCGGGATGGTCTCCTCCTCCGGCTCCTCCGCCAGCTCGTCCTTATAGATCAGGGTGGTCCTGCGGGGCGCGCCGTACTGTTTGGCGATCTTCTCCAGCTCCTGCCGGATGATGGAGTGGATGCGGCTGCGCTTTTTGAGGATGTCCTCCAGGTCGGCGATCTCTTTTTCCAGCTCCTCCGTGTCCTTGATCTGCCGGAGGATGTATTCCTTGTTGATGTTGCGGAGCTTGATCTCCGCCACGAACTCCGCCTGCACCTCGTCGATGCCGAAGCCGATCATCAGGTTCGGCACCACCTCGGCATCCGATTCCGTGCTGCGGATGATGGCGATGGCCTTGTCGATGTCCAGCAGGATCTTACCCAGGCCCTTGAGCAGGTGGAGCCGATCCTTCTTGCGGGTCAGCTCGAAGTGGACGCGGCGGCGGACGGATTCCGAGCGCCAGGCCACCCATTCCTCCAAAATCTCCCGTACGCCCAGCACACGGGGCATGCCCGCGATCAGCACGTTGAAGTTGCAGGAGAAGGGATCCTCCAGGGTGGTCATCCGGAAAAGACGCTGCATGACCCGGTCGGGGTCGGTGCCCCGCTTCAGGTCGATGGCCAGCTTGAGACCGCTCAGGTCCGTCTCGTCCCGCATGTCCGCGATCTCCTTCAGCTTGCCGGTCTTCACCAGCTCCGCCACCTTGTCGATCACGGCCTCGGATGTCGTGGTATAGGGGATCTCATAGATCTCGATGATGTTGTTGGCCTTGTCATAGCGCCATTTTGCCCGCACGCGGAAGCTGCCCCGGCCCGTGCGGTAGATCTCCTCCATTTCCGCCCGGTCGTAGAGCAGCTCGCCTCCGGTGGGGAAATCCGGCGCGGGCATGACGCCCAGGAGATCCGCCTCGGGATCCCGCAGGTACTCGATGGCGGCCCGGCAGACCTCCGCCAGATTGAAGCCGCAGAGATTGCTGGCCATGCCCACGGCAATGCCCAGGTTGGCGGATACGAGCACGTTGGGGAAGGCCGTGGGCAGGAGCGTGGGTTCCTTCATGCTCCCGTCGTAGGAATCGGCAAAGTCCACCGTGTCCTTGTCGATGTCCCGGAACAGCTCGGCGCAGATGGGGGCCAGCTTCGCCTCCGTGTACCGGGAGGCGGCATAGGCCATGTCCCGGGAGAACACCTTGCCGAAGTTGCCCTTGGAGTCCACAAAGGGGGTCAGGAGGGCGCCGTAGCCCTTGCTGAGGCGCACCATGGTGTCGTAGATCGCCGCATCGCCGTGGGGATTCAGCTTCATGGTGGAGCCCACGATGTTGGCGGACTTGGTCCGGGCGCCGTTGAGGAGGCCCATGCGGTACATGGTGTACAGGAGCTTCCGGTGGGAGGGCTTGAAGCCGTCGATCTCCGGGATGGCGCGGGAGACGATGACGCTCATGGCGTAGGGCATGTAGTTCTG
>JAEEGL013770883.1_pt1 | contig 14419 bp, 9 predicted proteins | sample 9134231 | NCBI WGS metagenome assembly JAEEGL01 (sample SAMN16246548, study PRJNA631951) | gut metagenome | biome: gut microbiome; feature: rumen; material: fiber-attached | host: Bos | place: Iran: Karaj | collected 2018-10
AGGAGAACACCAACACCACCTTCAAGCTGGCGCGTATGAACCTCGCCATCCGTGGCATTTCGGCCGATATCCGGCAGGGCGACACTTTCCACAACGACCAGCACAAGGATCTCAAGGCCGACTACATCATGGCCAATCCGCCGTTCAACCAGAAGTCCTGGCGTGAGGAAAACGAGCTCACCGACGACGCCCGCTGGAGCGGCTACGACACGCCGCCCACCAGCAACGCCAACTACGGCTGGATTTTGAACATCCTCTCCAAGCTCTCCACCAACGGCGTGGCAGGCTTCCTGTTGGCCAACGGCGCGTTGAGTGCCGACGGCACCGAGCTGGCCATCCGCCGCAAACTCATCGAAAACGACAAGGTGGAGGCCATCCTTATCCTGCCCCGCAACCTGTTCTATTCCACCGACATAAGTGTAACACTGTGGATATTGAACAACAACAAGAAAGCCCGCGTGGTGACCAAAAACGGCCGGGAGCTGCACTACCGCGACCGCGAAGGCGAAATCCTCTTTATGGACCTGCGCCAGATGGGCATCCCATTCGAAAAGAAATATGTGGAACTCGACCCCGATACACGCAACACCGTAACCCGCACCTACCACAACTGGCAACAGGAGGGTTACGAACAAACCTACAAGGACACGCCGGAGTTCTGCCAGTCGGTAAAGGTGCAGACCATTGCGGAAAAAGGCTTTTCACTGGTGCCGAGCAAATACATAGAGTTTGTAAACCGCGACGAGCAGATAGATTTCGACACAAAGATGCGCGAACTGCAAGCCGAGATGCGGGATTTGCTGCAACAGGAGGAAGAGAGCAATAAAGAATTGCGAAATTTGTTCTCAAAAATAGGATATAATTTATGACAAAAATTGATAATTCTTGAAAGTTTTTGCAAAACTTTCAAGAATTATCAAAAATTATTCGTATCTTTGCAGTCGAATTTATATCCAGTTTTTATGATAGAAACACCTCCAAAAACAAACAGAAAAGCATTGGTTGATGCGCTGTTAGGAAAACACACGCCAGAAATTGACAAGGTAATTGACAGCATCAACGAAGAGTATTTATATTGGGATAAGGCAAAACACAAAAAGCCTTTACCCGATAATTTCACTCCCGAAATGCTATGGACCTATGTCAAAGCATCACGTTTAAGAGGACAAATTGTAGTGTGGAACAAATACGGCATCATACTCACCGTCACCAATCATATGCAAAAGCTTTGTCATGAATTTGACATGAACTTTGGCAGTTTCTGGGATGCAGAGACCGCTCCGCAGAAAAACGAGAAGCTCCACTACCAAATGAGCTCGTTAATGGAGGAAGCCATCTACTCCAGCAAAATGGAGGGGGCATCTACCACACGTCTATTTGCAAAAGATATGTTGAAGAAAGGGCTTTCGCCGAAAGACAAGTCGGAGCAAATGATATTCAACAACTATCAGACCATCCGCTATGTGTCGGAGCACAAGGATGAACCGCTTACCGAGGAGTCTTTTCTTTACATTCACAAATTAATGACGGAAAAGACCCTGAAAAACCATGAAGATGCAGGACGTTATAGGACAAACGAGGACAATATTGTTGTGCAAAACGCTGTAGATGGCGAGATTGTACATGTTCCACCGACAGCTGAGGATATTCCGCAATTCATCAACGACCTATGTTTCTTCTTCAACGACAAAGAAAGCCCGGTTTTCATACACCCCATCATACGTGGCATTATCATCCACTTCATGGTAGCATATATGCATCCGTTTGTGGATGGTAACGGTCGTACTGCACGAGCCTTGTTCTATTGGTACATGCTGAAAGAAGGCTATATGCTTACAGAGTACATGTCTATCTCCAGGGTGATTATCAAATCCAAGACAAACTACGAGAAATCATTCCAATACACAGAGAACGACGAACATGATCTTGGCTATTTTGTCGCCTATAATCTCAGAGTTCTTAGCATATCTTTCAAGCAACTTAAAGAATATATCAATAGGAAGCAACGAGAAAAGAAAAATGCAAATGCATTTATGTCCCTTGGCAACATTAACGAAAGACAAGCACAGATTATCCAACATTTTGTGGAAGAACCCAGCGATGTTGTCACGGTGAAAGATGTGCAGAATATGTTTGGTGTATCTACCGTGACAGCCAGAAAAGACCTGTCTGAACTTATAGAGCGAGGTTTCCTTGTCGATGTACAAATCAATAATGTGAAAAGAGGCTATACAACAAGCGAAAATTTTGACAATCTGATTCACAAGTAAGGTGACAATTCTTGAAAGTTTTTGCAAAACTTTCAAGAATTGTACAATTTTACCAAAAGGTGGACAAACAATAATAAAAGCGATTAGTATCTGAATACCAATGGAATACAAAGATTAGGCGACTATTTCAAGAAGGTGAGAACAACGGCTGTCGAAAAATGATTTGAAAAGACAACAAAAAGATGAGTGACGAAAATAAAATAGTTATCTATCAGACTGATAACGGACAGACACAGATTGACGTTCGTCTGGAAGACGAAACCGTATGGTTGACCGCCAACCAGATGGCTGTGCTTTTCGACAGGGACGAAAAGACTGTCAGAAAACATATCAATAACGTTTTCCGTGAAGGAGAATTGGAGAAAAATAACAACACGCATTTTTTGCGTGTTGATGGCGTCAAGCAACCTGTTGCCTACTATAACCTCGATGTGATTATTTCGGTAGGCTACCGTGTGAAGAGCAAGCGCGGCACTGCTTTCCGCATCTGGGCAAGACAAATCATAAAGGACTTTCTGGTAAAGGGTTATGCCGTCAACGACCGTATCCGACACGAGCAGATAGCCGAACTGCGCCAGTTGGTGCAAATGGTGGGCCGTACCATCCAAAGCCAACAATTGGAGAGCAACAACGAGCACCAGATACTGTTCGACATTGTGGTGGACTACACCTACGCCCTCGACACCCTCGACAAATACGACTTCCAGCAGCTGACCGTAGAGAAAACAACTCTCGAAGGAAAGTTCCATGCAACCTACGACAATGCGATGGACGCCATCAAGGCATTGCGTGACAAATTTGGCGGCAACAGACTTTTCGGAAACGAAAAAGACAACTCGTTCAAAAGCAGCATCGGACAAATCTACCAGACATTCGGTGGCGAAGAGCTCTATCCCAGCGTGGAGGAGAAAGCCGCCATGCTGCTCTATCTCGTTACAAAAAACCACTCTTTCAGCGATGGCAACAAACGTATTGCCGCCACCCTTTTCCTGTGGTTCCTGAACGGCAACGGCATCCTTTACCGCGAGGACGGCAGCAAACGCATAGCCGACAGCACCCTGGTGGCCCTCACGCTGATGATTGCCGAAAGCCGCCCCGAAGACAAGGATGTGATGGTCAAAGTCATCGTAAACCTGATAAACAAAAACAACGATGAACCGAATGGACTATAAGCGTTTAGGCGACTACATCCGCGAAGTGAACCTCCGCAACCGCGAGCTGAAGGTGACGGAGCCGATGGGTATTAACATCGACAAACGTTTTATGCCGTCGGTTGCCAATGTCATTGGGACGGATTTGTCCGCATACAAAATGGTTTGCAAGAATCAATTTGCCTGCAATCTGATGCATGTGGGCAGGGATGAAAAAATTCCCATTGCAATGCATACGGATGATAACCCCATCATTGTTTCACCAGCGTATTTCGTTTTTGAAATCATTCCCGTAGAGACGCACGGCCGTGCGTCTCTACACAATGACAACGAATTATTGCCCGAATATTTGATGATGTGGTTTCGCCGTGCTGAATTTGACCGGAATGCGTGGTTTTACACCGATGCCGATGTGCGTGGCGGACTGGATAAAAAGGCATTGATGGACATGCGCCTTCCCGTTCCCACCATCGCTCGCCAGCGGGAGATTGTGGCGGAGTACGAGACGCTGGGCCGCCGCATCCACCTCAACGAGCAGATGATTGCCAAGCTGGAAGAGACCGCGCAGGCGCTCTATCGCAAGATGTTCGTGGACGGCGTGGATAAGGAGAATTTGCCGGAAGGGTGGAGATGGGGGAAACTTTTTGATGTTTCCCGTGTTATTTATGGATTCCCTTTTAATTCTGATTTGTTCTGCGATGATTGTTCATTATTACCAGTTGTCAGGATTAGGGATATAGTCGAGAATAAAACATATACATATACATCCGAAGATGTTGATGATAAATACGGCATAAAAGATGGTGAAATTTTGATCGGTATGGATGGTAATTTCCATATGACGATATGGAGTGGTGGGCGTGCGTTTCAAAACCAACGAATAGTAAGGATTATTCCTAACCATGAAGAATCGATATCTTCATATCAAATCTTTTTTGCAATAATCAACCCAATAAAAGAATTAGAAACATCTATTGAAGGCACAACTGTAGCGCATTTGAGCGATAAGGATATGAAAAGGATGACTGTTATAGTTGCAACGCAAGATATTCAAGAGCAAGTATATTCTCAATTTGAAGCAATTAACAGAAACGTAATATTGTATAAAAAAGAAAACTTGAAATTAACTGAATTACAGTCTTTGCTTTTGGCGAGGATGGGGAAATAAACAATATGAATAGTTATGAAATATATACATGAATTTGCAGATTTGTTCAAAACTTGTGTGGAACAAGAAAATGAACGACTTATCAGTATCTTTCAAGGGAACGGCTATATACAATCTTTTGGTGGACTTGTAGATTATTATAGAAATCAGAATAACATAAGCTCTGACATCTATATGGCCAAGGTGTCGCAGCTCGTCAACGATAGTTGTTTTCGTGATCAAGTTGTTGAATTAAAGAAGAACACCATTCAGAGAGAAATTATACAACAGAAAGAGAGAAAAAATAAAGAACCTAATAACATAATAAATTTATATAAGCTAGCCAATAATGAAAAACTTTTAAAAGTTATTGATTGGGATTGGATTAAAGAAAACTTTTATGACTGCCTTTGTGATAATTTCCCCACCATCCTTTCTGACTGGAAAATTGTTCTATTGGATGATTTGTATACGGAGTATAAAAGAAGCAGAAATGATCCATATGAATACTCATCGGAAAATCCATTATCACAGTTTTATAGAGCAAAAGGCATAGATTTAAAAATGGAAAACAATTATGGTTTGTTTTCTGTATCAGATGGTTTTTTGTTAAAAGCAAATGGTTTGCCCAAAATTTACGACACGAAGAATGACACACATATCATTATTAGATTTGTTTCTAATGATTTCGTGAGATATCTCGCCGAATTGAAAGCAAAAAATGATTTTGATATTGCATTTAGACCTGACTACTATTTGATTGGAGAACGCATCAAGGATTTGTCTTTGATATTAGAGGGCGTCATCAAGGGTAGTGCATTTAATACGTGTATTTCCCAATTGCCATATTTATCACAATTGATAGATTATTCCATGCCCGCTAATTACCTTATAATAAAAAAAGAAGACGCAGACTTGACTTTTGAAGAAATGGTTGAAGATTTTGAAGTATATGAAGATTTCATTGTTACACAGGTGGTTCATTTGCAATATATAAAAGACAAAGAGAAAGAATATATTACGCATCTTGATCACGAATATGTATTCTATGATACTGAGAGCTACGAAAAAAAACAATCTTGTTTAACGATCAAAGGTTCTGCCAGAAAACGATTTAAAACATTCAAAATCGACAATGCTAAGATTGAATTTGCCACTGATGCCAATTCAAATATTTTATTCCAAACATTAAAAGCGTTTTTCAAAAATGATGTGTTGATTAATGAATATTTTGAACAATTAATTCAGCCATCTCTCAACAATATGTAATTGGCAGCATATTAGTTGTTTACAATAACAAGAGAGTATGATTAAACAATTTTATTATGGCATTCTATTTAGAAAAAGCAATTTTTGTAAACCGAGCTCCTTTTGAGCATCTAGAACTAGATTTCAAGGAAAAAGGAATCAATGTTTTGACAGCTATCAATGGAAAGGGGAAAACGACCATTCTCACATATATCGCAGATGCCTTCTACGAGTTGGCTAAAATGCATTATCCTAATGAGTTTGAAAACATAACTAACAAATATTATCGAATAGCTTCAGCATTGTATAATATACGAATGGACAACCCTTCTTATGTGTATTTCAGATTCAAAAATGAAGATAATTATTGGGATTATTTAGATATTAAGAACAATTGTTCTCAGGAGGAATATGATAACGCCATCAATATAGATAATAAGATTTCATATCATGAATTTGGACAACGCTTGACAAAAAACTCTAATATAAAACAATGGTCACAATTGGCAAATAATAAAAAAGAGGTTTTGTCTATTTTTGAAGCTAATGTATTAACATTTTTTCCCTCATATCGGTATGAAGTTCCAAGTTATCTTAATACTCCTTATACGTTTTCTTTCGAACATAACCGGACTCTTGCGTTTACAGGATATTTGACCAATCCTATTGAAGTAATTACTAGTATTTCCGATTTGTCTAATTGGATTTTAGATGTATTACTAGATTTGAAATCAAAGGAACAGCGCATATTATTACCCGCCGAAAAAGGTTATGTGAATCAATTAATTCCTGCCCAAGAAAACACTTTATGGGATAATCTAAACAAGGTTTTAGAGCAAGCTTTATATTCGAAAAAATATACAGGGAAAATTCGATTTGGGATTGGTAGTAGAAATGGAGGTGCCACTCGTATTTCAGTTATAAACGACACAAATACGCATTCCGTATTAGTTAGTCCTTCCATTTTTAATTTGTCATCTGGGGAATTAGCACTTGTTTCTCTTTTTGGAGAGATATTACGACAATCGGATAATTTACAAAACAATATTCCTCTATCGGATATTCAAGGAATGGTTCTCATAGATGAAGTTGACAAGCATCTGCATATTACGTTGCAAAAGGAAGTTTTACCAAAGCTTATGATGATGTTTCCGAATGTACAGTTCATTGTCAGTTCTCATTCTCCTTTTTTAAATATGGGACTTGCCGATGACGCAATAGAAAGAACACAAATCATAGACCTAGATAATAACGGCTTAGTCTGCGAACCAACAAACAATGATTTGTACAGGGAAGTTTATGATATGATGATAAATGAGAATCAACGTTTTTACGATAATTTCAAACAACTTCAAAATGAATTGAATGAATTAAATATGCCGGTCGTAATCACCGAAGGGAAAACAGACATCATTCACATCCTAAAGGCAAAAGAAAAGTTGGGTGTTGAAATTGATTTTAAAACTATTCCTATAGCCAATCAACCTGACGGTGATTCTAATTTGGAAAAAATGTTAGAACAATTATGCAAGGTGAAACAAAGCAATAAGATTATTGCCATATTTGATAGGGATGTTCCCAAGATAGTTCAAGCAATGGATGATAATGGAGTAGGGCTTAAATCTTATGGCAATAATGTTTACGGATTTTGTATCTCTGCACCGCAATCAAGAATAGATAATGGTCAGAATGGTATTTCTATTGAATACTTATATTCGGATGATGAGATTCACGCCACCTTGCCCAACGGATGCAAATTGTTTTTTGGTGATGAATTTTATGAAACATCTGGCCGACATAGGGAGAATAAAGATTTGATATTAAAAAATCAATCGGACAGAGGGAAACCGAAGATTGTGGAAAACAATGGTGGACAAGCTGTATATGACCTAAATGATAATAATGTTTTGGCCAAGAAATCTGATTTCGCAGATGCTATAAAAAACGATCAAATACAAATATCTCAAGAAAGTTGGAATAATTTCAAACACATATTCGAAAAAATTGAAACGATTATAAATGAATGAACTATTTTAACAATAATTCAATCGAAAAGAAAAAAACTAATGTATGAAAGGTTCCGCATCGCATCTTTTAGAGTTTTTGGAAGGTTCCAGAAAACGGTTCATCATCCCGGTCTATCAGCGCAACTATGATTGGAAACAGGAGAACTGCAAGCAACTGTTTGACGATTTGGTGCAGGTGATACGGGAAAATAAACAGTCCCACTTCTTCGGCAGCATCGTGTCGTACGCCCACTTGCGGGACGAAGTGGTGCTGATTGACGGTCAACAGCGAATCACCACGGTTTCACTGATTCTCATCGCTATGATCAATGCTATGAAACAGGGAATTATGGCATCGGAGGACAGCAATCTGGTAGACATTCTGCAAGATACCTACATCATCGACAAATATCGGAAAGAGGAACGCAAAGTCCGGCTGAAACCCTTCCGTGATGACTGCAACGCCTTCGACCGGCTGATTTTCAACAAGGAGGAAGACTATGTGGCAGACTCCAAAGTCACCCACAACTATCACTATTTCTTCGACCGAATCACCAACCTCAAGGAATTGACAATGGATGAACTCTATCGAGCCATTGACAGTCTGGAAATCATCGACATCGTGCTGGAACCTGAACATGGCGATGATCCGCAGCTGATTTTCGAGAGTCTCAACTCCACTGGATTGGACTTGACTGAGGCCGACAAAATCCGGAATTTCATTTTGATGGGGCTTAAGCCTGACATTCAGGAAAAGTATTACGATGACTATTGGAATAAAATCGAGAATTGTACTGGATCCGAGCTCGATTCCTTTGTCCGTAATTATCTGACTATTGAGACGGGTGTCATTCCCAATATCCGTAATGTGTATCAGGCATTTAAGGCTTACGCTAAGAGAAAGGATATTCAGCAGTTGTTAGGTCAAATGCTTACCTACGCTACCGCGTACAAGAAACTAACCACATTTGATTTGGGAGATTCAGAGGCAAATGAAATCGCCAAACGTCTTGACTTGTTAGACATAACAGTTGCCTATCCGTTCCTGATGGCCTTTATGATTTATGCTTCGGATACTGGAATTTACGAGAAAGAGTTGGTGCCAGTGTTGTCTTGCATTGAGTCATTCATTTTCCGCCGTCTGATGTGCGATCTTCCGACCAACGCTTTGAACAAAATTTTCGCCACGCTGCACAAGTTTGTTGTGAAGAACAAAAAAGAGACAGACACCTATTCCGATGTTATGGTTTACTACTTGGAAACCAGGAAGTTGTCAAGCACATTCCCTAAAGACGAAGAGTTCTTGAACGGATTCACCACCAAGAACATCTACGCAATGCGTGGCAAAAACAAAACCTATTTGTTCGAACGGCTCGAGAATGGCAGCAGCAAGGAGAAGAACGACATTGTCGGCAATATTGCGGAGGGTATTCTGACTATTGAACATATTATGCCGCAAACGCTTAGTCCTTGGTGGAGACAAGAGTTGGGTGATAAATATGAAACCATACATGAAAAATGGCTACATACCATTGCCAATTTGACATTAACTGGTTATAATTCCACCTATAGCAACAAGTCGTTTCCCGAGAAGAAAACGATTGAAAATGGATTCTTGCAGAGCGGATTGCGTCTGAATCAGTATATCGCCAAGTTTGACAAATGGACGGAAGAGGAGCTGGAAATGAGGAAAAAAGACCTGTCGGATAAGGCTTTGAAAATTTGGACATATCCTTCGACCAACTTTAAGCCTGTGAAAAAAGAGGATGATGTTGTCAGCCTTTCTGAGGACAATGGTGTGGCGACAGGCCGTAAAATCACCTCTTTCCTATTCAAAGACACCATTTATGCTGTTAGTGACTGGGCAAAAATGATGTGGGAAATGGCCAAACTGCTGTGTGAGATTAACCCGTCTTTACTTTATAAAGAGGCAAGAAGCAAAAAGAATGTCTGGTTCCAAACCACTCCAGCCAAACATTACCAGGAGTTGGCCACCGGGTTGTATTTTTGTCCATCGCACAGTAGCACGTGGAACAAAATGGCGATTTTGAAGAATCTGTTCAAAATCTATCAGATTGATGAAGATGAGCTTGCTTTTGGCCTTGCGCCGATAAAAGAGAATGACGAATAATAGCAATTGCGCAGAATCGTTTCTATTTTCAAAATTTGCACAAAAATGTACAATTTTGAAAATAAAATTATTTTGTATTGATTTTTTTTGTATTTTTGCGCTTCAAAACAAAGAGGTATGATACAAGAACTAAAAGTAAGAAATTTCCTGTCGTTCAAGGACGAGGTCACGTTCAGCTTTGAAGCATCTAAAGATACTTTTGCAGAAGAGTCTCAAGTAGTAAAAATCAATGACAATACGAGGTTGTTGCGATTCGCTGTTGTATATGGCTATAATGCATCAGGAAAGTCAAATTTACTGAAAGCATTTGAGTTTTTATCTGATTTCTGGTTTGCGAAACGAGACGACATTGATGAGAAAACGGGGAGTATGCCATTTAAGTTGGATCCGGTAACTCCAAATGAACACTCTTTTTTTGAATTGGTTTTTTATGTAGATAATACTAAGTATTGCTATCAATTAGAGTTAGATAGAAATATGGTGTATTTTGAAAAGCTGTCATATTATAAAACAACGCAACCTTTAGTTCTTTTTGAAAGGGCATTAGCTAATGATCAATCAGTAATTACATTTAAGAATGTTAAGGTGAGTAGCGCTGTCAAAGACGAGATTCTGGTGAAATGCCTTAAAAACATGTCTTTTTTCGCCGCACGGAATCAAGTAAATACTAGTATCCCATTGATAGATACTGTTAAAGATTGGATGAGAAATAACGTGATGCAAAGTATAACTCCTTCAACAGATTTAACAAGATATGCTCAGATAAAAACGCTTGAGGATGAATCATTGGTCAACTATATTCTAGATTTTCTTCATGAAGCAGATTTCAATATTACGGATTTAAGAACCAAGGTAGAGGAAAGACCTATTCCTGAGGAATTAATGGATATGTTGATTCATGTAAAAGACATTCCCGATCGTATTAAGAATGAAAAGACCATGAAACAAACACGAACTGTTTTTGAGCATACCGTAGAGAATGAAAGAGGAATTGAAACATATCAGTTAAGTTCTGACAAAGATGAAGAGTCAAGAGGGACAATTAGAACTTTTGGATTAGAAACAGTATTATTTAATGCGATGCGAAAAAATGCATTCTTGGCTATCGACGAAATTGAGACATCATTGCATCCAAAATTGTTGGAAAAGATATTATTTGAGTATCTGAAGTCCAATTCAAAATCTCAGATTTTGGTGACTACTCATAATGATGGTTTATTGGATTTAGTGGATGATTTGATAAGAAAAGACTCTGTGTGGTTCACGGAGAAGACGAAATCAGGAGTAACAGATTTATATAAGCTAACAGACTTTAGGGGCATAAACCGTCTGTCTTCTATCAGAGAGGCTTATAGGAATAAACGTTTTGGCGCCACAATGGGATGATGACTATGGATGAAAGAGAATTATCAGAGGTAGTCGATCAGCAACATTATTTTGAAGCTGTACACACTCCTTCTCCTGATGAAGATGAAGGAACGAGGGAGATGGGACCTTTGTATCCATTTCTTATCAGTGGCGGTACGAATACCGAACGTTATTACTTCACCCATATCAACGATACGTCTGATTATCATTTCAACATTAGACCAAAATATTTTGGTGACGAGTCAAACTATACAGAAATGTTTCCAAAAAGGATAAAAGAGATATTAAATACTAATTCAGATGCAAAAATATTTTGTGTATTTGATTGGGATACAATATATGGCAATGATGAGAAAATAAAGGAACATGAAGCTTTCGAGAAACAATTTCAAACAGAAATATCAAAAGGAATAGTCTCAATATGCCAAAGTATGCCAAGCATAGAGTATTGGTTTCTGTTGCATTTTGAAGATTATACGGATTTGCTAAAGGACTATCCTGCTGTTTCGAATCGTTTGGCTTCTTTTATTAAGTCATGTTTTTCAAATCCAAGTATAAAACTAAAGAAGTTGCTGAAAAACAGAAAATATTTGGAGGATCCGACATGGGTAAAGAATTTGTGTGCAGACTGCAAGCTAGACACTGCCATCAAACGAGCAGAGAAAAACATAAAGACAGCTGAAGCTAATGACGTTTTGAAAGAACAATCTTATTCGTACGTGTATAAAGTGTTTAAAAATGTGAAATAGTCTATGTTTCTATTCAACGAAAGCCAATTGGAACAGTCCATCATCGACCTGCTGCACTAGAAAAAAACGTATAGAAACAAAAAAGTTGAGAAAACAATGGAGAAAGATTTGACAGTAACTTCAAAAGATAGCCTGCAAACGAACGATTCCGAATATGTGCAGCTTGTCTCACTTATTTCTGACGTGTGGGAGAAAGCACGGGGCAGAGCTGCCGTTGCAGTAAACACAGAATTGTTGGAAGCCAATTGGCATACGGGGAGGTACATCGTTGAATTTGAGCAACAAGGCAATATAAAAGCAGAATATGGGAAACAACTATTGACGAACCTGTCAAAAGATTTAACCAGACTTAAAGGGAAGGGTTACTCTCGGTCTAATCTATTCAATATGAGACTGTTTTATGTACGATTCCCAAAAATCCAAACGCTGTCTGGACAATTGACATGGAGCCATTATTTGGAATTGTTGAAGTGCGATGATCCACTAGAAATGCAGTTCTACATGAAGGAATGTATAAAAGAAGGATGGAGGGTAAGAGAATTGAAACGCCAAATTAATTCATCTCTGTTTCAACGACTTGCATTAAGCACGGATAAGGAGGGCGTGTTGGCACTTGCGAAAGAAGGGCATCAGGTCATGACCGCTTCGGACATCATACGTGACCCATACGTGCTTGAATTTACCGGGCTTCCCCAACAGAAACGATACAAAGAGACCGACTTGGAAAAGGCGCTGAAGACCAATATGGAGCAGTTCTTGCTTGAACTCGGACGGGGGTTTGCGTTCATTGGACGTCAGTACGTCATACCCATTGGTTCGCGAAGATTCAAGGTGGATTTGGTTTTCTATCACGCTATTCTGAAATGTTACGTCTTAATCGACTTGAAACGTGCAGAGATAAAGCATAGCGACATAGGACAGATGAATCTTTATCTGAATTATTTCAAGAATGAGATATGCCAACCCGACGACAATCCGCCTGTTGGCATTGTATTAGGAGCAAGGAAAGACGAACTATTGATGGAATATGCCCTTCAAGGAATAGACAACCAACTTTTTGCGGCACGTTATCAGCTTTATCTGCCCAATCGCGAAGAGTTGCAGTCACAATTAGACAAGTTGCTTGATAATTCTCAAAGTTGAACAAAAAAACAACACTGATATAATGCCCTACTTCAACGAAAGCCAATTGGAACAGTCCATCATCGCCCTGCTGCAGGAGCAGGGGTATGAGTATGCCAAAGGCGAGGACATCGAGCGCGACCTTGACGAGGTTGTGATAAAAGAAGATTTGAGCACCTACCTGCGCAACCGCTACAAGAACGACGGCATCACCGACACCGAAGTGGAAGCGGCCATCCGCGTCATCACCCAAAAACAGGGGGGAACCCTCTACGCCGAGAACCGCCACACCATCAACCTGCTGATGGACGGCTTTTCGCTGAAACGCGAAGATCCCTCCCAACCGAACCTCTACATCTACCCTATCGCTTTCGACGAAGCCAGCCAGAAACACAACATCTTCCGTGTGGTGAACCAGTTCGACATTGTGGGGCTGCAGCACCGCATCCCCGATGCCATCGTCTTTCTGAACGGTCTGCCCGTTGTGGTGTTCGAGTTCAAGAACGCCCTCAAGCAAAACACCACCATCGAGGATGCCTACAAGCAGCTCACCATCCGCTACCGACGCGACATACCGGCACTGTTCAAATACACCGCTTTCATCGTCATCTCCGACGGCGTGAACAACAAGTTCGGCACCCTCTACACGCCTTACGAGTTTTTCTACGCTTGGCGCAAGGTGAACGCCAAGGACAAAGGCTGCGACGGCATCCACTCGCTCAAGACGATGATGGCCGGCCTGTTCCGCAAGGACCGCCTGATGGATGTCATCCACAATTTCATCTATTTCCCCGATACCTCGAAGGACGAACGCAAGGTCATCTGCCGCTATCCGCAGTATTTCGCGGCGCGCTCGCTCTACCAGAACATCCTCAACCACAGCAAGCTCAACCCCGGCGGCGACGGCAAGGGCGGCACTTACTTCGGTGCCACAGGTTGCGGCAAGTCGCTGACGATGCTCTTCCTGTCGCGATTGCTGATGAAGAGCAAAGCCCTGTGCAGTCCCACCATCATTTTGATTACTGACCGTACTGATTTGGACGACCAGCTCTCGCGTCTGCTGCTCAACGCCAAGCAGTTTGTGGGCGACAGCGTAATAGAGCAGGTGGAGAGCCGCGACGACCTGAAAAAAAAGCTGCAAGGACGCACCAGCGGCGGCGTGTTTTTGACCACCATACAGAAGTTTTCGAAGGACATCAACCTGCTTTCCAACCGTGCCAACATCAT
>JAEEGL014729404.1_pt1 | contig 14419 bp, 9 predicted proteins | sample 9134231 | NCBI WGS metagenome assembly JAEEGL01 (sample SAMN16246548, study PRJNA631951) | gut metagenome | biome: gut microbiome; feature: rumen; material: fiber-attached | host: Bos | place: Iran: Karaj | collected 2018-10
CTGTCCTTAACTACAAGCACAGTATATCATACCTCCCCTGCATTTACCACGCATTTGCGTTGCACCTACCATTTTGTTCATTTTGCAAACAACAGCTATTGTCAGTCAGTTCTGTATATGCAAAACGCACAAAGAAAATCAAAATTTAATCTAAAAGCAGCGTTTTTTAAGTAAATTATAGCCCGAAAATCATTTTTAAGGTGCAACGCTAATGCACTTGGGCACAAAATTTTTTTCAGATTATTTCTGAGCATAAAACCCCAATAGCCCCATCTCAGTGCAGCCGTATTCAATAACAAATCAAGGCTATAAACCGCATTTTGCAGCGATTTATAGCCTTGTGTTTATATTGTAGAGATAAATAATGATTATAACTATGCAATAAAATACGGGATATCATACTGGTTGAGTTGAGGAACTATAATGTGCCCGACGTATAGAAAACGTGAAATAAACACAGATTTCTCCGTTTCATTAATTGTGTAGAATATCAGATAATTCCCAACAACAGCGTAAGATGGGTGTGTTCATATGGGGTGTTTACAGTCAAGCATATATTTGAAATACTCTTGATTCTATTGCGTTTTGTGTTATTTTGTGGTAAAATATATGTGAAAATGTTATACAAAATCGAAACTGTCAATTTGTATAATATTAACAAGTTTTGTGTGATATAATATTTCTTAAAAATAAAGTGTATTATTTTCAGCCGGTTTTAAGTCTTATATTATAGGATAAGAAGCATAGGCTGAATATGGTACAGCTGCTTAAAAGGAGCTGAGGCTATGCTTTCGATATACCTCTCAATGGTGGAAACCGATGAAGAGCGTGATCTTGTCACTCGCATTTATACTCACTTTGAGCGTATGATGTATAAGATCGCGCTGGGTATTCTTAAGAATCCGCAGGACGCCGAGGACGCTGTTTCAGAGGCGTTTATCCGAATCATCAAAAATCTTGATAAAATATCGGGTCTTGACAAGGAAAAATGCAAAGGCTTTGTTATTATTGTTATAAGAAATGTCGCTATTGATGTGTATAAAAAGCGTAAGAAGGACGAGCATTTGAATATTGACGAGGCTTATGACATCAGCGGCGGTGACGTTGAGAACGACTTTTTGGAAAAGTACGATACCGATGTGATACATAATGCAATAAACAGCCTTAAAGATGAATACAGAGATATTATCACAATGCGCTATTTATATGATATGACTATAAATGATATATCCACAATGATCGGTATGACCTACGACGGGACAAACAAGCGTCTGCACCGGGCAGAGCAAAGTTTGTTCAAGATTATCTCGGAGGTGGACTATGTTAAACAGTAATAAATTACATACTGCTCTTGAAATGAGCATTAAAGATATGAATGCCGCCTATGACGAAAACGAGGTAATATCGCATAGGTTTTCTTGGCGATACAAGCGAAAGAAACGGGCGATAATCAAAGCATATCAACAGTCTTTACAACGTCCGGAGGAGTTTGACAGCAGGTACAGAAAGATCAGCTTCAGACAAAAGGTTCTTATTGCAGCAATAGCGGTTGTCATGGCGGCACTTCTCACCGGAGCGGGAGTTGTCGTGACATACTATATCGGCGGCATTCGAGCCGAACAGCAATCGACGCATACGGACGCTTTTGCTATGGATTGGGAAAGTGCGCCGCTTACGCTTGAGAAAACTTACAGGATTACTTTTGATTTGAGTGATTATAAGAAAGAGGTTGTTTGTGACGATGAGTTTGAATATTGGGAGGATTATACAAGCGGGAATTATTATATAGATTATATATGCACTACAAAAGAGATGTTCCAAAATTCACGCTTAAATACTGAAGATGCCAAAATAGAGATACGCAAAGTTGGCAAATATGATGCGTTGTATTTTATAAGAAGCAGCGGGACTCAATGTTTGGCATGGGACAACGGGGAGTATATTTTTGAATTACAGTTCAATATAGATTATGAGACCGCACTAAAGGTCGCACTCTCTATAAAGCAGACAGAAGATTGTTAATTTTGTACAAAATAATGTTTTGCATTTGGTAATAATGACTGTATTATTTTTCCTTCTTTTTAAGTCTTATATTATGAAAGGCTCAAAAAGAGGGAGGTGAAAAAATGAGACAATTATTAGCAATTATGCTTTCCGGTGTAATGGTGCTTACACCGATATCCGATACTGACGATTCCTTTATTGAAAACAACAATACTATCGTTGTAAATGACATAGGAACTTCGGAAAAGGTATCGGATCTTTCTATTTCCTCAAAGACAGCGGTTTGTAAAAGCTCATGCCGTAGAGGTGCCGAACCCATTAAGTCGATAACAGCGGTTCAGACGTTGGAAAAGAATAATGGTAACGGAAGATACAGTTCAGTTAAAAACGCCAAATGGAGTAAAACTGTAAATACTGATTTTTTGTCTTTGCGTAACAGCATAGATCAATTATCTGTCGGTACATATCGTCTAAAAACAGTATTCACAGTATATTACAAGGACGGTAAATCTGAAACAATCACGGTTTATAGCACCGAAAAAACTGTAAAGTAAAAAGCAAAGCAAAGCAGACGACATTCCCGCCCTTACGGGCGGGAATGTCGAAAATTAATTGTCAACAGTAGTTGACAGAAAGGAACTAATTATGTTAAAATTAGGAAAGAAGTTTACGACTACGGCATTAGCAGGTGTACTAACAATAATGTCGTCAATATCGAGTTTTGCTTACGAGACAGATTGTGAAAAAGAATACAAAAAGGGAGTCGCACTTGACGCTTTTGTCAACGATGCGCTGCAGACAGGTATGGAAATGTGCGAATTTCAAAGTGGATACTATACAATATCTAAACCGATTCCCGTTTACAATTTTGAAACAAATGACGTATGTAACTACAAACTATTCGTCTTATCTAATGAAGATATAGTAGTGGGGGAAATGGACATATGGAATGATGGTAACGGTAATTATATTTCTTCTTTCTCAGAGGCTACAGATGAGACAATAAATATGTTTGTTGAAAGCAATGATGAAATATGCTACGGCATATACAATGGAAAGATGTGGCTGTGTGCAAACAATAGTGAGTTTTACGAAATAGAAACAGATGAAATTGGAGGATACGAAACAACAGCTGACTTACTAAAGTCCTCTGCAATACAAACTTCAGACAATGATATTGATTTAGGTACGATAGGCAGTAAGGGGAATGATGTCGGAGCTGAATCACCTGAAAAAATAACAGCTTATTCGGAGCCGTTTTCAATTTCTAGTACAATGAAATTTGAAATAAACAAAGGTTTTACTAATAAAGATTCAATTATGATTTTATCCGATGGATTAAAGAATAAAGGTGCTTTGAAAGCGCCAAACAATTCCGTTGTTTTGGACATAGAACACGTTCAGAACGATAAAGCAGATGGTAGTTTGGAACCCGATTTATGTTGGGCAGCTTGTATAGCAATGAAAACCAATTATATAAATAGAAATGTGACAAGCTATGCGAAAAAAGATGCTAGAAGCGTTTATACATATTTGAAAAATAACAATATGGATGTAGATGGTGGGATTTGCTGTGTTGTGAATGCGTATAAGAAATTTGACATAACAGTAGATGGGGGCGCGACGACAATAACTAATGCACAAATATGGAATTCACTTAGTGCAGATCAACCCGTTGACATTTGCGTGAAAGGATATAATAGTAATGGTAAATTACTCTATCACCAAGTATTAATTCAGGGTATGAAGAAGGCGAATACGGGAATAGCATATAAAATAAATTGCCCCAACAAGAAAACACTTAAAGGAACTAAGGCAATTAGTGTATCAGGTAATCTAACCCAATTATTGAATCGAAAACTCTCGACATTACCATACACTGATAACTGGACATACAAAAATAATGTTACAATTGAATGGAACAACGTATATCGGACTTATTATACAGTAGGAACAATATGATAAAGACTTGGGTATAAAACTGATTAATTCTCTCTTTGTGCATTGTATGTGTACAAAGAGAGAAAACACACTTTCATGAAGCAAGTGAGGTTATCTATGGTTAAACACTATAATAAAATTTTTTTTGCACTTTTTCTGACTTTCAATATGTTGTTTCTGTCAAATATAACAATATACGCTGAGAATAACAAAAAAGATAATTATTTTTCAGAATTATATTCACTTCCTGAATACAATTGTGTGTTTGTCCCAATAAAAAATACCAACCAAAGTATCTTCTCTAATGACTTTTTACAATGCATTGATATGGACGGACCGTACTATCATATAGGACTTGAATATATGGAGAAGTATGATGACTGGGAAGCTGTAAAAAAAGAGTGCATATCTTTTTCAAATAAAGAAGATATTAAAATAACCAGCTTTGATGAATTAAGAAAAACCTCTCCTGTCGGAATATGCGTTGATGACAACCATAATAATCCAAGTCCAATCTATAAGATAAATAACCATGTTCTCGTTGTTGAAGACTTTCACTGTAAATATGATGCCAACGGGAATATGGTAAGTTATACTAAGGATAAACAACTTATAAGCTACAGAGTTTGCAATCGAATAGAGTCTGCCAAGCTATATAAGAATTGTTGGTATGAATCCGATGGATATAAATACTATATAGGAAATAACGGTCTGCCGATAACTGGTAATAAAACAATTGGTGGGATTAGATATATGTTCAATCAATATGGTCAATGTCGTGGAACATATACCGGATGGGCAAAGAACTCAAAGGGTAAGGTTTACTACAAGAACGGCGTAAAGGTAACAAAAAACACAACAATAAAGGGCATTCGCTACAAGTTCAATAAGAACGGTATCTGTACCGGCAAATACACCGGATTCGTGAAGAACTCCAAAGGAAAGCGCTATTATAAAAACGGCGTGCTTTTAAAAGGCCAGACTATTACTGTAAAAGGACTTACCTATTACGCTGACAGTTTCGGCTATCTGACAGCCGGAGAGGAAGATGACGTTACTCCCGGAAGCGTATTTTCAAATGTTAGAGATTTGATGTACAATGGAAGTAATTACTATCTGTTCATTGAAACAGCAGCATTTATCTACGGTGATGACGGCAAATGCTATGTTCTCGGCGATCTTCCCGATGAGGTCGGCAAATCGGGTTACAAAATTAAATCCGATCTTATCGAGGACAAAGAACTTACCACACTTATAAAGGATAAGAAGCCGCTCGGACAGCTCACTTACACAAGTCAGAAAATAAACAATAATTTTGAGATAACCGTTAAGGAATTCGACAAAGCCAATCTATATGCTAACGGAAGGGCAATGGAAGATTACGGTCTTACGGTAGTATCCACGGAACCTTTTTGCTACGTTGACGGAACCGCTGTATATCTTTATACAACCGCTGCGAAATACTGATGCCTTTCAATGGGTACACGTCATTAGCCGCACGGCGATAACTCTTAATGGACATCTACGACAGATATAAGACAACATTATAAACATGGCATTTGATAAATGCAAATATATAACAGAGCCGGTTTTCATATAATCGGCTCTGTTTTTTTTTGTCGCCCAAAAACAATCTGAATAGAAGCTCCATTCATGTTCCTTCTTATCCGACGTTTCCCGTAATCATAATATATATGAGTATCTTTATGACGAACGGAGCAATCATAGAGATGCGATAATCGGAAACGATGAAACGCCGCAATACCTAGGCGGGCAAACACATATATTCTATTATTTCAGATAGCAGTTGATGAAGTTTCTCCTTTGCTATCATCTTTCGTCCACGGCTTTTTGCCTATGTGGACAAGATAGTCATTGATCTGATAAACGCTTATATCTGGCTTTACCGATACCATAAGGCGGTACAACTGATAAGTTTCGCCTTTTGTCATGTGGATAAGGTTCGCTTTCTCCAGCAGATCCGAACAAAACATATCTTCAAGACCCATTCCAACGACCACAGCGAGAAGTGTTTCCAATTTAGGTGTATGACAGGTGTTTCCGCGAAGCCCTATGATCGTTCTTACGCCTAAACCCGTTCTTTCGGAAAGTTGCTCAACGGTAATGTCAAGTCTGGTCATATGATAACGGATCGTTTCTCCTACACTCATATTCTTGCCGTCGTTTTCGATATAGTATTTCTGCAACAACCACTCTTCTCTTGCTTTATCCAGTTTCTTTCTTGTTTCAGATTCAAGCTCATACTGACAGAAAAATTCAGTCTCGTCCTTTTTGAGTTCACCTACAGTATAGTTGTAACTGCGTTCTGAATAAATACGCCTAAACGGGATACAACACTCGGACATATTGGCTTTTGCGTATCCCGTGAGATAGTATTTGTCAAACCGTTTAACAACATACTTCGGCAGATTCAGAACCAAGTGTCCGTCTGCATAGATAAATGCTCCCGAATACACATATTTGTCAAAGAGCATGCTTTTTCCTAGTATCTTAGACATCTCATAGAGCGATAATGTATAGGTATAGTCATCAGGAAAATTTTCTGGGACATCATAGTCTTCAACATATCCCGTATCTCCCCATTCATATACACCTCGTGCCTGCTTATATCCCAATTCGACAATACGCTTTTTGGCGCTGCTTCTGCTTACTCCATAGGTCAGCCTGATGTCATCTATAAGAGAACGGATTCCCGTATGATCGGTATTATAGACATTTCTGTCCTGCTTATCACGGAAGTTCTCAATAAACTCCAGCACACGCTCATAATACATAGATATATGCGACGGTATTACATTAGCTTGCGTTTCCGCCCACTTCAACCCCTTGCACTCCTTATCCTGCACGAAGTTTATGCTTCTTCCCTCAGAGTACCCGTTCACAAGCTCACGATAATAATATTGCAGTTCATAAAACAGGTTATGACTGAGGATGTGGACACACTCATGAAGTATTATTGAGCGTTTTTCAACATCGAAATTCTTTGAGAATAATACAGTATTATGTGGGATATGCTTTTTTACTACCTTCTTTCCGCAATATGTAGACACCCACTTATTTCTGAAAACTGTCGCGCCGGAAACACTCCCATTTTCTGACAACACCTCAAACCTAAGATTGAAGCCTATTCTCTCAACTAGCTTTTCAGGTTCTATCTTGATATCTTTTTCAAGTGCTTCCGGACAGTACATTTCAAGAAAGTTATATGCGTATTTATCAAAGTCGTGCTTGCCCATCACAGGCACAAGATACTCGTCAAGTTGATTACGAGAACGCATTTTTATACTGTCGTCGTAAGCGGTGATTCCCATAAAGTAATTGCTGCGGTTCTTTCCCTTGTATCTTGCAGTGTAATCATCAAATTCGTGAAAACCCTCGACGCATACTTTCTGAGTTATTTGTTCTCCCGAAGCTTTGTCTGTAAACAGAATTCCGCAGACTACTCTCATCGAAAACGACAAGTAATCTATTCTGTCATAATAACCCTCTATAATGCAAACTTCCGTTATCTTCGGCATAATTTCCAGGCCATATAACGCATTATAGTCGATAGGAAGCGACCCGGTATTATAGGCATAACGGATAAATATCTCATATTCTTCGGTATAGTTCCATTTTAGTAATTGTGTAAAGGAAATGATCTCCGGAGCCTTGTCTCCATCTGAATACCAATATTTCATTCGGGAACTAAAATCACTGTAATAATCTGCATTCATAGTATGACGCACCTCATCCGATTCCCACTTTTCTCTCTTAACCTGCCATATATCTTCTTAGCAATTATACATTATCTTACATTCGAAATCAATACATTTGTAAAATAATAAAGAGCTCAGGTGTTCATTATACATATCATCTAAACATTCAACAAACAATTAATTTTCGTAAATGCTCCCAATAGTATTAAAAAATTATGCAATTTTCTTCATAATCATCAAAGATTCAATTGCCCATTTCATTTATTATTATCCTATCATTTGTTTATCACCATAGATTTATTATCCGTGTTAGCTATGCGTAATACTAGTCTTCTGTAATATCTATCAAAAGTTGATGATGAAACATATGATATTGTCAAATTACCCAATACTAAATCACATTATTGGCGTTTGTTAAAGCCAAGCCGGTTTAGAAATGAGCCAGACAATTGCTGATTAACCTTTCAAGCATTGAGATTTCTGAATCATTCCATGGTTCATATTTCTTTTTATACGCTAAACAAGCCATAAAATGATCATACGCACAACGATAATCACCTCTATCTATAGCAGATTGGCCACCATCAAAAATATTTACATATTCTTTTGCTGTATAAACTGTCATATTTCTCCTCCGTAAATAACAAACACAATTAGTAATAGTATGATTTATTATAGTTGATTTATAGTATTAATAAAGTACAAGGTAAACATCGAACATTTTACCACTATTATTATATAACAGCTCATACAATAACGTCAATAATATTTTCACGAAATATCTAAATTCTTCCTATTATTCCTTATACTTATAGTAAACATTACATACCATATATTTAAGGCTTTACGCAAATTTGAATAAAATCCTGATTTTTTGATTTTTCAAAACCAGTTAAGAATGAAATGGACTTTTTGTGAAAAAACGCTTGAATTAATTATTGTAATGTGATATTTTTAAAATAATAATATTCAAAAAGGGATGGAAAACTCCAAGTCAAACTTAGCAAATGGCACATACAGACTTAAGAGTGTCTTTACTGCTACGTTGAGTAACGGCAGCACAGAAACAACGACAGTCTACATCTCTGTGCAGGCCGCAGTTTGACAAAACCGAAAGGCATGACGCAAGAAAATTATCATGGATGATTAAGGACGTGGGAAGCAAGGCTTTATGCCGAGCTTCCTAAGTGCTAAGGAGGATTTATGGCACGAAAATCATTACTTAAGAGAGCGGTATCGAGCTTTACCGCATTGGCTATAGCAACTGTTGCTATGCCCGTAATACCGGCTTTTGCGGAAGCCGGTACTGTGTCGTACTCTTTTGATGGGTATGATGTCGAATATTCTGTAAAGAATGAATGGATCGATGGACAGTCTATTGAGGTCAAGATAACCAATACCGGAGATGAGCCGATACTGAATTGGGCATTCAAGTATGATGCCGAGGGCGTAATTGACGGTTTGTGGAACGCATCTGTCTATGATACGAAAGAAACAAGCTATGTCATCAAAAATGTCGGCTGGAACTATGAGATTGCTCCTGATGCGAGTGTTTCGTTCGGGTACACACTTTCAAATTACAGCGGCCCTAATCCTGATAAATTCGAGCTTTGTGCGAAAAGGGTTGACAAGACCGATGGTTATGATGTACAATATAATATAACGAACGAGTGGGATACTGGCTTGCAGGGTGAGATCGTTATCACCAATACTTCTGAAGAGTCGATAGAGTTTTGGCAGCTGTCTTTCGATAGTGATGTAACAATTGATAATATATGGAATGCCTCAGTAGATAAGCAAGAAGAATCCCATTATACCATAAGTGGTGGAAATACGCCGATAAATGCAGGAGAGAACAAGAAGTTTGGGTTTATCGGAACCAAAACGTCCGAACTAAACTCTATTTCTAATTTTAGCCTTTCTACCGTTGTTATTGAAGGATTTGGAGAAAATGGCTTGATATTCAATAACGGAAAAACAGACGAGAATAGTACCGAAAACAACAATTCAGAGGAAAACGAAAACGTAGTTTCAGAAGAATGTTATCCTTATACATTGTTTGCTGGATCAAGTGATGAGGGTGCCATAACCATAAATGCTGATAGCTTCTGCGTTAACGGTGATATTGCTACCAATGGTACGATAGTATCAAGTGGTAATATTAACATAAACGGCGCAAGAAAAGAATCCGCCAAAGAAAGAGTTGTATCTATTTTTAAAAAACTCAAGAAAATCTATTTTTCCGAAGAAAATGTTGAAGTATATGCGGAAGATTATTCTGTCGTTGACGAGCACATTTCAATTAATAACCCGATAACAGTTATTGGAAGTCTTAATCTATCAGGAGACATTAATCTTTCTAATGCTGTATATGCGACAAAAAATGTCACAATAAGTGGAAATGTTAGGAATGCCGATAATGCTGTAATCGTTTCTGAAAACGGAGATATAATAATCGATTGTAATGACTTCAGTGCGTGTGGTTTAATATATGCACCAAATGGAAATGTTAACATTAAAGTACAGAGCTTAAATCTCAATAAAGCTGTCATTATCGCTGATACCATAACAATAAATTCATCTAATGTTAATATCAACTATAGCGATAAAGCCGCTGAATTTGTAGGTGTTGAATCTGATGATAGCATTGAGGTCAATGCTTTTGGTAGTTTTAATTCTGATACTAACAGTATAGATATTGAGTGGTTTTCTAATTACAAAAACAGTACGTATGAAATATGGACATCTGACAATGGACAGGAATTTGTTCTTGCAGCTTCTGAAATAGAGGAAAATCAATTCCAGTATCCTATTTCTGATGAATTTGATTTGAGATATTTTAAGGTAGTCCTGAAAACTAATTATGGAGAAAAGGTTGAAGCTCTTGCTTTCGCTATGAAGAAGACAGCTTATGGATATTCAATAGAGCTCCTTGATAGCGATGAAGATGGAATAGCCGATATAATGGAGAAAATTTTAGAAACGGATCCTTATAAATCGGATACCGACAACGATGGACTTACTGATTATCAAGAGTTTTATATTACAGATACAAATCCTACGGTTTATGATTCCGTAACAAAAGGTGTTTCCGATGCCGATGCGGATAAGGATAACGATGGAATTTCCAATATAAAGGAAATTGAGTTGGAAACAAATGTTGATAAGAAAGATACTGACGATGATGGACTCGCCGACTATGAGGAAGTGTATACTTATGGTACAGATCCTCTTAAAAAAGACACAGATGGCGATGGTTTATTTGACGGAGATGAACTTAAAATTGGACTTGATCCGTTGAATCCTGAAACATTCGGCATTCCAGACTCTGAATATAAAATCGAACAAATTATAGAGGCTACAAGTGAAGCGCTTTCGGATATAAATACGAAAGATAATCCTTATTCTTTGTCAATTGAGATTAATGCCGCCGGATACGCGCCTAACACTATAGATGCAGGAATAAGCAGCTATTCTTATTCATTATCCGGAAACACAGCTATTGTAGGCAATGTTGTGTCATTGGAATATCTTAATGAGAACTATGACAGCATTAAACTTAATTTTGCTATAAAACCCGAATTTTTGAACAATATGGGGGCTTCAACAGTTGAAGGATTGGAACTTGAAGGCATAAACAGACTTCAGGTATTCTATTATGATAACAAACGGAATAACCTTTATCCTATTGAAACACTAATATATGATAACAACTTAGTTGTTAATGCTACGCAGTTAGGCAATTATTGCATCATTGATCTCAATAATTGGTTTGAAATGATAGGAGTAGATTTTTCAGGAATTGAGGATTCAGATGCCTCAGCTAATGAAGCAGCAATGTCTGGCATTGAAACGAATGAATTGATAATGACACAAAGCGTTTCTCTTAAGTACAATGCTTTCAGCGTTGCGGATAGCTCAACTATAAGCACAAGCTCTGTAAAAAAATCATCAAATAAACAAAAAGTTGATTTAGTATATGTTATAGATACGAGCGGATCTATGGGTTCTGTACTGGAAAAAGCGAAGTCATCTATGTATGATCTGGTAACGAATTTAATGCTGGATAGCATTGATGTGAATGTTGCTGTAGTTTCCTATAGCGACTATATGCATGACGGCATAAATGGGGCAAAGACATATATGATAAACGGCTCATATTGGGCTTCAAATCCAACAGATGCGTCTACTTTGATTAAAAAGGTGTATTTGTATGGAAATGGTTACGAAACACCTTTAGACGGACTCGGTATGGCATATAATACTTTAACATTCCGTGAGGGTGCATCCAAGTTTTTTGTTTTAATTGCTGATGAGCCGTATTATTATGATAATAATCGATATGGAATAAAGAATATACAGGAAATGGCAGACCTCTTAAATGACCATGAGATATATACTTCTGTTGTTTGCCGTGATTATTCATACGATAAAAGCACTTTTGCGCCTTTATATAATACAACGCATGGCATTCAAATTAATATCTATGATGAGTGGCCAGTACAGCTTGAAGGATATATTAGGCAATATGTAAAGAATACTAAAACATATCTTACTGTACTTCCTAATAGCTTAGAAGTGATAGGACTAAAAGAACCGCCTGAAAAATATTCTGAAGTCAATTCTGATGATGATGATCTCTATGACTATCAAGAAATTGATTGGACATATATAGATGACACTCGCGATGAATTGGTTTTACCCAAGTTAGGTGAATACTCAAAAGCAGAATATGGCGAGAATTACTTTGATATTTTGCCTTTAAATGACAGGCAAAAGAAACTCGTAAATGCAATTGTTATTCTCCCAATAATTTCAAATCCAACAAAGGCTGATAGTGATGGGGATGAATTAAATGATTTTTATGACGCAGAACCTTTGAAAAGGTACGATTACAGATTTCTTGCCTCAAATGAGTCGCTATCTGTGCCTACGATTGAGTTTGTTGATAGGCATCTGAAATGCGGTTCGGAGTGTTATAACACTAAGAATAATATACTGATGAAAGATTATGATACATTTCTATACACTTTTTACAGTTTGGTTGCTCTAGGCGGATATATAACCCCACTTCAAGGTTTGATGGTAAAAGATTCTACCCCAAACTATGTACTTGCCAATTCGCCTAATTTTGGATATTTTTTAGACTATTATTTATCTAATACAGGTGTTACGCTTCATCTCAGCAAAGAAAACATGGAGCAAATAATTTATAGTCAGAAAAACAATCGAGAACATTTTTCATATAATATAAATCAATTAGCAAGGGCGGCTGAACAGGTTGTTGTTAACAATAATACTACTCAAGGTACTAAATGGTATATTTCGTCAAAACCCAATAATTATTTTAAATGTACTTGTTACAAAGGAATTAATTGTAGCCATAACGGTACAGTATATGATAATGCGGTTGCTGCAGATTGGGGGTATGCAATAGGAGAGTCATTATGTGCAATGGAAGGCGTGGTATATAATAATTCCGGAACATATACCATGAATGTAAAGTATTATCTAATTGATACTTACGAATTTCCTGTTCATTGGAGCGAAACCGATGCGCAGAATAAAATGTCTAAAGATCTACATCATCTTCACGAGTGTGGATATGCAAAAGAATATAGGATAATTGGAGTTTACGAAACCCAAATAGTATGGAGAAAGGGTGATGTTCTGCATTCGGATGAATACAGAGAATTGCATGTGTCATCCGATATATATGATAAAACATGAAAAATAATAAAAAAACTAAGATATTTATATTAGCAATAATTCTAATTTGTCCCATTTTATTTGCATACAATAGAATTAGTGGCAATAGAATAGTTATAGATGAATTATCTTATTCATCCAAAGAACAAATTGTCCAAGTCTATAATCTTCGTTTGGGTAATCTTAATGATATTAAATCTTTAACATTTATGTCACTTGGGATGGATAATTTTATTGTACTAGAACTAAATATTAAAGACATTGATTCCTTTTTGTTAGACAATTATGATAATTATCAGAATATTGAACAACTACCAAGATTTAGCTTTATATTTCCTAATAAGCAATATATGCCAAATGGTGATACAACAGTATATTTAAATGGGAATAAAATATATATTTCTGAGTGGGGAACTGAAAAAGAAATATCTGATTTATTCTTTTCAATATATACTAAGTAACGAATATGTAGATCGAAGCTCTATGTCGGAGAAGCCGGGCTTGATACATTTTCTACTATAAGAACCATCATCGACGAAACATCAGAAATGTTCGCTACCGCAAATTATGCGAAGGTGAAAGATGTTAAGAGCTCAATGAAGCTCCTTTTGTGAGTTTGAGAGACATCAGATTGTTATCGGTAATCCCGATCATCATTGGTAATTTATGTTGTGCCTACAAAGTTTAGCGACTTTGTAGGCTTTTTATTTTATATAAGAAGGGTAACTAAAATGTGTTTTGTAAAATGTTAGAGCTCACCATTTAATCGACTTGACCGATTTGGGATTTATTACTTTAGTTTACAAAATGTGTTGTTTCTGTAAAGATACTCTATTATACAAATATAAGCTTGATAAATGTTAATGGCATTATTTATGCTCCTTTTGGAAAAGTGTGCTTAAACGTGTGTATGCCGGCGCCAGAACCGCACTGACACGGACTTAGAACCGCACGCTGCCGGACTTTCGACCGCACCTTGCCGGAGCAGAACCGCACTTTACCGATCATTGACCGCGCTCCGAACCTACTGATATAATATTTACAGC
>JAEEGL015701243.1_pt1 | contig 14419 bp, 13 predicted proteins | sample 9134231 | NCBI WGS metagenome assembly JAEEGL01 (sample SAMN16246548, study PRJNA631951) | gut metagenome | biome: gut microbiome; feature: rumen; material: fiber-attached | host: Bos | place: Iran: Karaj | collected 2018-10
AAGAATTGGACTTGCTAATGCTGTTAAACAAACCCTAGCTGATATGAAAAAGGATGATACAAAGATTACTAATGAAATTAATAATCAAATATCAGCTTTAGTTCCAAACGCAATAGAGCATTATAAAGAAAATATTGTGATCGAATTAATTGAAAATGAAGTACAAAAGGATTTAGATAAATCATTTGCTCTTGAGAAAAATCTTGATGATTCATTAGAGGAATCTTTAGAAGATGACCCAAATATAAAAAATGTTTAAATAAAAATGAGAAGTTTAAAAACTTCTTATTTTTTTTTATTTTTTTTCATTTTGTTGTTGCAAAAAGATTTTTTTTTGCTATAATAGTAACTGCGCAAAGCAAATGCCGCAGTAGTACAACGGTTAGTACCTATGCTTGCCATGCATATGATGACGGTTCGATTCCGTTCTGTGGCTCCAATAAGAATTATCAAGGATTACGTTTGTAATCCTTTTATTTTTTTATTATAATAAAAATAAAGACTATCTTTATTTTATCATAAAAGGGAAGGGTGTAAAAATGGGATTTAGGGAAAATAATCAAAATAATCATGAGTCGAGCGATTTGGTTGGCTCTAAAAAATTTATTTTCAAACATCGTGGAGCAAGAATTATTTTTGTAATTATTTTTTTTATAATAATGTTATTATCTTTTTTTGGAATTTACCATGTTCCTAGAACTATTTCATCTTATATTAAAGAAGATATAAGTAATCTTAAAAAGGTTGAAATAAAAGATAATGATATTTATAGTACATCAAAAAAGATAGAAGATAAAAATGTAATAGAAGATATATTAAATATAAAAGTCACTCCCATTATATTTAAAAATAAAAAAAGAATTTGTTCGTATGAAATTACTTTTTATTATGAAAAAAATATTTATGTTATAAAAGATGATTCAATTAAAAGTAACGAAAAGATTCATTTTTTTAATGATGATAATTATACTTTGTATAGTACAATACGTGAATATATAGGTAGTTGATATGAAAAAAATAGTGCTTTTTTGTGCTTTAATTATGTAAGATTTCTTAAACGTTTAAGAAAATGTATAAATATTAACATTTTATATATTGTTTTTTCTTGTTTTCTCGTTTTTAAATGATATAATCATTATTGAAGTAAATGCAATTAAAAATTAATACTATGCTAGCTTAATCTGATTATTTTACAGGGGGGTAAATATGAGTAAAATTCAGGAAAAGGCATATAAGAAGATTGTTGATATTTGTAATAAATACAAACATGAACCAACTCCTTTAATGCCTATTTTGTCGGCTATTCAAAACGAATTCGGATACATTCCACTAGATGTACAAGAAATCGTTTCAAAAGAAATTGGATTGCCAGTTGCTGAAATCTATGGTGTTGTAACATTCTATAGCTTTTTTAGCTTAAAACCAAAGGGAAAATATGTAATAGGTGTATGTTTAGGAACAGCTTGTTATGTTAAAGGTTCACAACAAGTTATTGATAAGTTCTCAGAATTATTACATATTAAGCCAGGTGAAACTACAGATGATGGTTTATTTACATTATCTGCTTTAAGATGTATTGGTGCTTGTGCTTTAGCTCCAGCTATTTCTATTAATGGTAAGGTTTATCCTAAGGTAACCGCTCCAGATGTAGATAAGATTATTAAAGAATATCAAGCAATGGAGGGAAAAGCCTAATGGAAAAAATTGTTACAGTTAAAGATTTAGATGGCATTATTACTGGCTGTTCTAAGGATTTTTCTTCTAAATTAAATGGAAAAAACAAAAAGGTAACTTTATGTGTATGTGGTGGTACAGGCTGTCTTGCTAATAGTAGTGCGGATATTAAGGCTGAATTAGTTAAGTATATCAAGGAAAAGAAGCTTGAGGATAAGATTCAAGTTAATTTTGTTGGTTGCTTTGGATTCTGTTCTCAAGGACCTTTTATTAAGGTTTTACCAGATGACACATTATATAGAGCAGTAAAGGTTGAAGATGTACATAGAGTTGTTGATAGTATTGAAAAGAAAGAAATACTTGAAGATTTATTATATGTAGATCCTCAAACTCATGAAAAGGTTGTTAAGCAGGATGATATTAACTTCTATAAAAAGCAAGTTAGAGTTGCCTTACATGGATGTTCAATTATCAATCCTGAAAGCTTAGATGAAGCTTTAGGCTTTGATGGCTTTAAGGCTTTAAAGAAGGTATTAACAGAAATGACTCCTCAACAGGTAATTAATGAGGTTTTAGCCTCAGGTTTAAGAGGACGTGGTGGAGCTGGATTCCCTACTGGTAGAAAGTGGCAATTTGCAGCTAATGTTGATGCTGATCAAAAATATATAGTATGTAATGGTGATGAGGGTGACCCAGGTGCTTTCATGGATAGATCTATTCTAGAAGGTAATCCATTCAATGTTATTGAAGGTATGATGATTGCAGGTTATGCTTTTGGTGCAACTGAAGGTTATTTCTATGTAAGAGCTGAATATCCTATCGCTGTTGAAAGATTAGAAAATGCTATAAAGGTAATGGAAGAGGCTGGATTATTAGGTGATAATATCTTAGGAACTGGCTTTTCTTTTAGAGCGCACTTAAGATTAGGTGCTGGTGCCTTTGTTTGTGGTGAGGAAACTGCCTTATTAAATTCTATTGAAGGAAAGCGTGGTATGCCTAGACCAAGACCACCATTCCCAGCTGTAAAGGGTTTATGGGGTAAGCCTACTTGTGTAAACAATGTTGAAACATTAGCTACTGTACCTTATGTAATTAGAGTAGGTGCAGCTGAATTTGCTAAGATGGGTACTCAAACATCTACAGGTACAAAGGTATTTGCCTTAGGTGGTAAGATTAATAATGTAGGTTTAGTAGAGGTTCCTATGGGAACTACTTTAAGAACACTTGTTTATGATATTGGTGGTGGTATTCCTAATGGAAAGAAATTCAAAGCCATTCAAACAGGTGGTCCATCTGGTGGATGCTTAACTGAAAAGGATCTTGATACTCCAATTGATTATGATTCATTAGTTAGAAAGGGCTCAATGATGGGTTCTGGTGGCGCTATCGTTATGGACGAAGATAACTGTATGGTAGACGTTGCTAAATTCTATATGGAATTTATCAAGGATGAATCTTGTGGTAAATGTTCTCATTGCCGTATTGGTACAACAAGATTGCTTGAAATGCTAACATTAGTTACTCAAGGTAAAGCAACAGAAAAGACATTAGAGGATATGAAGGAGCTTGCTCAGGTTATTAAGACTGGTTCACTTTGTGCTTTAGGTCAAACTGCTGCTAACCCAGTATTAAGTACAATGGCAAATTTCCCTGATGAATATGCCGCTCACGTTAATGAAAAGATATGTCCTGCTCATGTATGTAAGGATTTAATGCAATATGTAATTGATCCAGATAAATGTAAAAAGTGCTCTAAGTGTGCTAGAAACTGTCCAGTTAGCTGTATTACTGGTGTTCCTGGAAAAGAACCATATGTTATCGATCAATCAAAATGTATTAAATGCGGTACATGCTATACAGCTTGTGCATTTAAGGCAATAGAAAAGAAGTAGGAGGATATATCAATGAGTGAAGAGATAAAAAAGGTCAATGTCAAAATTGAAGGCCAGGTATATTCAGTTCCTGCTAACCTAACAGTTTTAGAAGCAGCACAGCTTTGTGGTTATAATATTCCACATCTATGCTATATAAAAGGCGGAAAATGCTCAACAGCAAGCTGCCGTGTTTGTTTAGTTGAAATTAAATCAGAAAGAGGTTCAAAATGCTTTGCATCTTGTTCATATCCTGTTGCTGATGTTCCAGTAGAAAAAGGCTTTGAGGTAAGAATTTCATCACCTATGGCTGTAAGAGATAGAAGAACAAGTGTTGAACTATTACTTTCAAATCATAATATGAATTGTCAGCAATGTGTAAAGAATCACTCTTGTGAGCTTTTATATGTTGCAAATATCGTTGGTGCAAGAGAAGGCCAATATAAGGGTGCTAAAACACCTGTTACTATCGATGAGGTAGGTCCTGGTATTAGAAGAGATACATCAAAATGTATTTTATGTGGAAGATGTATTGAAAAATGCAAGGAAGCTCAAGGTATTGGTATTTTAGGCTTTGAAAATAGAGGATTCAATACTATTGTTGCTCCTGCTGAAAATAGAAGCTTCTCAGAGGTTCCATGCTTACAATGTGGACAATGCGTTTTAGTATGTCCTACAGGTGCATTAACTGAAATTTCAGAAATTGATAAGGTTGATGAGGCTATGGCTTCAGGCAAATATGTAATCGTTCAAACTGCACCTGCGGTAAGAGCTGCAATTGCTGAAGAATTTGGTCAACCTGTTGGTACTCCAGGTACTGGTAAGATGGTTGCTGCATTAAGAAGATTAGGATTCTATAGAGTATATGATACTAATTTTGGTGCTGATTTAACTATTATGGAGGAAGGCACAGAATTAATTAATAGAATTAAAAATGGTGGTGTTTTACCACAAATCACTTCATGCTCTCCAGGTTGGATTAATTATATGGAATATTTCTATCCAGAATTAATTCCAAATGTTTCAACTTGTAAGAGCCCACATGAAATGGTTGGTGCTGTATTAAAGAGCTATTGGGCAAAGAAAAAAGGAATAGATCCAAAGGATATTTTCGTTGTTTCAATTATGCCATGTACAGCTAAGAAAACAGAAGAAATTCGTCCACAAAATTCAGTTGATGGATTACGTGATGTTGATGCTGTATTAACAACAAGAGAGCTTGCTCGTATGATTAAGAGAGCTGGTATTAACTGGAATATGCTACCTGAAGAAGAATTTGATCCAGATTTAATTGGAGATTATACAGGTGCTGGTGTTATTTTCGGTGTTACTGGTGGTGTTATGGAAGCAGCTTTAAGAACAGCTAATAAGGTATTAACTGGAAAAGAAGCTGATATCGTTAAATTTGATGCTGTAAGAGGCTTACAGGATGTTAAGGAAGCAACATTTAATTTAAATGGTCAAGAATTAAAGGTTGCTGTAGTATCTGGTATGGCAAATGCTAAGCCAATATTAGAAGAAATTAAAGCTGGAACAAGCCCATATGCTTTCATTGAAATTATGTGCTGTCCTGGTGGATGTATCAATGGTGGTGGACAACCATATATTAAGCCTCAATATTTACCAAATGAAGATATTGATATTGAAATAACATATCGTCAAAAACGAGCTAAAGTTTTATATAGTGAGGATCAAAGAAAGGCTATTCGTCAATCTCATAATAATCCTCAAATTCAACAATTATATGAACAATTCTTCGGTGAACCTTGTAGTGAAAAAGCAGAGCATTACTTACATACCTCTTATAATCCTACAAGAGTTAAATTCCCAAAAAGAAAATAAAAAAATAACGCTGTGGAAGCTAAAAAAGCCTCCACAGTTTTTTTGTTGTTGCACTTTTGTTGCACAAAGTTTGTTAGAATGTCCATAGAGTTATAGTATTATAGGGAGGTATAATGCTTATGATAAAAAACGTAAAAAAATATTTTAAAAGATTTTTTTATTTTTTGTATGTTTATTCTCGATTGGAATATTTACAAATTTAAAGACAATTCTAAAAATGATGCTTTAGGTAATACTAAAAAATAAAGTATTATTAGTGATTAGGCAGGTTTTATTCTGCCTGATCTTTTTTATAATCTTTAAAAAAAATATGAGTTTGTAATTATTATTTCTATGAAATAATTAACATTTATGGTATACTAATGTTAACATTAGGGAGGTTTGTTTATGGGTTTTTTTGACAAACTAAAAAAGAAAAAAACTGAAGAAGCTGAAACAAAAAAGGAAAGCAGTGTTGTTTCAGGAAAAATAGATGGTGACAATCAAATAATTTATTTATCAGGTGATATTAATTCTAATAATTCACAAGAGGTGGAGAGTGCGATTGATGGATTATTAAAGAGTGATTTAAAATTAGTTCTTGATTGTCAAAACCTTAATTATATATCTAGTGCCGGACTAAGAATATTATTAAGATTAAGAAAGAATTTTGAAACATTAAGAATTATTAATGTTAAATCTGATGTTTATGATGTCTTTGAAATGACTGGATTTACTAAAATCATGACAGTTGAAAAGGCATATAAGGAATTATCTGTTGATGGCTGTGAGGTTATTGGTCGTGGTGCTAATGGTATAGTTTATAGATATGACCCTGAAACAGTTATTAAGGTTTATAAAAACGCAGATGACCTAGATGCAATCATTCATGAAAGAGAGGTTGCAAGAGAGGCTTTAATTTTAGGTATTCCTACAGCTTTATCATATGATGTTGTTAAGGTTGATAATAGCTATGCTTCTGTTTTTGAATTAATTAATGCAAAATCATTTACAAATGTTATTCAGGATAATCCAGAGGATTTAGATAAGGTTATTGAAATGTCAGCAACCCTATTACATCAAATTCATGATATTGAAGATATAAAGGATGATTTACCTCATATTAAGGATAAGGCTTTAAAATGGAAGGATTATTTAAAGGAAGAATTAGATGAAGCTACTTTAAACAAGCTACAAAGCTTAATTGAATCTATTCCAGATTCTAAGCATATTATTCATGGTGATTATCACACTAAAAATATAATGCTTCAGGATGGAGAAGCCATAATGATTGATATGGATACATTATCCTTAGGTGATCCTATTTTTGAATTTAGTCAAATCTATTTATCATATAGCGCCTTTGGTGAATTGAATCATGATTGTGTAACTGATTTTATGGGCATTACATGGGACCAAGCTCAAAGATTCTTATTTGGTATTATTAAGAAGTATTATAATACTGAAGATATTTCTTTATATTTAGATAAGTTTGCACTTCTTGCCTATGCTAAGCTTTTAAGAAGAGATATAAAGAGAAAAAATGGTACTAAAGAAGAAATTGAATATTTAAAGAAGCGTATTAAAGAATTAACAGAAAAGTTTGATACTTTAGCATAAAATATAAAATAAGCCTATTTTGGTATAAAACCATGAATAGGCTTTTTAATTTACTTTATACTTTATTAATGTTATAATTACTCCGATATCTACCACAAAAAGGAGGTAATCATAAATGTTTGAAGTAAAAGATTTATCTTTTTCTTATGACAAGAAAAATGAAGCATTAAAGGATATTTCTTTTAGTGTTAAGGATGGAGAATGGTTATCCATCTTAGGACATAATGGATCAGGAAAATCAACACTTGCTAAGCTTTTAATTGGTCTTTTAATACCAACAAAGGGAAGCATTTTTTATAATGGCGTTTTACTAGATGATAAATCTGTAAAAGATGTTAGAAGAAATGTTGGAATTGTTTTCCAAAATCCAGATAACCAATTCGTTGGATTTAACGTTAAGTATGATATTGCCTTTGGACTTGAAAATCATCAAATTCCAAGACAAGATATGATAGATTTAATAAAAGAATATACTAAAAAGGTTGGTATGGAAGAGTATTTAGAGCGTGAACCACAAACCTTATCTGGTGGACAAAAACAACGTGTTGCCATTGCGGGTATTTTAGCTTTAAATTGCCAAACAATTATTTTAGATGAATCTACATCTATGCTAGACCCTGAGGGTGTAGAGGATGTTGTTAATTTAATAGAAGAATTACACACTAAATACAATAAAACAGTTATTACAATTACTCATGATTTAAATCTAGCTAGTAAATGTGATAGATGCTTAGTATTTAGACAAGGTGAAATTATAGCTGAAGGAACTCCAGAAGATATCTTTAAAAAAGGAGATATTTTAAGAAGCTCAAATCTTGATATGCCTTTCCCTCTAAAGGCATATGATGAGGCTATGAAAAATGAAATCTTAAAAAATGATGAAAGGTTAATAAATGCCTTATGGGAATATCATTTAAAGAAGTAAGCCATTATTATAGAGGCTTAAAGAAAAAGGATATTACGGTAGCCTTAGATAAAATTAACCTTGATATAGAGGGCAAGGGTGAATTTGTTTCTATAGTTGGTAAGACAGGATCAGGTAAATCTACTATGCTTGAGCATATGAATGGCCTAACTCTACCATCTGAAGGCTACGTTCAAGTCTTTGATTATATAATTACTCCTAAAAAGAAGAAAAATCCTAAGATGAAGGAAATAAGAAAAAAGGTTGGATATGTTTTCCAATTTCCTGAATATCAATTATTTGAAGAAACAGTATTAAAGGATATTATGTTTGCTCCAATGAATTTTGGAATGAAGGAACCAGAAGCTAAGAAAAAGGCAGTTGAGGTTGCTAAATTATTAGGTATCCAATCATTATTAAATAAATCTCCATTTAATTTATCAGGTGGTCAAATGAGAAAATGTGCCATTGCGGGCATTTTAGCATATGAACCAGATATCTTATTATTAGATGAGCCTACAAGAGGATTAGATCCTAAGGCTGCAGCTGATATTATGAGAATATTTTATGATTTACATAAAAAGACAGGTATTACAATTGTTTTAATTTCTCATGATATGAATATAGTTTATGAATATTCATCTAGAATTGTTGTATTAAATGATTCTAAGCTAACTTATGATGGAGATAAGGTTGAATTATTTAAATCAGATATTTATGAAAATAATCATTTAACTAAACCAGAGGTTTTAAAGCTAATTGATTATTTGAATGATAAAATGGGATATAACCTAGATTATAATACATTCACTTTAGATGAATTATTGGAAAAGGTGGTGAAGCTTCATGAATAATATCACCTTTGGACAATATGTTCCTGGAAATAGCTGGATTTATAAGCTTGATCCTAGAGTTAAAATATTACTTTCGATTATATTAATTGTTATTTTATTCTTACTTCCTAACCTAACAACTATGCTAATAGGCTTAGGTGTATTCTTATTAATATTCTTATCAACAAGAATATCACTTTGGAAGGTATTAAAGGGATTAAAAGGAGTTTTATTCCTTTTAGTATTTACTGTTTTATTACAATTAATATATACAGCTGATGAAAGTTATAAGCTACTTTATACATTCCATATGCAAATTGGTTTATATCAAACCCTAATTATTGCAGGAATTGTATTATTCTATATCTTTACTAAGAAATTTATACCAATAAAATTAATATATTTATTAACTGCAGCAACAGGAGTATTCTTAGTGCTATGGCTACCTAAATTTGATAGCTTTACATGGACTAATTGGGACTTTTTAGTATATCAACAAGGTGTTGAAAAGGCTGGATTTATCATAGTAAGATTATTTATTATGATAGGTATTACATCACTTTTAACATTATCTACAATGACAACAGATATTAATAATGGTTTAGAAGGAATATTATCTCCTTTAAAGCTTTTACATATTAATGTTGGTGTATTTTCTATGTTAATTTCTTTAACATTAAGATTTATTCCAACCTTAATTGAAGAATCAAGAAAAATCATGAAGGCTCAGGCTTCTCGTGGTGTTGATTTTGAAGAAGGTAAATTAAAGGATAAGATTAAGCAAATTATTTCTCTTTTAATTCCAATGTTTGTCATCTCATTTAAAAGAGCTGATGAATTATCTAACGCGATGGAAGCAAGAGGCTATGTTATTGGTGAAAAAAGAACTAAGCTTGATGAGCTTAAGCTTAAATGGAGAGATTATCTATGCTTAGTTATAACAGTTGGTCTTATTGGCTTAGTTATTTGGAGTAGATTCTATGTATAGATATAAATGTGTTATTTCTTATGATGGTACTAATTACATGGGCTTTCAAATTCAAGATGATCTACCTACTGTAGAGCTTGAATTGATGAGGGCTATTAAAAAGATGCTTGATGTTGATGTTAAAATATATCCATCAGGAAGAACTGATAGATATGTTCACGCAAAAGGTCAAGTAATTCATTTTGATTTAGAAAAGCATTTAACACCACTTTCTTTAAAAAGAGGACTAAATACTTATTTAAATGATGATATTCATATAATAAGTGTAGAAGAGGTTGATGAGAGCTTTCATGCTAGATTTTCAGCCAAATCTAAAGAATATAGATATTATATTAATACTTCTGAATTAGATCCTATAACAAGAAATTATTCAGTAAATATCTATAATCTAGATTTAGATAAAATGAAGGAAGCTATAAAGCTTTTTGAAGGTACTCATGATTTTAAAGGCTTTGCCTCAGCTCAAATTGACAAAAGAAAAGATACTGTAAAAACAATATTTGAAGCTAAAATAAATGTATTAGGTGATTATTTAGAATTTGTTTTTATAGGAACAGGCTTTTTAAAATATCAGGTTAGAAGAATGATGGGCTTATTAATTGAAATCGGAAGAAATAAGGAAACAAAAGAAAAAATACTTGAAGTATTTGAATCTAAAGATCCTAAAATAAGCCATAAGATAGCTGAAGGAAAAGGATTATATTTATATAAGGTAAATTATTAGGCGATGAAATTAAATTTCATCGCTTTTTAAATATAAATTATTTACAATTTATATCGCGGTTGATATAATTGTTTGGTAAGAAAAGAATAAGGGGATAATTTGATATGAAAAAAACACAAAAATTATTTTTAATTTTTATTTTAATTTTTTTAGTTGTTTTTTCTTCATGTTCTTTTAATGATAAAGATTCTAAAGAGGTTATAGAAAAATCTCAGCTATATTATGTTTTTGAATGTGTTCATACCGGATATCATTTTGTAACATGGAATTATAAAGATTATGATAGTGACAATATAAGAATACTATATGAAGATAGCGATGATTCACTATATAATCTTATGTTATCGTTTGAATATGAAGAAATTGAAAAACCAAAAAGATTTGATAAATATAGTGATTTTCCATCATACAAGATAATGGTTCGTGTTGAGCCAGGGTTGAGTGAAGTAAAAAAAGAAGCGGATAAAAATGTCAATGTTCGTATTTATTCTTTTAATATGATAAGTGTAAGTTATTCAAATTATTATTATGACCAAACACGATATTATTCAATTTCTATAGATAATTATAATTTGTTAATAGATAAATTAGAATTAATGAGAACTGAAAATAATAGATATAGCGTTGAAACAAAGAAAAATTAGAATAAACAGATTTATAATAAGCGATGAATTAAATTTCATCGCTTTTTAAATGTAAGTTATTTACAATTTATATCGTGGTTGATATAATTATTTGGTAAGAAAAAAATAAGGGATAATTTGATATGAAAAAAGCAGAAAAAATTATTTTCGTTTTAATTTTAATTTTTTCATTGTTTTCATGTTCTTTTAATGATAAAGATTCTAATGATGCTAAAGAAAAATCTCAACTTGAATATGTCTTTAGAAGTGTTCATACTGGATATCATTTTGTAACTTGGAATTATGAAGACTATGATTTAGATGAAAAAGAAATTTTATATGAGGATACGGATGATTCATTATACAATTTAATGTTGTCATTTGAGTATGAAGAAGTTGAACAACCTAAGGTGTTTTCTGAAAGTTATGGACATCCATATTATATGCTAAAGATATATAGTGAATATGAATTGAGAGAAAAAATACCACAAGCTGATAATAATGTTACAGTATATATATACAATAATAATTTAATTTGTGTAGCATATCTAAAAATTGGAAGTTTAGAAACTTATAATAAAAAAAGATATTATTCAACATCAATAGAAGATTTTAAATTGTTAATAGATAAATTGGAGTTAATGAGAACTGAAAACAAACGATATGGTGCTAAAACTGAAAAAGTTAATCAAATATAGGAAATGTTGATAAATTGATTTTCATCACTTTTTAATTTTGTGTTATATTTTCCTTTACTATAGTGATGATTTTTAATAAACTATTATTAATGATAAACATTTTAAAAGGAGAATATTTTGTATGATTAAAGACGAATTTTATGTATTATCAAATGGTGTTAAAATTCCTAAAATAGCTTTTGGTACTTGGCAAGTTAAGCCAGGAGATGAAGCTTATAATTCAGTATCAATGGCTTTAAAATTAGGCTATAAGCATATTGATACAGCTTTAGCTTATGAAAATGAAGAATCAGTTGGTAAAGCTATTAAGGATTTTAAAATAAAAAGAGAAGATATCTTTATTACAACGAAGCTACCTTCTCATATTAAAGGCTATGAAGCTACAAAAGAAGCATTTAAGACTTCTTTAAAAAATCTTGATTGTGGATATCTAGATTTATATTTAATCCATGCACCTTGGCCATGGAGTAATATTGGTCAAGATTGTACAGAAGGTAATATTGAATCTTGGAAGGCAATGATTGATTTATATAATGAAGGCTTAATTAGAGCAATTGGGGTATCTAATTTTAGACCTGAGCATATTAAGCCTTTAATTGAAGCAACAGGATTTGTTCCTCATGCTGATCAAATTAGATTCTTTATTGGTAATACTCAAGAAGAAGTATATAACTTCTGCAAAGAAAATAATATTTTAGTTGAAGCTTATTCACCTCTTGCTACAGGAAATATTTTAAATTCACCTGAAATTGTTAAGATTGCAGAAAAGTACAATTTAACTCCAGCTAAAATAGCAATTAGATATTGCTTAGAAAAAGGTACTTTACCTTTACCTAAATCAACTCATGAAGAAAGAATTAAAGCTAATTTAGATATCGATTTTAAATTATCTAAAGAAGATATTGAAGTATTAGATAAAGTTCATGATAAAGAATTAGATAGACAATTTAGAAGCTAAAAATAGCTTCTATTTTCAATAAAAAAAGGAGCAAGCGCTCCTTTTTAAAATGCCTAAATTGAACCATATAGTTTAGCAAATTTAGGTGACTTTTTATTTAATTCAGCAAATTCTTGTTCAGTAGGAATATCCTTAATACCTGAAGCTGTGAAGTTACGTAATACACCAACTAGAATAAATGGTCTAATGAATACTGAATGTGCCATGCTATATAATACGATTGCTAAAACACCAGCAATGATAAGCATTAGCATCTTAGGATCCTTTAAGAACTCAGCATCTTGAATTTCTAATCTAGTCATTGTTTCTGAAACCTCTAGTGATAATGAATTAAATGCATTTGGCATTAATGTAAATATTCCATAGAATAATCCGAAGAATGCACCACCAACAATGATTAATCCTAATGCGCCCATACCAAAGATTCTTCCGATATTTCTCATTAATGTTTTACCATGCTTGAAGAAGATTGCAGAACCTTCACATGCAGCTTTAGCTGTACCTTCCTTGCTACGGTAGAACACCCAACCTAAGCAACAATCACATAAATAACCAACAAGAATTTGAATTCCTGTATTGATTACTGAGGTTATAGTGTTGCCTGTATCTCCACCAACTACAGTACCAATTCTATTGATTGATCTTGTAATTTGTCTAAAGATACCCTTGATAGCACCTGTTACAAAGAAGAAAGCAGTAATTGAAGCAAAACGTGATTTTACAATTTGTCTACCTTCATGTAATGGCTTATCAGGAAGCTTACCTTCTGTAACTCCTTGTGTCATCATAGCTATTTGTCCAGCTTTTAATACATTGCTTACAAATATTTTAATAAGTACCATTATAACGATACCTAAAACTAGGCCTATTATTAAGCCTAATATACCTTTGTCATTTATTTTATTTCCGATTATAAATCCTAAAGCAGCAAGTCCTCCCCACATTACTATGGATAGAATATCAATTAGGAAACCTACTAAAGAAAATGACAAAGTTTTTTTATAAACTTGAAAATTTGTCATAAAAAATCTCCCTTCAATTTATTATACAATAAGGTTAAAATTTATTTTTCTACATTATTTGTTGAATGTGTGATTTAATTATTATTTCATAATAATTTAGACGGAATTTTGATTTTTTAGTTGCAAACTTTACGGAATAGTAATATAATATTAAAATGCCTATTAGGGCAAATTTTACGCTATTTTTTATTAATTTTATGCTTAAAACTATAGTTTTATAGTTAGATATATATTTTGTGGTTATCCCTAAATAAAGGCTTGAAACAACCTTATAAGTTAAATCTTATGAAGTCCTTGAGACGGTTTAAATTTTTTAGAAGGGATGTATAGACAGACTATACAAAGGTGCAGTAAATGAATTACAAGAATGTCAATTATGGTAAGAAATCTGTTAGACGTAATTATTCAAAGATTCGTACTGATTTAGAATTACCTGGATTAGTTGAAATTCAAACTGAATCTTTTAAATGGTTCGTTGAAAAAGGTTTACAAGAAGTATTTGATGATATTTCACCTGTTGAATCATTTAAAGGAGATTTAAAGCTTTATTTCGTTGACTATCATTTCGAAGAACCAAAGTATGATGTAGTTGAATCTAAATTAAGAGATATTAACTATTGTCGTCCTTTAAAAGCTCACGTTATGTTAGAAAACACCCAAACTGGAGAAGTACAAGACACTGA
>JAEEGL010338161.1_pt1 | contig 14418 bp, 14 predicted proteins | sample 9134231 | NCBI WGS metagenome assembly JAEEGL01 (sample SAMN16246548, study PRJNA631951) | gut metagenome | biome: gut microbiome; feature: rumen; material: fiber-attached | host: Bos | place: Iran: Karaj | collected 2018-10
CATGGGAAAAGCCTCATGCTGCTTCTCTCTATCCTCACCATGCTACTCTATGGTGCCAACAAATACTATCACTATGCCCCCTATATTACTTATCACGGCTTGATACGTTGCCTTTGTTTCTTCTTCCTGGGCAACCTCTTTCAACAGTGGGGGTACCTCAAAACACTCAACTTTAAAAAAGACCTGACCATAGGCATCTCCACCCGATTGGCAAGCCTCATCCTCTTCTACTGGCATATCAACGAAAACATATTCCCCCTCCATATCATATTATATTATGTTGTAAACTTCGTATCTGTTTATGCATTTATATATCTTTCAAAAACGCTCAACCACATCAAGAACCGCATCATAACCCTTATCTCCTTCAGCACCATGCTCATCTTTGGCCTCCACCGAATAATGATTGGCGTGATAGATTTCGGTATAGAGATAATCCTCCATCGCCAGAACGTCATTTATGATCAGTACGAATGCCTTATATTAGCACTCACGATAGAACTCATACTGCTACCCATCAGCACCTTCCGAAGCATATGGCCATTATTATTGGGTAAAAACATCTTTTACAAAAAATAGCATTTTAATTTGGATAATTAAGATATAATTCATATCTTTGCAGAGATATCAGCATACAGCTAATTAATTATATGATAAGAATACAAAAACGCGAAGAATGTTGTGGATGTACTGCCTGCGAACAAATATGTCCACAACACTGCATCACCCTCACACCGGATGATGAAGGTTTCTTATATCCCCAAATCAATTTGGAAAGATGTATTGATTGCCATCTTTGCGAAAAGGCATGTCCAGTTATCAACCAAAACAAGGAAAGGACTCCTATTGAAGTATATGCCGCATATAACAAAAATGAAGAAGTCAGAAAAAGCAGTTCTTCCGGAGGAATTTTCTCTCTTATCGCAGAAGAAGTTATCAACAAAAAAGGTGTAGTTTTCGGAGTTAAGTTTGATGAAGAACTCAATGTATCTTTTGACTATACAGAATCCTTTAAAGGTCTGAATCAATTCAGGGGATCAAAATATGTACAAGCCTCTCTAAATAATACATATAAACAGGTATTAGATTTCCTTAAAGATGAAAGATTAGTTCTTTTCACAGGCACCCCATGCCAAATAGCAGGGCTAAAGAGTTTCTTAAAGAAAGATTATCCCAACTTATTGCTTGTGGATTTAATCTGCGAAGGAGTCCCCAGCCCTAAAGTATGGAGAAAGTATCTGCAGGAAGAGACAGAGAAACAACTTAAAAAGAATAAATCGCAAAGCCCAATTAGCGAAACCATTATCCAAAAATTCACATTTAGGGATAAGAGCAAAGGATGGAAACAGCATGGCATTACATTTCAAATAGTTGATCAAAGATCCAAGACATCCATCCCTGTTTCAATTTATCGCGACTCAGCTTATCTTCAAGCTCTGTTTCATTATGTAATATTGCGTCCCATCTGCTATACATGTCCATTCAAAAAATGCAAATCACATAGTGATATAACCATAGCTGATTATTGGGGGATAAACATTCTTCATCCAGAAATGGATGACGACAAAGGCACAAGTATGGTGTTTATCAATACAGAAAAAGGAAAATCATTCTTTCAAATAGACAATACAGTATATTTAAAAACAGAATATGAAGAATCTTTCTATCATAATAATGTTATTACATCTGTAAAAAAGCATTCGAATAGAGATCGTTTTTATTCAAATATTGACAATTGTAGAAGCATTATAAAGCTTTTAAACCGCTGTACATTCCCCCTCTCATACAAGATAAAAGAATTCTTCAAAAGAACTTTATCAAAGTACGTTTCTAAAAAAACATACCATAAGTTAGAAGTAATATGGAGAAAGGCAAAAAAATAATGATGGTGACATTTGCGCCACACCCAAATTTCGGAACATGTCTCCAATCTTATGCATTATGCTACATTTTAAGAAAAATGGGGCATGAGGTTGAATTTATCTACAATAACAATGATTTTTACAAAAGAGGATTTATTGGAACGATAAAAGACATAGTAAAGAAAGTAATTCCTCAATCATTAATAGAAGATTTTTGGAGATGGAAAAGACGCAGAAAGGAGAAAACGATCTCCAATTCAACAAAAACAAATGAAATAAACGTCGAAATTCACTACCCTCCAATCATTAAGACTCTTCCAAATTCAAAATGGGCTTTCTATCTGAGTAAATTACCGATATACCCCAAGTTATTAAAGCTATACAAATACAGAACAACTCAATGGAAAAAGGTATATTCATTTACTTTCCTAGATGGAAACTATAAAATGAGGCGGATATATACCACCAAACAATATGAAGAAGTTGTTAATGACGCTGACATTTTCATTACAGGAAGTGATCAGATTTGGAATCCGTATTGCTATGGCTATAACCCCTTCATGTTTCTTGAGTTTGTTAATGGGAGAAAAAAGTGTATTGCATATTCATCAAGTATTTCAAGACCAAATTTCCCGCCAGAAGTTGAAAAAAGAGCCAAAACAGCCTTACAGAAATTCGAACATATCGCAGTAAGGGAGCAATCATCCGTTAAATTATTAAACAAACTTTTAGGTCGTGATAATATACGACTTGTAGTTGACCCAACATACCTGTTATCAGCAAAAGAATGGATAGATTTCGGAGAAAGAGCTAATATCGAGTTCACAATCCCACAGAAGTATATATTTTGCTACTTTATTGGCAATCGCTACAAAGAATATATGGATATGGTAGAAGACGTAAAAAGGAAAACCGGAATCAACGATGTCATTACCATTGACTGTACAAATTGCAAAGTCAACTATGGCAATGGTATATTATATAAAGATGGTGGTCCGTACGAATTTGTATATCTTCTTAGCCAAGCATCATTTATTTGTATGGACTCCTTCCACGCCACTATTTTTTCCATAAAATTCAGGAAAAATTTTGCTCATATATTTAAGACAAACGACAACTACAATTCAGTAAATTCACAAAATACAAGAATCAAAGATTTACTCTTACGCTATCATCTAGAAGATCACATTTACGACGAAAAGGTAAGCGACTGGTTAAAGCCCATAGATTGGGATTATATAGAAAAGGCTACCGGTTCTGAAATCTCCGAGTCCTTGTTGTATTTAAAAGAATCCATTTAAGTATAAAAATATACATCTAAACTTGAATTATTAAAAAAAAAGCATTATTTTTGCAAACGAAATAATGATGGTATGAGAATTTTGTATCTAATTAAGGCTTTTGCAGAGAAAGGAGGAGTAGAACGCGTCATTTGTGACAAGATGAATTATCTTGCCAACCATGGTTATGAGATCATATTTATCACATATACCCAAGGAAGTCACCCGCTTGCTTATACATTAAACTCATCAATTCGATATTATGATCTAAATACGCGCTTCTTCGAACTCGGAAAATACAATCTTGCCCGCCGCATAACAGAACATATTAAGCTGCGTTCTATTTTCAAGCATCGATTACAACAAATAATCGACGAAGAACAACCCGGCATCATCATTACTACAACTTTTCAGTTCTGGTTAACTGATATAATTAGCAATCTTCGTACAAATGCGATAAAACTAATTGAGTCGCACATAGGATTTGAACAGGTTCTATTTTCAGAAGTACATAAACATGATAGAATTATTTCGCATTTATCCATAATTCCAGACAGATTCTTTTTATCAAAAATCAAAAAATTTAATGCTCTAATCTCCTTGACCAAGGGAGACGCAAAAGAATGGAAAAAATATATTAATAATGTAATCGTCATCCCCAACCCTGTAACACACTATTTAGAAAATAGTTCTGATATTTATACAGAAAACTGCAAACGTATAATTTGTGTAGGGCGATTAGCAGAACAAAAAGGACTCGATTTACTTATCAAAGCTTTTGCAATGATCGCCAATCAATGTCCCCAATGGCACATTGACATATTTGGACATGGTGAGGACAAGGAGAAACTCATCAACTTAATTAAGGAAAATAAACTTCAAAATCAAATATATATTAATCCTCCAACCACAGACATCTATAATGAGTATAAAAATAGTTCGTTCTTGGTACTTAGTTCAAGACATGAAGGATATCCACTTGTTCTAAACGAAGCCATGTCGTGTGGTATTCCGTGTGTAGCCTTCTCATGCAAATATGGACCAGAGGATGCTATTTTTAACAAGGAAAATGGTTTACTTGTAGAAAATGGCAATATAGAAAAACTTGCTGAAGCAATGCTATGGATGATAAATCATCCTAAAGAAAGGGTTGAAATGAGTAAAGCTGCTCGTGAGTCTTCATCACGCTACAAAATAGATACAATTATGAGAGAATGGGAAAATCTTTTTTCGTCATTCAAATCTACCTCTAATGATATATAACCCAAAGAAGACTGTAACATATGGAAGAAAAAGATTTAAGCATAATTATTCCCATTTACAATGTAGAAAATTACATACGTAGTTGTCTTATTAGTATTCTTAGGCAAAATTTAGACGAGAAAAGCATCGAGATTATCCTTATTGACGATGGGACTCCTGATAACAGCATAGGTATTATTGAAGATTTAATCAAGCAACACCATTGCATTCAGGTTTTTCATCAAAACAACCAGGGTCCATCTGCCGCTCGCAACCTTGGAGTTAGAAAAGCAAAGGGTAAATACATTCTTTATGTTGACTCTGATGACTTATTAGTAGAAAATAGTTTAAAACCGATATTGGATGCCGCAATAAACACAAACGCAGATCTAATTGTTTGTGATTACATTGTACAGTTAGAAGACGAAAACATCTCTAATGAAATAAAGAACGTAAACACATTTAAAGCCATCATAAAAAATGGCCATCAACTTTTTCTTGAAGATTTGAACCCTGATGAATGCTATGTATGGAGAACAATGTATCGTAAAGGGTATCTAGAGGATATCGGTCTAGAATTCTATGAAGGTATCAGTTTTGAAGACATTCCATATTTACAAGAGTGTTATATCAAAGCAAAAAAATGCATTAGGGCATCTTATCCATTTTACATTTATAGGAGAAGACATAACACCCTATCTTCTGCTATTAACACCCAAACGGCTTGGGATCTTAATAAGGTAATTGAGAAAGTATGGCATCTATCAGAAATAAATGGCATTTCTTTAGAAGAGCAAGAACGACTTAAAGATAACCTATTTGCTACATTCTCTCTCAATTTGTGGTATATTTCACACATAAAAGCCATATATAAGGATAGAAATGTAATTGTAACAGACCTAATAAAGAGAGTTCCTGATTTATATTTCGCAAACGGATTAAAACAAAAGATTGTTTCATTCTGTTTTCGTAATATGCCAATGATATATCTTAAAATAAGATCAATAATCTGAATTATACCGCACAAATAGAATGGAAAAAATAAAGATCATTGTTTGCTGTCACAAAGATGACATATATAAGAGTTCAGAAACTTTTATGCCTTTACATGTGGGAAAAGCCATTTCAAAGTATAATTTAGGCATACAAGGTGATAACACTGGTGAAAATATTAGTGCCAAAAACGCCAGCTATTGTGAACTTACCGGAATATACTGGGCTTGGAAGAACTTAAAAGATGTCGATTATGTAGGTTTTTGTCATTATCGAAGATATTTTGACTTTAACCATTTAGGGCGTCCTTTTTTTCCAAAAACCTCGTTTAATACCAATCAGTTTGACGAGTTGAATCTAAATATAAATAAAGAAACCGAAAAATGGCTAAAGGAGGGAGGTTGCATTATTTCAAAAGCATGCCATATACATGCATCACTTTACATGCAATACTGTGAGGGACATTATAGCCCTGACATCAAATTATTAGGCGATATTATACGAGAACGTTTACCAAAAAAATACTTTCAGGGCTTTGTTGATTCTATGATAAAAAGCAATCTCTTTTCTCCATACAATATGTTTATTATGAATTGGAAAGATTTTGACTCATATTGTACATGGCTATTTAGCCTCTTGGAGGAAGTTGAGAATAAAATAGACATTACCAACTATCCATCATATCAAAAACGCATCTTCGGTTTCATGGGTGAAAGACTATTAAATTTGTATATCAAAGCAGAAAAAATGAAAGTTAAGCAAATTCCCGTTATAATGATTGCAGATGAAAACGATGACGAGAAAATGCCCCTTTACAAATTCTTTGCAAGAAACATCATCAGAGATCTTGCAACAAAATTAACTGCAGAGGTCCCTATTGTCAAATAAATACTCATCTGGCATCATCATTTTACGAGACTTTGAAAAAGATTCACCCAAATCGGCATAATCGCAGAATCTCTATATCGTTGAGAAGAATGAGCTGCCTGTTTTCCCATTTTCTTGCGAAGCTCCTTGTTTTCAATCAAATTACATAACTGATCTTCAAAGAGTTTTTCATCTCTATTAGGAATTAAAAAACCATCAACGCCATCTGTAACAATTTTTGCCGGTCCAAAAGGACAATCAAAGGCAACCACTGGAAGCCCACAACTCATTGCTTCCGGTATAACAAGACCAAACGGCTCATACAATGAAGTAACTACCAGAATAGAACTATTCATATAACAATTAAATATATCAGGAGATGGCTCATTTACATGAATATTTGAATTCAAAAGTTCAGCCTGGCATATTAGTTCGTTACGCATTTCACCTTCACCAAACATATCAAGACTCCAGTCTGGGAAACGAGAATGTACATTCTCCCATATTTTAAGCAAATCTGGAATTCCTTTCTGCTCCGTATAACGTCCCACGAATATTACACGCTTATTCTCTAAAGATGACAAGCGACGAGTAGAATTAAGATGAACGATATTGGTAATTACAATAGAATTTAGGAATCTCGACCAATCATCTGCATCAGGTTGGTTCAATGCTACTAAACAGTCGAACTTCCTGGCATTTTTGGTTAATATCCGCATTTCTATTTCCCCAAGCAACCACTCTTTAAGATTTCTACGACATCGCGGATTATTACTCATTATGTATCGACGATCAATATGAGACTCCAAAATACGTCTACTCGGTATAGGACAATTATTCACCATTTTTACTGGCTTAGAATATGAGGTCGTAGTTATCACAATATCAGGACGGTATTTCGCTATAAAATTGTCATAACGTTTTTGTAGGACTTTATCCAATCTCCACCATTTATACAGACGTAATAGAAAATTACACTTATAACATCGATAATAACGCATGTCAAGATCCACATGTAAAATCTTGGGTGACAAATGAAATGCTAAAGGACGTGCACATTGCTCATAAGTCAAAAGAACTATCTCATATCCTTCATGATCAGCTAAATAGTTCATCTTGTCAGCAAGGATACGTTCTGTTCCCGCCCGCTCCACAAACTGGGGGTATATATAGACTATTTTCATATCCATTTAATCAATTTCCCAATAACAAAAAACAACTTAACAGCTATAGGGGAAGGTAATCGATTAAGAATACAAAAAAACATAAGAAAACTTTTATATCGCTTAAAATTCAAAATCTCAAAGAATGTCACAGGACATTTTAATTCATCAGCAATTTCTGAATCTGACAAGTATTCTGTGAAACGCTTACGATGACGTAGGGCAACACATACAGCACGGAACTTATGTTTCATAACTCTTGCACAATGCACATCATAAAATGAACGCCCTTTCAATCGAGAACATCGTTCCGTCATAATTGCATCCGTGTTAAATCGTTCATGTATTTCCCTAATTGGAATCATCTTCCTTGACATATATCCCATTATCGAATTAGGACGTGCAACATAGTTGTAAGTTATATCAGGCATGATTATTGCACTTGAAACTTCGGAATAATAGTCGGACAGGAATAAAGCATCTTCGTCTTTTCTACCAGAAAAGTACAGATTGTTGTTTCTGAGAAAATCAACTGAGAATAAGATATTCCACACCACAATTGCTATATGCCATCGCAAATCCGCACAGACATACTTTGCAAAAGCATCTTTACCATGAATATAATGAAATGATGTATATTGGTATGTTGGCAATTCTTCACCAGTGTCCCAAGCCACTTTACGATGGGAGGCAATTGTCACATCCGTATTGTATTTTTCAGACTGAGCGCATAGCAACTCTATAGCATTAGATTCTATATAGTCATCAGAATCAATAAAATAAACATATTTTCCTTTACTTTCCTTTATTATAGTATTACGTGCCTCTCCAATTCCTTTATTATGAGGATGTTTAATAATACGAATTAGCCCACCATTACCATGTGACATCTTTAATTTCTCTACAATCTGCATAGATTGATCAGTACAACAATCGTCAACAATAATAATCTCAAGATTCTTATATGTCTGACTCAAAGCGGACAACAAACATTTCTCCACATAAGCTTCCGCATTATAAACAGGAATACCTATAGTTATAAGTGGACAATCACTATTATGCTTGCAATTGGATATCTCCATAATTATTATTCTATTAATTACATAATTGACTAAATAATTGCACCCATCGAGGCATGATGATATTTTCTCTGTATCTTTGAGAAGACATTCTTCCCGCCTTACCCATTTTTATTCTCATGTCTTCATTTTCTATTAATAGACAAACCTTGTCAGAAAAATCATTAATATCCCTATTTTTAATCAAAAAACCATCAACACCATCAGAAATAATATCCGCGGGACCATAGGGACAATCAAAAGCCACAACAGGTATGCCACAACTCATTGCTTCAGGAAGAACCAATCCAAACGGCTCATATTTAGACGTTAACAGAAGAATGGAATTTTCCTTATATCTATCTAACATATCAGAAGATACATCATGTACGATTATATTAAAGTTTAATTGCCTGATTTCTGTCAACCATGCTTTCATCTCGTCGCCATACCCTCCATAGATATGAAGTTGCCATTCTGGAAATTTCTGATGTACAATTGACCAAATCTTCAACAAACTAGGATAATCTTTCTGTTTAGTAAACCGCCCTACAAAAATAACAGACTTAGCAGAACAATTACTCAGTTCATTACTTGTATTAAGAGACACGATGTTGGGTATTACACAAACACGAGAAGTATATTTTCGCCATTCCTGCGCATCTCCATTTGTTAATGCCACTATCATATCGGTTTTCTTTAAACACAATTTCTCATAATACAAATATAGCTTACGTAAGATTCCATCATTCTCAAATGATTCGCATAAACATGAAGAATGAGATTCAAACACAAGAGGGATATCTCCTTTAATTGAGATTATTTTACCTAAATACTCCAAATATGCACATACAATAATATCTGGAGAGAAATTTCTAATTATTCCTGCAAGACGATTCTTAAATAAACGATTCAACTCATGTCTCGTTTTCAGTCGTTTCCAACCAGAATAATCATATTGCTTATAGTAAAGGATATCCAAATCAAAATATTGTACATTTGAATGTATTGAAAAACTTAAAGGCTTATCGCTTTGGTTGACAGTCACGATACACACTTCACAGCCGTTTTCTGCAAACCAATTAACCTTTTGAGTTAACACCCGCTCTACGCCTCCATGGATAGCCAATGCATCAGTAACGTACAATAGTCTCATTTTGAAGACTTGGGTTTTACTAAATTATCATCACTATCCTCATAATGATCCTTTTTGAAAAATATTCGAGAGATTCCTTTACTTTGAATCTTGACATGCTGCACAAAGCTCTGCCACATGGATTGATTGCCAATGGTGCCATAGCCCGTTATCGCACGGCAACGACTATCGCGAACGAACTTGATCTTTCCGTATTTCTTCAATGACAAGGCCATCGACCCATCTTCACCTCGAATGATATCCACTCGATATTCTTCCTGGCGACCATAATCGGCATTATAGGCAAACACCAATCCACGGACACTCAACTCGGGACGCTTAAAATGCTGTACCCAAAGAAACAGGTCACGACACATTTCGAATAGTTTCAGCCCCAACTTGCTATGATTAGCATCGGGGAAATAGCTCCAGGTAGCAGAAACGGCCACAACTCCAGGTTTCATTAATTGATCAAGCATCAACTCATAATACATAGGAGGATAAAGCGTATCACTATCAACATCGAAATAATATTTTCCACGTGAATGCTGTAAGCCACAACGACGTGCATATCCACACGAGTGTTGATATTCGGTATAATATGGGATACCTGATTTTTCGTATATCTCGGCAGTACGATCTTTAGAATCGTTATCAACACCGATGATTTCAACGGGGTATTTGCATTTTATCTCACTGATAGCCCATAGACATGCCTGCAAATGAGTTTCTTCATTATAACCTATAACAACAATCGAAGCAATAGGGTGATCACTCTGCAAGGCCGCCAATCGTTGACGAGTGCCTTCAATGATATCTTGAGGAACCTCGCTAAACGGTTTCCCATAAATGCTCAGATATTTATCGTACCAATTGGACATAAGCTTCATATCTATGATTTGTTGGCGAAGATAAGCATTTTTCTACAAACATCCAAATTTTATATCATTTTTTTTAGTTTTCCCATAATCCATATAATAGAAACGCTCATAAAAGCAGGTAGTACACCTAACAAGTAAAAAAAGAAGTTCTTAATGAAAGTATGACGAAATTTACATAGTTGCATCAATGTAGCGGGATGACTAAACATAGACCTAATATCATAATCAGAAACATAGGGAACAATATCCTTCCTGCGCCTTAGCACATAACATGCCAAAAAAAAGTCTGTCAGCAAAATATTACAACATCTTTCTGGAAAATATGATTTATTACTCAAAATAGAAGACGTTGACTTTAGATGTGCAACAGTACGCACATTTTGCATCACTTCATCTTTTGATATATGATTCCGCTGTTGATAATGAGAAAGAGAATCAGCCCTACATAGATATGAATATGTAATATCAGGAAGCAGAACTGCACGAGATATTAATGTCACCAAATCGAAAGTAAAAACATAATCTTCCCAATAACAGGCATCTACGAAGCGAAGATTGCTTGCTCGTAACAAAGAAGTATTAACCAAATAATTACAAGCCGATGCTTGGATACCAGCATATTTGCGATAGGCGAATCTAGCTAATTCATCTTTTTCCAAAAACGTCTTGTATGGATATTGATATATACACTTATTACCAGACTGCTCAATCTTTATATAGGAGCCAAATACAATCTCTGCATTATACTGTCGGACATTCTGCATCATTAATTCGATTGTAACATCTGATATTATATCATCCGAATCCATGAAAAACAGATACTTGCCTTGTGCCACATTTATGATATCATTTCTAGTTTTTGAGACGCCACAATTTGCAGCATGAACAATCATGTGGATATCTTTTCCTCTTGGATGATTACCCTGCAATTCTTTTATAATCCATATTGAATCATCCTGACTTGCATCATCAATAACCAGAAATTCTATAGAAGAATAAGTTTGGGAAAGTGCAGACAATAAAGTTCTGCGGAGATAATCAGCAGAATTATACACAGGAATGCCAATAGTCACATCATATGCCATCTTTTTCCATTAATGCATCAAACAATAGCTTCCATTGTTGTCCAACAGATTCTATCCGATAGTTTTGAGACTTCCTCTGTCCTGCCATTCCCATAGCGCATCTCAAGTCATAATCGTTCATTAATTGAACAAGCCGATCTGCGAACATATCCAAATCAAACGGGGGAATCAAAAAGCCATTTTCGTTTTCAGAAATGATTGAACGAGGACCATTCTCACAATCAAATGAAACAACTGGCAAGCCGCATGCCATAGCTTCAATAATAACCAAACCAAAACCCTCAGTCCTTGAAGGTTGTACCAAAATAGAACTTTTCAAGTATTCACCTTCAACATCAACAATACTACTATGCAAATGACAACGTTTCTTATCTATCGATAGATCATCCATCAACTTGACATAAGGTGTCGGATCGCCCATCGCGAAAACATCAAGTTTCCAATCTCTTTTTCTCCTCTCTACTATTGACCACACCTTAAGTAAAAGATCATACCCCTTTTCATATGAATATCTACCAATAGTTATAACGCGTTTATTCTTTAGGAGAGATTGTCTCTTCACTGTTATAGGCAATGGATCAGGTATCATTGTAATATTTGACAGTTCCGGCCACTCCTTTTCTGCATCAGCCGTTAGTACGACCAATTTATCAAGTCTCGCAAAATTAGACACCACTCGATCTTTCCACCACTTGAAAAAGAACATTTCATAGAAACGCGAAAATCGAGCATCTATTTTCCGATAATTTGACCTGCTTAAATGTTGCTCACCAATTTTCTTACTACCATCATTGATAGAATTCAAAAAATTAATTTCCCTTCGCAAGGTGGTAATTGTAATATCCGGCCCAATTCTAAACAGTTCCTCAGACAACAACTTCCTATATTTCCTTTGTTTCTTAAGATATAGAAAAACCTTTTTAAAAAAAGAAATATTCCACAATTCTTCAAAATTCAAGCATAGATTAACAACTCTGACTTTATCCGATAAAGGAAAGAAAGAATTACCATTCTTGCCTTCAGTTACAATGATTGTTACATCGTAGCCTAGAACATCTGCAAAATAGTTTGCTTTAAGAGAAACGACACGTTCTGTACCTCCAGCAGAATACAGAGCAGGAGTGCAATACACAATTTTGTACTTATCATTTCTCATCTATAGAAAACTATTATATTTTTGATGCAAAAATACAATATTAATCTGAAAACAACAAAAAAACTCATTTAAATTTGGTCATTATTCAAATTATAACTACCTTAGCCGAAGATTTTGAAAATGAGAGAATGAAAAAAGTTCTGTTTCTAATATTCCATGGGTTTGATCCCAATAATGGTATCAGCAAAAAGATATCATACCAAGTTGATGCTCTGAAACGATGTGGAAATGAGGTACACCTATGTTATATGGACGAAACTAGAACAAAAAAAAGAATTATTGACGGCAACGTAATAGCTGACTATGGAAGTGGTTTTCTAAGCAAGATCTTTAAAAGAATCGACTTTTCTGCTATTTCAAAGTATGTAAAGAACAATCATGTAGATATAGTATATATGCGTTCTAATCATAATGCCAATCCATTTACTATCAGAATGGTAAAGCAGATGAAAAAGACAGGATCTAAAGTAGTTATGGAAATACCAACATATCCATATGATACTGAATATGAAGCTCAGGGTATGAGCAAACAAATATGCATAGACAAATTATTCAGAAAAAAACTTGCAAAGCAATTAGATGCTATCGTTACCTTTTCTGATTATGAACAGATATTTGGAAAAGGAACTATTAGAATCTCTAATGGCATAGACTTTGATAGTGTCAAAATTAAAACAACGATAAACGACACATCCAAAGAGTTAAATCTCATCGGTGTAGCAGAAATTCATCACTGGCATGGATTCGACAGGCTTGTAAAAGGATTGGCAGACTATTATTCTAAACCTCAAAAATTCATAGTCAGATTTCATGTGGTAGGCTATTTCTTCTCAACTGAATTAGAGAATGAATTCAAGAAAATAGTTGCAGATAGTCATGTAGAGAATTATGTCATTCTATATGGTAAAAAACATGGGGTGGAGTTGGATTATCTCTTTGAAAGATGTGATTTTGGCGTAGGCAGTCTTGGCAGACATCGCGCAGGCATAGATAAAATTAAAACGCTTAAGAACAGAGAATATGCAGCACGAGGCATACCATTCATCTATTCTGAAACCGACAATGATTTTGATCAAAAGCCATACGTGCTTAAAGCCCCAGCAGACGATACGCCTATTGACATCGAACGAATTATAGACTTCTACAGGAAAAACAAGATGGCTCCTGAAGAAATTAGAGATTCTATAAAGAATCTTTCATGGAAACATCAAATGGAACACGTCATAAGCGAATTAGCCAAATAATCCCATGACTTTCTCCATGATAGGTGCCATGTCGTAATATTTGTATTCGGCCAGATGACCACCAAGAATCAGATTGGGTTCTTGATCGGCCAGGTCCTTGTATCGCTGATAAAGGGCCATGTTCTTATCGTCGTTGACACTGTAATAAGGTTCCATGCCTTCCTGCCACTCCGTTGAGTATTCACGAGAAATAACAGTCTTGGGGCATTTATATACATCATCACCAAACATTTCAAAATGCTTATGCTCGATGATACGCGTATAAGGAACCTCGGCATCGGTAAAATTCATAACCGCATTGCCTTGATAGTTAGGCGTATCAAGGATTTCTTCCTCGAACCGAACGGTACGGTATTCGAGTTTTCCGAAACGGTAATCAAAATACTCATCAAGTTTACCAGTATATAATACTTTATCAGCAATACTCTCCCAATACTGACGGTCGTCAAAAA
>JAEEGL010530757.1_pt1 | contig 14418 bp, 14 predicted proteins | sample 9134231 | NCBI WGS metagenome assembly JAEEGL01 (sample SAMN16246548, study PRJNA631951) | gut metagenome | biome: gut microbiome; feature: rumen; material: fiber-attached | host: Bos | place: Iran: Karaj | collected 2018-10
CTCCTGCTTCGGCTTCTACGGTTTTGCCGGCGTCATGTACGCGAACGAGATCGTGTCCGAGCCCGACCAGAAGGTCAGGGCCCAGTCCCTCATCTCCCTCGCCTTCAGCGGCGGGATAGGGGGAGTGCTGGGGAACGCGGCCGGAGGCGTGATACTGGACAGCTTCGGGCTCAGGGCCCTGCTGATCTTCAGCGTCGTCCTGTCGGCGCTCTCGCTGCTCTTCATGTCGCTTTCCGTAAAGGCCTTGAAGGACGCGGAAGGACGCGCGCGCTGAAGGCCTTCGAGGCGCAAATAGTCCTTGCCTCTTCGCCTTATTTATGATAATACATTCCTGGTCGGCGCGGCCCCAAAGAGGGCCCTGGAGGATGGGATGGACCCTGAAAGACGCAAAGCATTAAATATCGAGATACATTACGCCATAGCCCAGTTCCTTTACTGGGCCGCCGCCTGCTGCCTGCAGGGCTTCACGGCGGTGTTCCTCGCCAGCCGCGGCATGAGCGACAGCATGGTCGGCGTCGCGGTCTCCATGACCTCGATCGCCGCCATATTCCTGCAGCTCTTCGTCTCCAACTTCTGCGACAGGCATCCCGAGATACCCTTAAAGAAGATCACTGTGGCCATCAGCGTGATATCCTTCGTCTTCGTGGCGCTGCTGCATTTCACCAGGCCTTCGGTCGCTCTCGTCGCCCTCATGTTCATGGTGGCCGACGCTCCGCAGAAATCCAACAACGGGCTGCTCAACGCCATGATGGTGCAGTACGTCAACGCCGGGCTCCCGGTCAATTACGGCTGGCCCAGAGGCGTGGGCTCCCTGGGCTGGGCGGGAGGCGCCATGGTCTTCGGCCGCCTGATCGCCAGATACGATCCCGAGATACTGCTGACCCTCTTCATGGGGATAGAGATACTCACAATAATATTCATGCTGCTGATGCCGGCGGTGACGCCGGTGAGGCGCGGCGCGGCGGGAAAAGACGCCACCAGCTACGGCGAGATGCTCAGGAGCAATCGCGCCCTGGTCCTCTTCCTCCTCTCTTTGATGGTGATGGGCATAGGCCAGGCGCCGCTGGGGACCTTCCTCAACCGCATGATAGAATCGGTGGGCGGAGGGACCAGGGAACAGGGCATCGCCATACTGATACAGAGCGGGCTCGAGCTTCCGGTCATGTTCCTTTCCGGCGTGCTGCTGCGCTTTTTCAGCCCCGGGGCCCTGCTCTGCTTCTCCTTCAGCTGCTACGCCTTAAAATCGCTGGCCTTCATGGGTTGCCGCTCTTTGGCCGGCATATATCTGACCATGTGCTCGGGGCTCTTCTGCTACGGCATCTACGGCTTCGCGGGAGTGCTCTACGCCAATAATATCGTCAAGGCCGACCAGAAGGTGAGGGCGCAGTCGCTGGCGGCGCTCTGCTTTACGGGAGGCATCGGGGGAGTCCTGGGGAACGCCCTGGGCGGGGTGCTGATGGAGCGCTTCGGACTGCGCTTCATATACGGCTTCAGCCTCGTGATGTCGCTCCTCTCAGTGGGACTCATGTTCCTCTCCATAAGATCGCTCAGGGAAGAAAAGCCCGCCGGCAGCGGCAAAGGCCGCCGGGACGGCAAAAACGCGTTGTCATGACCGAGACTTATCTGCTTAAAAATGAAGAAGAGACCGAGGCCCTCGGAAAGCTCATCGCGCAGCGCCTCGCGCCCGGCGCGGTCCTCGCCTTAAGGGGCGACCTGGGCGCGGGCAAGACCGCCCTCACGAGAGCGATCGCCAAGGGCCTTGGCATAAGCTCGCGGGTCACCAGCCCCACCTTCACCATCGTGCAGGAGCACGAGGACGGCAGGCTCCCTCTCTATCATTTCGACGTCTACCGCGTGCACGACGAGGACGAGCTCTTCGAGGCCGGCTTCTTCGAATACCTTAAGGGCAGGGGAGTCTGCGTGATAGAGTGGGCCGACCTCATCGAGGACCTGCTGCCCGAAGACACAGTTTACATAGACCTTTCCTACGGGGAAGGCGAGAACGAAAGGATATGCGTCCTGACATGGTGATACTTGCTCTGGAGACTACCGGCCGCTTCGCTTCGGCCGCTTTATATATCGACGGCCGCGTCGAAGAGAAGACCGACAGGAGCGAATACTCCCACCTGCAGCGTATCGCTCCCATGACGGGAGAGCTGCTCAGGGAAAACGGCATCGACCCCGCCGGCCTGGACGCGGTCGCGGTGAGCAGGGGGCCGGGCTCCTTTACCGGCATACGCATAGGGATGGCGACAGCCAAGGCCCTGGCCCAGGTCTGGGACAAGCCCGTGATCTGCGTGCCGACCCTGGCGTCCTTTGCCTTCAGCGGCTTTGAGAAGAAGCAGAAAGAAGGCGCCCGCCTGCTCTTCTGCCCCGTATTCGACGCCAGAAGGAGCCAGATCTACGCGGGAGCCTACGAGCCTTCGGAGCGCAGGCCGGTCGTGGAGGACGCCGCCTGGGACGCGGACGCCTTCCTTTCGCGCCTTAAGGAGGTCTCGGGCCGCTACGAGCGCCTGGTCTTCTTCGGCGACGGCGCCGCTCCTTATGAGGATGAACTTAAGAACAGCGGGCTCCCCCTGATAGTCGCTCCCGAAGAAGAGCGCTATCAGAGCGCGGCCCAGTGCGCGAGGCTCGCGGCCCTCATGTACGAGGCTGGGGAGCTTTCGGACTGCTTCACGGCGCAGCCCGAGTACCTGCGCCTGGCGGAGGCGGAAAGAAAGCTCAAAGAAAAGGACCCTTCGCGGGGATAGAGAGGAGCTCCTCGGGAGCGGCGGATCCGGACATGGCCGAATATGCGAACGAAGACATAAGCATAAGGATATCTGACGGCAGAAAGAGCGACATCGACGCCCTGGCGGAGCTGGAGAGGCTCTGCTTTCCCGTGCCCTGGAGCTGGGAGAGCATCGCGAAGAGCATCACCGAGAGCAGCAGCTCCCGCTTCTACCTGGCGGAGCTCGGCGGCAGGATAGTCGCCTGCGTCAGCTGCTGGCTCGTCCCCCCCTTCGAGTGCCAGCTGGGCAACGTCGCGGTGGATCCGGGATACAGGAGGCGGGGCATAGCGACCCTGCTGCTCAATAAGATGCTGGCCGACTGCGAAGAACTGGGCATAATGGACGTGACCCTTGAGGTCAGGGTCTCCAACGTCGGCGCCCAGGCCCTCTACAGGAGCCTCGGCTTTGAGAGCGAAGGCCTGCGCAGGGGCTATTATCAGGGAAAAGAAGACGCGGTCATCATGTGGCGCAGAGAGAAGCTGGCCGAAAGAAAGGCCTTTTAGGATGAAAGACGGAAAACACCTTACACTGGGAATAGAGACGAGCTGCGACGAGACCGCGATCGCGGTGCTGGCGGACGGAAAAGAGCTGCTCTCCAACGTCATCTCCTCGCAGATAGAGATCCATACGGTCTACGGGGGCGTAGTGCCCGAGATCGCCTCCAGGCACCATCTCAACAATATACCCTTCGTCTTTAAGCAGGCTCTGGATGAAGCGGAAGTCTGTCTGGACGATATCGACGAGATCGGAGTCACCGCGGGCCCGGGCCTGGCGGGAGCCCTCCTCATGGGCACGGCCTTTGCGAAAGGCCTCGCCCTGGCCTCGGGAAAGCCCCTGGTCGCCGTCCACCACATACAGGGGCATATTCTGGCCAATCTCATCGAGCATCCCGAGCTTCAGCCTCCCTTCCTCGCCCTGGTCGTCTCCGGCGGCCACACCCATCTGGTGGAGGTGAGGGGATATGACGAGTTCAAAGTCCTGGGAGCGACCAGGGACGACGCCGTGGGCGAAGCCTACGACAAGGTCGCCAGGGTCCTGGGCCTCGGTTATCCCGGCGGGCCCAAGATAGACGCCCTCGCCAAAGAGGGCGATCCCCACGCCCACGAGTTCAAGCGCGTTTATCTGGAGAAGGACAGCCTGGACTTTTCCTTCAGCGGCACCAAGACCGGGGTCATCAACTATCTTCATTCCGAAGAGCAGAGGGGACGAGAGGTCAGCAGGGCAGACGTCGCCGCCTCCTTCCAGCAGGCGGTGGTAGACGTGCTGGTGGACAAGTCCATGGAGGCCGCCCGCCTCACGGGCTATAAGGATCTCGCCCTGGCGGGGGGAGTCGCCTGCAATTCATCCCTGAGGCACCGCATGGCCGCGGCCTGCCGCAAAAAGGGCGTCAGGCTCTATATACCCTCCCCGGTGTTCTGCACCGACAACGGGGCCATGATCGCCATGGCAGCCTTCCACAAGGCCCGGGAGGGCCGCTTCTCGGACCTCGATCTTGACGTCTATCCCAGCCTCGACATGGAAAGAGAGCTGGGAAAGCTCAGCGCCGGCCGCTGAGCGCGGCGTTCCCGCCCGGACAGAAGCAACTTCAAAGCAATGTAAAAGCCCCGCGCCTTGAAGACGCGGGGCTCTTTTTAAGCTGTGCAGTATATTACATGTTCTCTTCGACGAATCTCACCAGGTTGCCGACGAGCTTGAAGTTCTCGGCCTGCTCATCAGGGATCTCGATATTGAACTCGTCTTCTATCGCCATGATGATCTCAACGGCGTCGAGGGAATCCGCTTCGAGGTCCTTGGTAAGGTTGGTCTCCGGGGTGATATCGCCTGCATCCACGCCGAGCTGGTCGGCTATGATGCTCTGTATCTTTTCAAATACCATTAATACTTGTCCTCCGATTTATTAACGAACAATGATCTTCAGAGGGGCCTCTCGGCCGCCTTACATGTTACCATTATAGTTAATAGCGGGATAACTGCAAGTGTTTTTTTGAGCAGACGCAAGACTTGTTTACAGTCCCATCTCCTTCTTGACCTCGCCGAAGCACTTGATGGCGAAATCGAGGTCTTCCTTGGTGTGGCCCGCGGAGATCTGGGTCCTGATCCTGTCCTTGCCCTTGGGCACGACGGGATAGCAGAAGGCTACCACGTAGACGCCCTTGTCGAGCATCCTGTCGGCGAACTCGTGAGCGACGATGGGATCATAGAGCATGATGGGCACGATGGGATGCTCGCCGGGGAGCAGGTCGAAGCCCAGCTTCTCCATGCCGGCTCTGAAGTAGTTGGCGTTCTCGTGGACCTTGTCTCTGAGAGCGGTGGACTCTTCGAGCAGATCGATGGTCTTTAAGGTCGCGGCGCAGATGGCGGGAGCGACGGTGTTGGAGAAGAGGTAGGGTCTGCTCTTCTGTCTGAGCAGGTCCACGATCTCCTGCCTGGCGGCGGTGTAGCCGCCGGAGGCTCCGCCGAGAGCCTTGCCGAAGGTACCGGTGATGATGTCGACTCTTCCCATGACTCCGCAGAACTCGGGAGTGCCCTTGCCGTGCTCGCCCATGAAGCCTACGGCGTGGCTGTCGTCGACCATGACGAGAGCGTCATACTTGTCGGCGAGGTCGCAGATGGCCTTGAGGTTGGCGATGTAGCCGTCCATGGAGAAGACGCCGTCGGTGGCGATCATGATCTTCTTGCAGCCGGTCTCGCGGGCGTCCTTGAGCTTGGCTTCGAGATCCTCCATGTTGTTGTTGAGATACCTGTATCTCTTGGCTTTGCAGAGCCTGACGCCGTCGATGATGGAGGCGTGGTTGAGCTCGTCGGAGATGATGGCGTCCTCGGCGCCGAGTATGGTCTCGAAGAGGCCGCCGTTGGCGTCGAAGCAGGAGCTGTAGAGTATGGCGTCGTCAGTGCCGACGAAGTTGGCTATGCGTCTCTCGAGCTCCTTGTGGATCTCCTGGGTGCCGCAGATGAATCTGACGGAGGAGAGTCCGAAGCCCCATCTGTCATAGCTCTCCTTGGCGGCCTTCATCAGGTCCTCGTTGGCGGAGAGGCCCAGATAGTTGTTCGCGCACATGTTGAGCACGTTGGGCTTCTTGGTGGTGTCTATCCTCGATCTCTGGGGGGTGGTGATTATACGCTCTTCTCTCCAGGTGCCGGCCGCCTTGATGGCGTCAAGCTCCTGCTGGATAGCGGTAAGTGCTGATTTCATTGATGTTCCTCCTATTCCGACCAGGTGAGTACGACCTTGCCGGAGTTTCCGCTGTGCATGGCCTCAAAGCCTTTTTCGAATTCGGTATAGTGATAGCGATGGGTGATCACGGGGTGCAGATCGAATCCGCCCTGGACCATGCCGATCATCTTGAACCAGTTGTCGGGCTTGCGTCCGTAGATGCCCTTGATGGTCAGGCCCTTGTTGATGATCTCGTTGAAGTCGAAATTGGTCTCGCCGTTGCCGAGTCCCAGCAGCGATACGTTTCCGCCGACCTTCATGCAGTCGAAGAGCTGCTTGAGGGCGGGGGCGGCGCCGGACATCTCGAGGCCTACGTCGAAGCCCTCGAATACGCCTTCTTCCTTCATTATCGCCTTGAGGTCTTCTTTGGCGGTGTTGACCGCGCGGTCGGCTCCCATCTTCCTGGCCAGGTCCAGTCTGTAGTCGTTGAGGTCTGTGATGAAGACCCTGCGGGCTCCGGCGTACTTGGCGATACCCGCGGCCATGATGCCGATGGGGCCTGCGCCGGTGATGAGCACGTTCTCACCTACCAGGTCATACATGAGAGCGGTGTGGGTGGCGTTTCCGAAAGCATCGAAGAAGGATACGATATCCTCATCCAGGTCGTCGCTGATGGCGACCAGGTTGGTGGTGGGAAGGGTCATGTACTCGGCGAAAGCGCCGTTCCTGTTGACTCCCACGCCCAGGGTCTTTTCGCACCACTGGAGGTTGCCCGTCTTGCATGCCCTGCACTTGCCGCAGGTGATGTGTCCTTCGCCGCTCACTTTCTGGCCGACCTTCCAGTCGGTGACTCCCTCGCCCAGCTTGTATATCTCTCCGACATACTCGTGGCCGATGGTCATTCCCGGATAAATGCGCTCGGCAGACCATTTGTTCCAGTCGTAGATGTGCACGTCAGTTCCACAAATTGCGGTCTTGTGGATCTTGATAAGTACTTCGCCGGGACCGGGTTCAGGTACAGGAACCTTCCGCAGTTCCAATCCCGGCCCCATAGTCGGCTTAACGATGGCGTCCATAAGTTTTTCCATAGCTATCACCTCGTAATGTATTAATAAGAATTAACTGATAATTGCCTGATCCTCTGTGGATGGACATAAGAATCTATTTGATTTTAACACATAAAAGGCGGGCTGTACCCAAGATTTTTTATAAAATACACGAAACGGCTCAAGTGAAGAAGGCTTTCGCACCTGCCGGTGCTCCGAAAGTGTTATGATTTATTCGGGATGTTTTGTCTTTTCGCTATAGAAAAAACGTCATATTTCTGGGAAAAACTGTTCCGGCTTCGGAAAAACTGTGAATTCGCCGAAATACTTGCGTAAAAATGCGGCCGCGGGCGTTTTTTGACGCCGGGTTTTCCCGAAAGCATTGAAAAATCAGCACTTTCGACGCTTAAAGTCAACATATGTGGACAATATTGATTGCGGAGCGCGGACGCGTTAAAATAAAGACAGTAATATTTCTGTAATATTACGGATCCGTCCCGCAAATAACCGTTTCCATTCCCGCTTCGAACTGGTCCTGTTTCCCATAACGGCGAACAGTTGCAATAAACCGAGAACACGTAAACAGTTATCACTAACAAGGAGGAGAATTTATGAAGAATCTGAAACGGGTCGCAGTTCTGCTTCTGGTATTCGCGATGCTTCTGACTTCAGCGGCATGCGGAGCCAAGGAGGCCGGAAACGGCGGCAAAGAGCCCGCAAAGGACACCGCCGACCGTCACTACGCAGTAGACAAGGACACCGTCGTTGTCTGCACCGCAGACGAGACCCCCGCTATCAGTGCCCGCGGACACAGCGCCGTAGCAGGCAACTACATCAACCAGCTCACTTATGAGCAGCTCATCATGATCGACAAGGAGCTCGCTCCCGTGCCCTGGCTCGCTGAGAGCTATGAGTATGCCGAGCAGCCCGACGGTTCCTATCTGTGGACCTTCCATCTCAGAAAGGGCGTCAAGTTCCACGACGGCACCGAGATGCACGCTGAAGACGTCGTAGCTTCCCTCGAAGCTGCCGCCAAGTCTCCGGAAGTCCAGATCAACACCACTTCCTTCAGAGATCCCCACGTCATCGACGAGTACACCGCAGGAATCTACACCGACGGCCCCAGCGCCGCAGTTCTCTATGACCTCTCCGGCCACGGCAACGCCATTGAGCCCAAGGCTCTGATCGACGCCGGCAACGACTTCAACGAGAACCCCATCGGAACCGGTCCGTACAAGTTCGTCAACTGGAAGATCTCCGAGCAGCTGGAGTTCACCCGCTTTGATGATTACTGGAACAAGGACAGGATGCCCGCGATCAAGAACATCATCTGGAAGATCATACCCGAAGGCTCCGCCAGAACCATCGCTCTGCAGGCCCATGAGGTCGACTACATCATCGAGCTCGACACCAACGACATCGACCTGATCAAGGGAGATGAGGGCCTGAAACTGCTCGACGTTCCCTCCCTTGCCTTCAACTTCCTCTGCCTCAACAACACCGTCGATCCTTTCGGCAACGTCAACGTCAGAAGGGCCATCAACGCCGCGGTCAACAGAGACGACATCATCACCGTCGCTCTTAACGGCGAAGGTATGGCGTCCGTCGCTCAGACCACCTACGGCTTCGAGACCTGCGACACCACCGGTTTCGTAGGCTATGATGTCGAAAAGGCCAAGGAATTCGCCAAGGCTTCCGGCGTCGACCTCTCCAAGGTAAGCTTTGAGGTCATCTGCTCCGACGATACCAAGAGAAGAGCAGGACAGGTCATCCAGGAGAACCTGGATACCGCGTTCGGAATGGGCGTAGAGCTGGTCTCCATGGACCTCGCCACCTACCTCTCCCAGACCGCACAGGGCAACTTCGAAGGCTTCATCGGCGGCTACACCGGCTCCAACATGGTAACCTGGATCAAGGGTCTGTTCCACTCCACCCAGATCGGCGGATCCAACAAGACCAGGACCAACGATCCTAAGGTCGACGCAATGATCGAAGAGATCACCAGGACCATAGACACCGAGAAGAGGATCGAGCTGGAGAACGAGTTCACCCGCTACATGAACGACCTCTGCCCGCAGGTCCCCATCTATCAGGTCAACAAGTGCGAAGCTTACAACAAGTACCTCGGCGACATCTTCCTTGGACCTTCCGGAAGATTCTACTGCGAGGAGTGGGCATGGCAGTAGCCTCTCACATCTCAAAGGAGATACTCTGATTTAAGCTGAACTGAGCAAATGAAAACGGGCCCCGCTGAAAAGCGGGGCCTGTTTGTATGTTTTTTAAGTTGTAAGCCGCAAGACTTTGGGACGGCCCGGCTCTTTCGGGGCTTTATTCCTCGAATTCCATCCATGCTTCGTAGGCTTTTTCAAGCTCGGCTTTGGCAATTTCAAGCCTTTCCGCCAGCTCTTTTATCTTTTCGTGGTCAGAGAGCACCTCGGGCCTGCAAAGCTCGCCCTCCAAAGACGCGATCTCGGCCTCGAGGGAGGCTATGGCGTCTTCTGCCGCCGCCTTCTGCTTTTCTTTCTTTCTCTGCTCCGCGGCCAGCTGCTTTTCCTTAAGGCGGGCAGCTGCCCTTGCTTCCTTGCTCAGTGCTTTTTCCGCCGCCGTGATCTCGGCTTCGGCAGCCCTTTCGCTGTTTTCGGTGACCCTGACCATCTGGCTTAAGTAGGCCTTGCCGGAGCCCAGGCTCTGGCGCTTTTCCGCGTAGTAGTCGTAGCCCCCGTGAAATACGGTTATGCCGTCCTTTCCCAGCTCGTAGATTGCTGTGGGTATGCGCTGCAGCAGATATCGGTCGTGGGAGACTATGAGGAGTGTGCCCGGGAACTTGAGCAGGGCGTCCTCGAAGATCTCCTTGGCAGAGATATCCAGGTGGTTCGTGGGTTCGTCCAGTATGAGGAAGTTGGAGCCCGACATCATGAGCTTCAGCAGGGCCAGGCGGGCCTTTTCGCCTCCCGCCAGATCGGCGACCTGCTTGAATACGTCGTCTCCTTTGAAGAGGAAGCTTCCCAATATTGTCCTGAGCCTTGTACGGTCGTATTTTATATAAGTCGAATGGAGCTCCTCAAGGACGGTGTTCCCCGTGTTGAGGCTCCTCTGCTCCTGGTCGTAGTAGCCGGGCATTACGTTCTGACCCAGCCGCATGTATCCCCCGTCTGCCTTGAGCTCGCCCAGTATGATGCGCAGAAGGGTGGTCTTGCCTATGCCGTTGGGCCCGACGAGGCATATGCGGTCGCCTCTCTTGATGTCGAGGTTGACCCCGCTGAAGAGCTGCCTTCTTCCGTTTGCGTCGGTAAAGCTCATGGAAAGGCCCTCGGCATACAGTACGTCGGTGCCGCTCTGCAGCTTTTCGCTGAAGTTTATCTTCAGGTGCTCGCTGAGCATCATGGGCTTTTCGGGCTTTTCTATCATGGCCAGCCGCTTTTCCCTTGACTGGGCCCTTTTCACCAGGTGCTCGGTGTTGTGCTCCTTAAAGCGGCGTATCATGTCCTCCTGCCGCCTGATCTCAGCCATCTCTGTCTCGTAGCGGCGCAGCCTCTCCTCGTAGAGCTGCTGCTTCTTCTCCTTGTAGGCGCTGTAATTGCCCTCGTAGACCGTGAGCCTGTGGTTTTCGATCTCAAAGATGCGCTTTACGGTCCGGTCGAGGAAATAGCGGTCATGGGAGATTATGACCAGGGTGCCCTTGTACTGGGAGAGGTAGTCTTCGAGCCACTTTAAGGTGCCTATGTCCAGGTGGTTGGTGGGCTCGTCCAAAAGCAGCAGGTCGGGGGACTGCAGCAGCAGGGCGGCAAGAGCCAGGCGGGTCCTTTCGCCGCCTGAGAGCAGGTCGACGGGCTTTGAGAGGAAGTCCTCGGTAAAGGCCAGGCTGTTCAGTATGCCCCTGATCTCGCTCCTGTAGGTGTAGCCCCTGTTGTCGCGGAATTTTAAGTGGAGGTCTTCGTAGCGCTCCAGTATCGCGGCCTGCTCGGCAGCCGAAGCCCCGCTTTCGTGGAGCTCTTCCATCTTCACGGAGAGTTCGGAAAGCTCAGCCTCCGCCTTTATCTGCCATGAGAAGATCTTGAGCATCTCCTCTTCGACGGTGCCCCCGGAGGGGAAGTGGTCTCTCTGCTTAAGGTAGCCCACGCTCACGTCCTTTGAACGGAAGATCTCCCCGCTGTCTGCTTCCAGCTCTCCCGTCAGCAGCTTGATGAGGGTGCTCTTTCCGGCTCCGTTGGCTCCGACGATGCCTATGCGGTCCTTCTCGTTGATGTGGAAGGACACGTCGATCAGCACGGGCTCGGTGACGAAGTATTTATTCAGTTTTGAGACTGTTATTACGCTCATCTATGACCTGCACATGCAAAAAACTATGATATTTTACCACAAGAGCCGCCTTGTAACAAGTTTTGGGCTATGGTAAAATTATTTGAATATACTAATCGCAAGGAGGAAGACGATCATGGACAGACAGGAGCAGAAGATCTCCAACGCGGTCATCAGAAGGCTTCCCCGGTATCTCAGGGTGCTGGGCGAGCTGGACAAGAAAGGCGTCGTCAGGATCTCCTCGGGAGAACTCAGCGACATGACCGGCTACACCGCTTCCCAGATACGCCAGGACCTGAACCACTTCGGAGGCTTCGGCCAGCAGGGCTACGGCTACAACATCAAAGATCTCGCCAGGGCCATCGAGGGCATACTCGGCATCGACAAGAAGTACAGCATGATCATAGTAGGCTGCGGAAGGCTGGGAAACGCCATCGCCAACTATATCGACAGCTACGAGAGCCAGTACAGGATCAGGGCCGTTTTCGACGTGAAGGAAGAGCTCATGGGCAAAGAGGTCGCCGGCGTCCCCATACGCCACCAGAACGAGCTCGAGGACTTTTTAGCCTCTGAACCCATAGACATAGGCGTCATCACGGCGACCAAGGAGAGGGCCCAGTCCATAGCCGGCCAGCTGGTGGACGGGGGAGTCAAGGGCATATGGAATTTCGTTCCCGCCGACATAGCGGTCCCTGATATGGTGAGCCTCGAGAACATCTACATGGCGGACTCTCTTCACGTTCTTACCTACAGCATGAACCACAAGGAACGATAAGGGCAAGAAAAACAGCCGCTTCAAAAGAAGCGGCTGCTCTTTGACGTTTTTTGCTCGCGCTCTATTCGGGCTGAGGCGCTCCCATGGGGCAGGTGCCGGCGCAAGCGCCGCAATCGACGCACTTATCGGGATCGATGACGTACTTGCCGTCTCCTTCGGAAATGGCTCCTACGGGGCATCCATCTACACAGGCTCCGCACATGACGCAAGCGTCGGTGATTACATATGCCATATTTGTTCCTCCTTGTTCTGAAGTGAGCAAAAGCTCTACAAGCAATAATATACCAAAGCACAGAAAAGTAAACAAGAAATTTTACACCGTAAGTAAGGTTTTGCGGCGTTTTTTTTACGGGCGGCGGGGAAAGGCCGCGCATGAGTCATGAGGATAGTCGGATTTTCCGGAAAAAGCGGGACAGGCAAGAGCTTCGTCTCGGCCGAGCTCAGCGGAAGGCTGGGCATTGAGGCCATAATAGACGACGGTCTTCTCATATACAGAGGCAATATAGTCGCGGGGCGTTCGTCCAAGAAGGAGCCCACCATGCTGGGCGCAGTAAAGACCGCGGTCTTTACCGACGACGGCCACAGGGACGAGGTCGCGAAAGCGGTGAAGGACCTGGGCATAGAAAGCGTCATGGTCATAGGCACCTCAGACCGCATGGTAGACAGGATATGCGAAAGGCTGAGCCTGGGGCTTCCCGATGAACACATTCACATCGAGGACGTGTCCACCCCCGAAGCCATAGAAAAGGCGAGCCGCTTAAGGACCACCGCCGGCACCCATATCATACCCGCGCCCACCATGCAGGTGAGAAAGCAGTTCTCCGGCTATTTTCTCGACCCCCGCAAGGGCTTCAGAAAAGACGAGCAGGGCAGGGGCCAGAGCAGCGAGAAGACCCTGGTGAGGCCCACCTACAGCTACATGGGAGACTTCACCATCTCCGACAAGGTCATAAGCGACATAGTGGGCTTTGCGGCGGCCGACGACCCCGACATCTCCGATGTGATCTGGGTCGCCTCCAACAACAGCGAAGACGGAATGTACATCAGGATCATCATACGCTGCTGGTACGGAAGGAAGGTAAAGGATGCGGCCTTAAGGCTTCAGGCCATGGCCCGCCGCATGGTCTCCGAGATGACCGCCTTCAACATTCTGGGCATAGAAGTCGAGGTTCGTGAATTTAATATGAAGACTGAAAAAACGGCCTAGAATGGTATTGACAAATCGGGCCCCGAGGCTATAATTGATGATGTTAGCACTCGAATATACAGAGTGCTAACAATGCGAAGAGATAAAAATATATTACGGAGGAATATTTCATGAATATCAAACCTTTAGGAGACAGAGTTCTCATCAAGAGGCTCGAGGCCGAAGAAAAGACCAAGAGCGGCATCGTTCTTCCCGGCGCTGCCAAGGAGCAGCCCCAGATGGCTGAGGTCCTGGCTGTGGGTCCCGGCACCGAAGAAGTCAAGATGGAAGTCAAGAAAGGTGACCACGTCATCTTCTCCAAATACGCCGGCACCGAGGTCAAGCTTGACGGCGAAGACCTTATCCTTGTAAGCCAGAAAGATATCCTGGCAGTGGTAAAGTAAAGAGGTAAGCACAATGGCAAAAGAAATCACTTTCGGCGAAGAAACCAGAAGAAAACTCCAGGCCGGCGTAGACAAGCTGGCTGATACCGTAAAGATCACCCTCGGCCCCAAGGGCAGGAATGTGGTCATAGAGAAGGCCTACGGCGCCCCGATGATCATCAACGACGGCGTCTCCATCGCAAGAGAGATCGATCTTGAGGATCCCTACGAGAACATGGGAGCCCAGATCGTCAAGGAAGTCGCTTCCAAGACCAACGACGTGGCAGGCGACGGCACCACCACCGCCACCCTGCTGGCGCAGGCCATCATCCGTGAAGGTTTGAAGAACGTGGCCGCCGGCGCCAACCCGATGGTTCTGAAAAAGGGCATCGAAATGGCTACTGCCGCTGCCGTGGAAGAGCTAAAGAAAAACGCTACCCAGGTCAAAGGTAAGACTGAAATTCTGCAGGTCGCTACCATTTCCGCCAACGACGCCGAGATCGGCGAAGTTATCGCCCGCGTGATGGAAAAGGTCGGCAACGACGGCGTTATTACCGTTGAGCAGAGCCAGGGCGTGGAGACCAGCGACGATGTGGTCGAAGGCATGCAGTTCGACCGCGGTTACCTCTCCCCCTATATGGTCACCGATACTGAGAAGATGGAAGCTGTTCTCGACAACCCCTACATCTTCATCACCGATAAGAAGATCTCCGCCATCAACGAGATCCTGCCCGTGTTGGAAAAGGTCGTGCAGGCCGGCAAGCAGATGCTGATCATCGCTGAGGATATTGAGGGCGAAGCTCA
>JAEEGL011716308.1_pt1 | contig 14418 bp, 6 predicted proteins | sample 9134231 | NCBI WGS metagenome assembly JAEEGL01 (sample SAMN16246548, study PRJNA631951) | gut metagenome | biome: gut microbiome; feature: rumen; material: fiber-attached | host: Bos | place: Iran: Karaj | collected 2018-10
AATCTCGCCACATTTGGGCCATTTCTCTGTATTCCAGTCGACACTGATGGGCATCATCCAGTAGGCAGGCCAGGTGCCTTTTCCCTTGGGCAACAGAATGCGAGCCTCGAAGTAGCCATATTGCCAACCTTTACCCTTGTTCTTGGCGTTGACACGACCGGAATAGACCTTGCCGTCGGTGCTCTTGAAGCAGTTGATGTACAGACGACCGTCGATAATCTCTGTGGTGTGCTTGCCGTCGATGGTCTGTGTACCGGGACGGTAGTATTGCAACTCGTTGTTCACATTTCCTTTCTCCCAGGTTTCCCACTCCCAGTCACTGCTGTTCAGCTGGTTGCCCTCGCTGAACTCGTCGTGCCATACCAGCTTGTAACCATCGGGGATATTCATCTCACGGTCTTCTGCAGACTCTTGTGCAACGGCAATGGTGACTTTCTCCGTGGCGGTGGCTATTTCCACTGTGGCCGTACGCTTTGTCTTGGCATCGTTGGCTTGCGTGGTAATTGCTAAGGTGTTGCCGCTCTTCTGCGTGGAGAGCCAGCTATCACTGGTCGTCGCTGTCCACTCAGCACTGCTGGTCACATCGACGGTGAGTGTCTCACCGCGTGAACTGAAGTACAGCTCTTGGGCTGACACCTGCAAGGCTGTTCCCTGGGTGACAGTGATATACTCACTCGTCAGTCCTGACTTCACCGTGATGGTTGCGGTGCGCTCAGCGCCTTTGTTGGGAGCTACCACGACGGCAATGGTGCCAGTCTGTGAGGTAGAGCCTGTTGTCGTTACCTTGAGCCATTCAGCTGTTGCCCTGGCGTTCCACTCACGGCCTGTCTGCTTCACCTCGATGGAGTAGCTGCCGCCACCGGCAGGCACTTTCAAATCCTTGACAGACAGGGTGATGGTGGCAGATGCTGTGCCACCGTTGTCGTCAGCGCTGTCGCTGCCACAAGCCATGAATGTGGTGCCACACAGCAGCAACATCATGCTCAGGAAAAATCTTGTCGTTCTGTTGTTCATTATACGATTTTTTATTTAACGGGAAACAGCAGGCAGCCACTTTTGATGGTGGTCTGCCCGCTGGTAGAAACTAATCTTTTAAACAAACGGCTTATTTCGGGTTGTGCTTCTGCAGGATGAAGTTGCTCACCTTCAGCGTTGTTCCGCCAGGAGTACCGCCAAAGTCGAAGATCCACTTCATAGTGCTGGCAGCAGCAGTCATCTTCAGATGTGTGAACTCTACGATGTTATCACCCTCTTCCAACTTCAGATCGCCTTTGTAGAACAATGCGTTGTTGTCATCGTCAGTCTGGCAAATCTTTAAGGTGTAGCGGCTAATGGCAGCACTTGATACTACCTTGCACTTGATATCGTAGAAGGCACCTTCCTCCATGTCAATGCTGACACCTTCAATAGAGGTCTGTCCTTGCCACTCGCTACCACCATTGTCTACAGCAGTGATGGTGTAAACACCGTCCGCAAAGCTGTAGGCAGGATCGCCTACCTGGCCCCAGCCAGCGTCAGCCCACCAGAACTTCATGGTACCCAGTGTGTTGAAGCCTGCACCGAGGTTGTCGGGAGAGTCTACTGCACACCATGTGACGGGAATCGTCTCATCCGGAGCTTCTATCTCGTTCTTATCGTGGTCAATGATAACCAGATTCTCGAAGATAACATCAGCAGGGTAGTTGCTACCACCGAAGTCGAAGACAATCTTCAGGTCGTTGGCGCAGTCGAAACCCTCCAGCAGTGTGCCGAATACGCACAGAGGCTCGTCAGCGGGGATAGCGAAATCCTTATCCATCAGAACGGGAGCGTCACCGGCACCATCAGCACCATTACATATTTTAATCTTCAGACCGGGAAGTTCCTTGGTAGAAGTGACAATCATAGAGAAGTCATACTTCTTACCAGCCTCTATGGTTACAGGCATGTGGTTGAAAGCCAGCTGCCCCTGCCATCGGTCTGGACCTACTTCGTCGAAGTGGAAGCGATATTCGCCATTCACGAAGGTTGGCTTAGCGGGTTGAGGATCCAACTCTGCCCATCCTGAATTGGCAAACCATGTGCTGAAGTTGTCTGCCACAACACCCTTCATCAGGTTGTCGGGGCTCTCTACGTCAAAGCCGGCAAAGCCGTTCATCTTCGTCTTCTCAATAGTGACCTTGTTGTCAATGGCTCCATCACTGATGCCATTCTTGTTCTTTACAAAGCACTGAACGTTGTATTCACCCTTCTTACGCCAATACTTCTTAAACGTGGTGTTGGTAGAATACTCTGTTCCGTCAACAACCCATACAGGTGTTACCCCTTCTGTATAGGCAAAGGTAAAGGTGGCAGTATTGGTTGCCTGGTCTACGTCGACAGAAATCTTGCCGGCATAGTCACTGGCCACAGGAATCTGGCCCAAATTTACACCATTGTGGTCCTCAGGCGAGCAGGCCATGAAAGCCAAGCCGATGGTCATGAGACCAATGATGTTTGAAAATATCTTTTTCATAATAATATAGTCTTCTGAATGAGGTTGTGTTAAATTACTGGAAATAAGCAGCATTCTGCTTCAGTTCAGGGTCAGAGTCAAGCTCAGCCTGTGCAATGGGGATGTGCTTCTTGTTTGCAGTCCAGGCACGTGTGCGGATGGCAGCATCAGCAGCTACACCCTCCGTAGCAGGATCCAGTGGAACGAGTGCACCGGTAGCCTTGTTCTGGGCAGAAACACCAGCAATACCTTCAGCACGTACGAGGTCGAAGTAGCGCTTGCCCTCACCAATGAACTCCTTGTGACGCTCGGTAAGGATGTTGTCGATGGTGACACCACTGATAGCACCCAGTCCGGCACGCTGGCGAACCTTAGTAACCCACTGGTCTGCGCTGGTCTGGTCAGCACCAGTACGTACAGCAAACTCAGCAGCATAGAGCAGCGCCTCTGAATAGCGGTAGTAGCGGAAGTTGTTGCTGTAGTTCAGGTTGGCTGAAGATACAGCAGGCTTGTTGTTCTTCTCGTAGGGACGATACTTCTGCAGCCACAGACCAGTGTCAGCATTACGCTTGGTATAGGCCAGTGTGGGCTCCCAGACGGTACCTGCCAGACGGTTGTCGCCAGCCAGCAGTGTCTTTACTGCCTTACGGATGGGCATGAAGCCCCAGCCGTCCTGACCAGCACCCCATTCATCGTCGCCAGGATACTGGTTCGGAGAAATCAGGGTTGGGATAACCATACCACCAATGTTGATAGCAGCATCTCCCCAGTCACGCTCGGTGATGTCCTTGTCGTAGTTGATCTCCCAGATAGACTCCTGGTTCCACTCGTTGGCGGTGTCCCAGTAATCCTTGAAGTTGGGGAACAGGTCATACAGACCGCTGCCGATGATGGCCTTCAGATAGGTGAGGGCCTTAGAGAAACGAGACTCGTCATTCTGATAAGCAACCATCTCAGCATACATCATGATGGCCATAGCCTGGCTGACACGTCCGGCATTGGCATTGTCCCACTTCATGGGCAGAACGTCGGAAGCCAGTACCTCTTCCAGTTCGACAATCAACTTGTTGTACACTTCGTCAGCACTCAGCTGAGGAGCAGTATAGGGAGGCTCACCCAGATTCTGCAGATAGAAAGGAATATTGCCAAAGTAGTGCCACAGGTTATTGTAGTAGTACACACGCATAGCACGTACCTGAGCACGGGCCTTAGCCTCATATTCGCTGCTCAGCTTGCCGGCAGCATAGTTGTCCATATAGAACAGGGCGTCGTTGCAGCGCTTGATACCGCTGTAGTCAATGGTCCACAGCGTGCCGAGTGTGTTGTCGCCATTACCTACGAAGTCAGCCAGCATGTGCCAGTGCTTCATATCGTCATAGTTGGCACCGCCTACATAGACGTCGTCACTCATGATGTCGGCACAGATGTTATAGGCATTGTACTGTCCCAGTCCCCAGTCGTGCCAGTGGATGGGGTCGTAGGCGGCAATCACGGCCTCCTCGATGTGTGCCTGATTGGTATAGTAGGTGTCGAGGTTGTCACCATCGGGTTTGTCAACCTCCAGGAACGACTCTGTGCAACCGGTGAAAGCCATTGCTGAGAGGAGCATTCCCGTCAAAAGAAATTTATTTGTTTTCATATTGTGTTGCTATTTTGAGAATTTAGAATGAGAGATTGAAACCGACAGTCCATGTGCGGGCCTGTGGATAGATACCCTTATCAATACCCAGTGAGGTACCACCGTTACCGATTTCTGGATCGAAGCCGTGATACTTGGTCCAGGTGAACAGGTTCTCTGCCATCACGTAGACACGGAAACGGCTGATGCCTGCCAGCTGTGTGATGTGCTGTGGAATGGTGTAACCCAGTGAGATGTTCTTCAGGCGCAGGTAAGAGCCGTCGAAGACGTACATGTCAGACATGTTCCAGTTGTTGTTGGTGTTAGCACCAATACGGGGAACCTTGTTTGAAGTGTTAGGACCAGTCCAGCGGTCAAGAATCCAGGTAGGATAGTTGCCTGAGAAGACGTCGGTACGATAGGTAGCGTCGAAGATGTCTGCGCCGCTAACACCCTGCAGGAACAGGTTGAAGTCGAAGCCTTTCCAGTCAGCGTTCAGGTTCAGACCGAAGGTCCAGTCAGGAGTACCGTTACCAATATCTGTACGGTCGTTATCGTCAATCTTACCGTCACCGTTCAAGTCGGCAAAGCGTACATCACCAGGCTGTGCGTTAGGCTGGATGAGGTTGCCGTCCTTGGTATAGGCATTGACCTCGTCCCATGTCTGGAAGATGCCATTGGTCTTGTAACCATAGAAGAATGGGAAGGGCTTGCCGTTCTCGGCACGTGTGCCACCACCGCTGATGCCCTGTACACCGTCGAGGTTCAGGAAACCAGTGTCGTTACCCAGATTCTTCAGGGTGTTCTTCAGGTAAGAAGCGTTACCCTTGATGGCGAAGTGTGCGTCAGCAATGTTAAACTTGTAGCCAAGTTCGAACTCGATACCCTTGTTCTCCATGTCACCCACGTTGCCGAGGGGCTTGTTCTCACCTACGTAAGAGGGGATAGGCATGGCGATGATCATACCATTGGTCTTCTTGATGAAGTAGTCAACGGTGAAGGTCAGCTTGTTGTTGAAGAAGCCCAGGTCGATACCGAAGTCGGTTTGCTCACTCTCCTCCCACTTCAGGTCGGGGTTGGCAATAGCGGTAGCCTTAGAACCAGACTGCTTGGTAACAGGGTTGCCGAAGAGTACGTTGTTGCCCATGGCGGTCAACACGGTATATGCGAAGTCGCCAATCTGCTCGTTACCGTTCTTACCCCAAGAGAAGCGTACCTTCAAGTTAGACAGCTTGGCAGCCTCCTTGGCTTTCTGGAAGAATGGCTCGTTGGTGACATTCCAACCTAATGAGAATGAGGGGAAGGTACCCCACTTGTTGTTAGGACCGAAGCGGCTTGAACCGTCACGACGGATGGTAGCCTGCAGCATGTAGCGCTCGTCGTAGTTATAAGAATCACGACCGAAGTAAGAAGCGAGATGATGTTCTGTCCAGATGCCGCCACCGACACCATAGGGAACCTGTACGTCAGTGTGGTCTTCATTCCACTCCATGATGGGGTTGGTATAGTTCAGGTAAGGCTTGTCGTTGTTGATGATGTTCCATTTCCAACCGCTCAGGTCGTCACCTTTATATTTCAGAGCTGACTGACCAAGGACAACAGCAATGCTGTGCTTGCCAATCTGCTTGTCGTAAGTCAGCGTGTTCTCAATCTGCCACTGGGTGTTCTGTGCCTTATACATGCTGACCGAGGTGTGCTCAGCCTGGTTGTTACCTGACAGGCGGTACTTGGTGAGCGTTGCACCTTCGTTGCCCCAGAATGAGAAGTCTGCATTGTAGTTGAAGTGGTATTTCAGGTTATCCCACAGCTGTACGTCGAAACCGAACTTAGCCATGAAGTGGTGGCTCCAGTTCTTGGTGGGGTTCAGTGACAGCATAGCCAGCGGGTTGTTCATCTCCTGATAGGTACCGAAGTAGCCAGGGATGGTGTAGGGGTTGCCATACTCGTCGGCGGGCAACTGATATTTGCCACCTTGCTCGTAGGCTGTTCTCATGCCGGTAGCAACATCACCCTTGGCAATAGGAGCCAGTGTGGGAGCCAGATAAAGGGCTGAACCCAGTACTGAGCCAAACTCTGAGTTGGTGCCGATACCGGTTGAGTGGGTGCGGATGTAGCTGACATTGACGTTCAAGTCAATCTTGTTCAGGAAGTTACGCTCCTTCTCGGCATCCAGCACGTTATAGGTGGTGTTAGAACGCAGAGTCAGCTTGTCATAGTTTGACTGACCGTAGTTGCCACCAACGATACCATCCTGCTTGAAGTAACCCATTGACAGGTAGTAGTTGACCTTCTCTGAAGCACCGCTGATGGTCACATCGTGATTCATCACGGGAGCATTGTCGTTGAATACCAAATCCTGCCAGTTGGTACCGAAACCACTGATGGCATCGCCGTTAGAGTCTGTCAGGTGGAGGGGGTCAAACTTAGGAGCTGAGCCTCCAGCCAGTGCATACTCGTTCTGCAGTACGGCATACTCAGTAGCGGAGGTCACATCGCGACGCTTCCATGCTTTCTGCCAGCCGTAAGAGAAGTTGTAGTTCACCTGCGTCTTGCCGAGCTTACCCTTCTTGGTGGTAACGAGGATGACGCCGTTAGCAGCACGGGCACCATAGATGGCACCAGAGGCAGCGTCCTTCAGAACCTCGATACTCTCAATATCATTGGGGTTGACAATGTCCAGACCACCAGTGATAGGCATACCGTCGACAATGTATAGAGGGTCACTATTATTAATGGTACCTGTACCGCGTACGCGTATGCGTGAACCTTCACCAGGCTGACCTGAGTTAGAGGTCACGTTAACACCGGCAGCCAGACCTTTCAGGGCGTTATCCATACGGACGGCACCCTTGCCAGCCAGGTCGTCAGCGGTAACCTTGGCGATACTGGCGGTTACGACGCTCTTCTTCTGAACACCATAACCAACGACAACGACGTCTTGCAACATCTGGCTGTCATCTTTCATAACAACTCTCATGGTAGGGGTAGCCTTGACCTCTTGGGCGACATAGCCGACATAAGAGAAAGCAATGGTTGCTCCAGACTCAACCTGAAGTGTAAACTGTCCATCGAAGTCTGTGACGGTTCCGTTCTGGGTACCCTTTTCTTTTACTGTGGCACCGATAACGGCCTCACCTTGACTGTCGACCACTGTGCCCTTGACATTCAGTTTCTGGGCATTGGCTGTCGTGAAGGCTGTAAACGCCATCAGCAGCAGGAGAACATGTCTCAGTTTTTTCATAATTTTGCTAAGTTTTTTTGTTTTGGGTTGTATGTGTTTTTGTAAAGTGGTTGTGCGTAACTTTGGTTAGCATCAGGCCTGTTTAGTTCTTAAACCGCTGCAAAAGTACAATAAATATGCATTATTCCCAAGAAAATGACCACACAAAAACCTCACTTTTTTCTTTTCTGCTATTACGCAGAATAATAGCGAAAGTCCCTAAATACGGCATTTTTGCCCCTCAGCATACCTCAAAATGCACTACTACAATCATTTTGTTGCGGAAATATTTTTTTGTTTGCCGTGATTTTTGTACTTTTGCAGCAAAACTGACACATACTACCAATAATGACAAAGAGACTTCTAATAACTATAGCACTTTTCTGCTCATGCTTTTGTACGTTGCTGGCACAAAATCCTATGCTGCGCAACTATTCTGCAACAGACTATCGTGGTGGCACCCAGAACTGGTGCATACAGAAGACGGCAGACAACCGTCTGCTCTTTGCCAACAACCAGGGACTGCTGGAGTTCGACAGTCATTGGTGGCGTGTTTTTCCACTACGCAACTACAGTACCGTCCGCTCTATCCTCTTCGACGAGGAGAAAGCGCTTGTTTGGGCAGGAGGTAGCGATGAATTCGGTTATTATAAACTTTCTCCCAGTAATTTCGTTGTCGAGTATCATTCACTCTGCGACTCGCTGTCTGCCGGTGAACACGACTTTGCCGACATCTGGCGCATCGTAAAGATGAAGGATGGTACCGTCGTCTTTCAAGGTAAGTCGCGCCTGTTCTTCTACCGCAACGGCGTGATGAAGTCTTTGGCTACACCTTATATTATAGAGTGTATGGGACTGGTCAATGATCAGCTCTTTGTCGTCAGTCGGGAGAATGTCTATCTCGTCGACAACGGAAAACTGAAACGCCTGGAGGGTACAGAACCACTGCATGGCACAACCATCAGAGCTGTTTTGCCCTATGGCAATAAGGCGATATTTGCCACCACTACGCATGGACTGTTCGCTTATGATGGCAAGCAGACCGTACCTTTCTTAGAACATCTGACGCCTTTTATCGCCCAGCACCACCTGTTCTGTGCGGATATCCAAAACGACCGGATAGCCATTGGTACTGTTCGCAAGGGCTTGCTGGTGTACAATATCAAGACAGGGCAGACCCTCTATGCCAACCGTCAAACGGGACTGCAGAATAATACGGTGCTGTCGTTGCGCTTCGATGAGCAAGAGAATGTGTGGCTCGGACTGGACCAGGGCGTGAGCTATGTCATGCAGGGCTTCCCATCGACTTATCTGATGAGCAACAATAGTCCGATAGGTACGGGTTATGCCTCTCTGAAGACGCACGACCGCCTTTATCTGGGTACCAATCAGGGACTCTATGCCATTCCTTATCCGCTGGTCAGCAGTCCTACACCTCCCAATCCCCAGCCTGTCGAACAGATAACAGGTCAGATATGGGGATTAAAGGAGATTGACGGCACGCTATTCTGTGGTGCTGATGCCGGCACCTTTGTCCTTAACGGCATGACGGCTGTTAAGGTCAACGGTCCTGAAGGTACGTGGAACTTCATACCGCTGCAAGGACATCCGGATTTGGTGTTAGGATGTGACTACCGCGGACTCTTCCTGCTGCGTAAGGAGACAGGTCGGTGGGTCTACGACGGACGTATAGAGGGTTTCTCGGAGAATAGCAGTGTTTTCATGCAGGCTACTGACGGAGCTATCTGGCTGGCTCACTGGCAGAAGGGTGTCTACCGTCTGACGCTCTCTGCTGATGCACGCAAGGTGGAAACGACACAGGTCTTCAACAGCAAGAATGGCTTGCTGGTCGACGACAACAACCTTGTCTGTATGATTCGCGACCGCATCTATGTCTCCAGTGTCGATGGCTTCTACTACTATGATAGCAAGGGTAAGGTGCTGAAGCCAGCTAACGAGATAACCCGTATCTTCAATACCTATGGTGTCTCGTTGCGTATCTATGAGACACCTTCCCATCAGTTGTGGGCCTACAAGCCTGGCTATTTCGCACTGGCCCGTCCTCAGCAGGATGGGGGGTACAAGGTCGACTCCATCTGCTACAAGAATGTGGAGCGTGAATTACAGATGATTCTTGGTCATCCCAGTTTTCTGGAGAACAACCAGGCAATCTATAACAGCATCAACGGCTTCTTCCTGGTCAATGGCAACTATGCCATCCAGCAACAGCCTGAGCACATCATCTTCCAGGGTATTATTGGCGCTAATGAAGGGGAGGTAGAGTTGTATGCCTGCAACCCCATGCCTCAGGACTATGTCTACCGTATTCCCCATAAACAGAACTCTATCCGTTTCCGTTTTGTTATGCCTGAATATGTCAGACCGCAGGAGATAGAGTATACGTGTTGGCTGGAGGGATACGAAAATGACTGGAATGCTCCGCAGACCATCGGTGTCAAGGAGTACACCCAACTCTCACGTGGTACCTATACTTTCCACTTGAAGGCCAAGAACCGCATCATGGGTGTGGAGGACGAACAGAGTATAACTATCTATGTTGAACCGGCATGGTATGAGACATGGTGGGCTTATATCATCTATTTGGTGCTGTCCGTCTGTTTGGTATGGCTCTTCGTTCATTGGATCAAGAGCATGCAGGAGCGTAAGTTGCGCGAGCTGGCCGCCAAGAACGAGGAGGAGATGCACCGTCAGGAGGAGTTGTTCCGCATGGAGCAGGAACGCAAAGAAATGCAACTTCGTGAACAGCAGGCTCGTCTGGAGGCTGAGGAACACCGTCGTAAGAGTGAGGTGGCGCAGCTGAAGAACGACCAACTGGAGACGGAACTGAAGCATCGGCAGAGTGAGTTGGCTGACTCTACCATGAACTTGATGCGTAAGAACGACATGCTGCAGGCGCTCGATACGCAGATGGACGAGCTCTCAGAGAGTGTGCGCCGCGAGGAGGCCAAAGCGCGTATCACCAACAAGATTAAGGAGATACGTCACGATATCCAGCAGAATATCAATGAGGATGAGGGGTGGGATAAGTTTGAAGAGAACTTCAACCTGGTCTATGAGAACTTCATGCAGCGCCTCACGGCCCGCTTCCCTGACCTTAAACTGAGCGACCGCAAGCTCTGTGCCTACCTGCGTATGGGTCTTTCTTCCAAGGAAATGGCTTCACTGCTCAATACCTCTGTGCGTAGCATTGAGACGGCCCGCTATCGCCTCCGTAAGAAACTGGATATGGAACAGGGTGATAATCTAACTGAATTTATTCAAAATTTTTAATGGTGGTGTAGGAGCGCTTGTATAGCAATTTTGCGTAGACGAATAGTTGATTGTAGGCGTTTCTCAAAATTGCAATACTCTTTTGACATATACCTTTCCTCGATGCTGTCCTCTCTGACTTTGTTGTTAGAGAGTGTGGTGGTTTTCTGACTCGATTTGATGTAATAGTGTAAATAATTATTTCTAACATTTTTGCCCTTTCGGGCTTCTATCTCAAGAAGAAAAGACAATTCAATCCGACAGTTGCTGTTTTTTTAACGAAAAAACTCCATTTTGCTGTTTGTTTTTTACTACTTTTGACAAAAATCAAGAAAAAAGCGCGCGTGTTATTAAAATAATCGACAAAATGTTTGCATAATTCAACAAATCTTCCTAATTTTGCAAATATTAATAGTTGACGCTGCCATAAAGCTCGACAAAACGCGACTAAAGTTAAAAAACCACAAATTAAAACTCATGATGAAGTGTGCGCCATATAGCTCTATTTTTCGGTACGATAATTATCGTGCTCAAAGATGCTTTGGATTGTTGCTTTTGCTCATGAGTTTTGCGTTGCAACTGATGGCCCAACAGTCTGTTCCTGTTACAAGCCGCATCAACAAAGATTATCCCTATATCTGGTTTGTGGAGAAAAGAGACTCCATCCGCTTGACAGATGAAGACTTCTTCAATAGCTGTGCCAAGGTGGTATTCCCCGTTAACAAGTTTGATTTACCCAAGAACGATAAGATACTCAACGAGTTAGACCAGATTGTACTGCCCCGTGTCAATCAAGACAGCTTGAGTCTGGTGGGTATCGTCATTCGTGGTGCAGCCTCTCCTGAAGGACCCTACTCGTTCAACAAGATGCTGAGTGAGAAACGTGGCAAGGCACTGTCTGATTTCGTAAAGCAGCGTATCTCGTTCAGCGACTTCCGCAATGCTACCATCAAACGACTCAGCGAAGACTATGTCACTGAGGATTACCGTTCGCTGTGTATTGCTATGAAGCAGGCCGGTGACCCGAACTACAACTACGTAAAGGATCTCTGCGACTACTATCTGGGCAAGAACGACGAAAAACGATTGAAGCAGGCGCTGATGAAAGTTCAGCAAGGACGCCTCTGGAAACACTTGCTGAAGACCTACTTCCCTGAGTTGCGTGCTGCTCGATTTATGCTGTTCTTCCGTCAGTTGCCACAGGTGACACTTGACCCACAGATTCTCCGGGAGACAATACTTCCCCCAATGCAGCAGCCCGAATTACCAGTTCCTATGCTGTCTGCACTGCCCCGCGAGGAGTTCTTGCTGCGTAAGAAGATGTTGTCTGTGAAGACCAACCTGCTGCTCTACGGTGCCTATATTCCTGGCTACGACCGTTGGGCTCCGATACCCAACGTGGCGATAGAGTACTATCCGCTGGGCGGTCACTTTACTTTCGGTGCTTCGTTTGACATGCCTTGGTGGCAGGACTATAATGCCCACAAGTATTTCCAGTTCCGAAACTATCAAGTGGAGGCACGCTGGTATGCCCGTGGGGCCAAGAAGAGCGACCCCGCCCGAATATATAATAAAAAAGCCTACACGGGCTTCTACTTACAAGGCTATGCCCACTTGGCGGTCTTTGGAATCTGCTTCGATGAAAATCGCGGTTGGGTAGGTGAGGGCGCCGGTGCCGGAGTAGGTGCCGGCTATGTGCTTCCTATCAGTAAGAGTGGTCGCTGGAAATTGGAGGTCGGTGCGCAGTTAGGCTTCTTCCGCTGTAAGTACGACCCCTACCAGTTCGAGAATCCTGTGAATCTCGCCTATCGTGACGGACTCTACTACTATAAGTGGACACAGAAGCCCGAACTGTTTAAGAAGCGTCAGTATCGTTGGAACTGGATAGGTCCGACGCGCATAGGAGTAACCTTGAGCTACGACCTGCTGTATCGTCGCATACAGAAGAAGGGCGTAAGCCTGAAGAGTACAGAAAGGAGGGTAGAGCCATGAAGAAGTTACCCGTCATTCTGATGTTTATTCTGCTGGGCTTTGTCGGTTGTACACCCGAACCGCCTCTGCACCTCTACGATGAGGCTGCGGTGAACTTTGACTTGCCCGTTGTCGACCTCTCCCTCGAAGTCTACTGGGACTACGAGATGACCTACGATGTGAAATACGAGTGGGAGGCAGAATGGTACTATGGCTGGGATGAAATCGACACGGACATCTTCGGTGAGTTAGGCTATACGGAACCCAGTGTATTCAATCTGCGCCGCTACTTTACTGGTGAGACGGCCTATGCTCCGCATACCTCGGTACAGAACGATGTCATTACTGGCACCAACTTCCAGGGAAGGTATAACTGGGGCTTCTGGGATATGCTGATATGGAACGATATCAAAACACTTGATGGTGTACAGAGCTTGATCTTCGATGAGACGACGTCGTTGGACTACGTCACAGCCTATACCAACCAGACCATGCAACAATCACGCTATCAGGCCCCCCGCTATACACGGTCGTTCTACTCCCCAGAGCCGCTGTTTGTAGGTTATACTCAGGGTATTGAGATAGACCCCTCACTGAAGGGTTTCGAGTACGATGCAGAGCGCAACGTCTACATAAGACGCCTGAACATGGTGTTGGAGCCAGTCACCTATATCTATCTGACACAGGTCATCCTGCACCACAACAACGGACGCGTCACCTCTACCGATGGCTCGTCGAACCTCTCCGGAATGGCCCGTTCGGTGGTGCTCAATACGGGAGTAGCAGGCTCTGATGCTATCACTGTCTATTATAATACGCGCATGAAGAAAGATTGCAAGAAGGATGGAGAGTTTGTCGACATCATTGGCGGCCGTCTGATGACTTTTGGCATCTGCAACCTGAATGCCAACCGCGTCTCCCGCGGTGTAGACATCAAGGATGGCAAGCGCCACTATATGGACTGCACTATGCAGTTTAACAATGGTATGGACTCTACCTTCGTCTTCGACGTCACCGACCAGGTGCGCAAACTCTATAAGGGTGGCGTTATCACGGTGGAACTTGATATGGACACCGTCCCGATTCCTCAGCGTTCCGGAGGCTCCGGCTTCAATGCGGTAGTGAAGGACACAGAAGATGGTGGAACCTACGAATTTGATATGTAACGAGATACAATAAAAAAGATAATAATAACAATGAAAAATGATACGACTATGAAAAGGAACCTTTTCTTCCTCGCGGCTGTGGTTAGTATACTGATTACCAGCTGCTCGGGTGACGAGCTTGCCACTTCGTCCCCTGTTATGACTAGTTCTGTTGTGCAGCGTGGCATCTCCTTTGGTGGAGGTTCCAGCGCTATCACCCGTGGTGATTTCTATGGCTCTGATGCTGCTGCCAAGCTGGGTGGCAAGTTTGTAGTATATGGCACGAAGCATGTTGCTGCTGAAGATAACACAGCAGCCAACGATGCCACAGTATTCAACAACTTCCAGGTGGCATATACTGCCTCTACGGCAGGTACTACCGCTTCTAACACCAGCGACTGGGAGTATGTTGGACTGCAGGCCTACGATGCTACACCGTCCTATCAGGGTATTAAGTATTGGGACTTTGGTGCTGCACAGGGACACACCTTCTATGCTTTCTCCAGCTCTGACATCAGCTATCCGAAGGATGAGACTAACGACAAGGTGCTGGTGACCAAGGTTCTTGCTGATACACCAGCAGTTCCTGCCACAGGCTCTTTGTATAACAAGGGCTATGCTGTTACTGTCAAGGCTGGTGCAAACCTCAACAACCTGTTCTTCTCAGACCGCGTTCCCGTGGCAAAAGCGGATTATGAAAAGACCGTCAACTTCACCTTCC
>JAEEGL014935269.1_pt1 | contig 14418 bp, 15 predicted proteins | sample 9134231 | NCBI WGS metagenome assembly JAEEGL01 (sample SAMN16246548, study PRJNA631951) | gut metagenome | biome: gut microbiome; feature: rumen; material: fiber-attached | host: Bos | place: Iran: Karaj | collected 2018-10
ATCATGCTGGTGCTGGACGCCATGACCGGCCAGGACGCGGTGAACGCAGCCAAGGCCTTCGACGATGCTCTGGGCATCGACAGCATTTTCCTCACCAAGCTGGACGGTGACGCCAGGGGCGGCGCGGCCCTCAGCGTCCGGGCGGTGACGGGCAAGCCCATCAAATACGCAGGCATCGGCGAAAAGCTGGATGGGATCGAGCCCTTCCACCCCGACCGCATGGCCTCCCGAATCCTGGGCATGGGCGATATCCTGACCCTGATCGAGAAGGCGGAGCAGTCCTTCGATGAGAAGAAGGCCCAGGAGCTGGCCGACAAGCTCATGAAGAACCGCTTTACCCTGACGGATTTTTACGAGCAGCTCATCCAGCTCAAGGGTATGGGAAGCCTCAGCGACATTGCGGGGATGATCCCCGGCGTGGACTCCAAGGCCTTGGCCGGCGCTTCCATCGACGAAAAGGCCATGAGCCGGACGGAAGCCATCATTCTCTCCATGACCCCCGCGGAGCGGGACAATCCTTCCCTTCTGAACAGCTCCAGGAAAAAGCGCATCGCCAAGGGCAGCGGCACCCAGGTGGTGGATGTGAACCGGCTCCTGAAGCAGTTCGAGCAGATGCAGACCCTCACCAAGCAGATGAGCGGCAAAAACATGAAGAAGCTGATGAGCGGCAAAAAGCCGCGGAAGGGCTTCTTCGGATTCTGATCCCGGGTATAAGACGGGGGCGCCGCCGCGGTTTCCGCGGACAGTCCGATCGTCTTTCCAAATAAACAACAACTTTTCAGAGGTGTACGAAAATGGTCAAAATCAGACTTCGCAGAATGGGCGCCAAGAAGAACCCCTACTACCGCATCGTCGTTGCGGATTCCCACTTCCCCCGGGACGGCCGCTTCATCGAGGAGATCGGAACCTACAACCCCCTGGCCGAGCCCAGCGAGATCAAGGTGGACGCCGAGCGCGCCCAGGCTTGGATCAAGAACGGCGCCCAGCCCACGGATACCGTGAAGAATCTTCTCAAGAAGGTCGGCGCGATCTGAGGATCCGCGTCCCCGAAAGGACATTTTCCCAATGAAAGAGCTTTTACTGTACGTTGCACAGAACCTGGTCGACCACCCCGACGAAGTCACGGTCACGGAGCGCGAGGAAGACGGCGAAACCGTCCTTGAGCTGCGGGTCGCCGACGGAGACATGGGAAAGGTGATCGGCCGACAGGGCCGGATCGCAAAAGAGATCCGCGTGCTTGTCAAGTCGCTGGCGCAGCGCAGCAACAAGCGCGTCAGCGTGGACATCCTGGATTGAGGTCAGAGGATTGCCGGAGACGAGTCTCCGGCAATTTTCCGTCCCCCGCAGCAAAGGAGCAGACATGGAACCCAACCGCTTTCTGGAGATCGGGAGAATCATCAACACCCACGGCGTTCGGGGCGAAATGAAGCTGGAACCCTGGGCCGACGGGCCGGAGCAGCTGCAGACGCTGAAGACCGTGTATCTGGACGGCCGCGAGGTGGCCGTCCGCCGGTGGCGCACCCAGGGCAGGTTCATGATCCTGGGCCTCGACGGGTTCGACCCCCCGGAGGCTGCCATGGCCCTCAAGGGAAAGGTTCTCGCAGCCGACCGGAAAGCGCTTCCCCTGCCGGAGGGCCGATATTACATCCAGGACCTGATCGGCCTGCCCGTGCAGGAGGAGGACGGCACGGAGGTGGGCAAGCTCACGGAGGTCATGGAGTATCCCGCGGGCCGCATCTTTGTGGTCAAAGGCAAGGAAGAGCACCTGATTCCGGAGAAGGGTGGCTTCATTCTCTCCCTTGACCCGGCCCTGGGTCACCTGATCGTTCGTCTTCCGGAGGGAATGTAGCCATGATTGCCATGCACATCGACATCCTGACGCTGTTCCCCGATTCCGTGAACGCGGTGATGGGAGAAAGCATCTTGGGCCGGGCCCAGAAAAACGACATCATATGCATCCAGCCCCATCAGATCCGGGATTACACCACCAACCGGCAGATGCAGGTGGACGATTACCCTTACGGGGGCGGTCAGGGGATGCTGATGCAGGTTCAGCCTCTGTACGACTGCTGGGCCGACGTCTGCCGTCAGGCCGGACGGCGGCTGCATACGATCTACCTGTCCGCGGCGGGACGCACTTTCACCCAGGCGGACGCCATACGGCTGAAAAACGACTACGATCGCTTTATCCTCGTCTGCGGCCATTACGAGGGCGTGGACGAACGCTTCATCCAGGAGTGCGTGGACGAGGAGATCAGCGTGGGCGATTTCGTCCTCACCGGCGGCGAGCTTCCGGCCATGACCGTGGCGGACGCGGTCTGCCGCCTCGTGCCCGGCGTGCTGGCCGACGCCAGCTGCTTCCGGGACGAAAGCCATTACAGCGGACTGCTGGAGTATCCTCAGTATTCCCGGCCCGAGTGCTGGCATGACATGCACGTGCCGCCGGTCCTCCTCTCCGGGAACCACGGGGCCATCGCCCGCTGGCGCCGCAAGGAGGCCCTGCGGCGCACCCTGCTTCGCCGCCCGGATATGCTGGAACGCTTCCTTCCGGACAAGACGGACCGGGCGCTCCTGGCGGAGCTCCAGGCGGAATCGGCTGAGGGAAAGCCGGAGGGCTGACCATTCCGCAGGCGCATCTATCATCAGGGGGAAACCACATTGAACCAAAAGACCATCATCCGCGACCTGACCACCGGCAACCCCATCAAGCAGCTGCTGGTCTTCGCGCTTCCTTTCATCTTCGCCAATGTCCTGCAGCAGGCCTACAACCTGGCGGACATGATCATCGTGGGGCAATTCGTGGGCTCCGCGGGCTTGACCGCCGCCTCCAACTCCGGCGAGCTGGCCACCTTTTTCCTGTTCATTTCCATGGGCTTCTCCTCCGCCGGACAGATCATCATCTCCCAGCACATCGGCGCCGGGAACCGGGATCGGGTGGGCAAGACCATCGGTACCCTATTTACCTTCAACTTCATCCTGGCCGCGGCCTTCACCGTGCTCTCCCTGTGCATCTGCGACTGGGCCCTGAAGCTGGTGCGCATCCCCGCAGAAGCCATGGATTACGCCCACGACTACGCGATCACCTATTTCTGCGGCATGATCCCCGTGTTCGGATACAATCTGGTGAGCTCCATTCTCCGCGGCATGGGCGACAGCAAGCATCCCTTCATCTTTATCGCCATCTCCGCCGTCCTGAATATCATCCTGGACCTGCTCTTCGTGGGCGCGTTCCACATGGCCTGCTTCGGTGCGGCCCTGGCCACGGTCATCAGCCAGACGGTCTCCTTCGTCACCGCCATGGTTTTTCTCTACCGGCGGCGGGAGAGCTTCGGCTTCGATTTCCGCCTCCGCAGCTTCCGCATCGACAAGCGCGAGATGAAGCCCATCCTCACCATGGGTCTTCCCATCGCCATCCAGAGCGTGGCCATTTCCGGCTCCATGCTCTTCATCAACACCTGCATCAACAAGCTGGGCCTGACGGCGGCAGCCGCCACCGCGGTGGGCAACAAGATGACCCTCATCGCCACCATCTGCTCCCAGGCCCTGCAGACTGCGGGCAACTCCATCGTGGCCCAGAACTTTGCCGCCCGGAAGATCCAGCGGGTGTCCGTCACCCTGGGCTGCATCCTGGGCTTCTGCATGGCCTTCTGCCTGATCCTGGCGGCGCTGGTGCTCCTCTTCCCCGTGCAGCTCTTCTCCGTTTTTGACAAGGACCCCGCCGTTCTGGCCCTGGCCCGGGACTTCTCCTATTTCTGCGCCATCAACCTGATCGGCTTCGCCACGCGGGCGACCGCCTTCGCCCTGCTCAACGGCATCGGCTTTGCCTCCCTCAGCTTCGTAGCCAGCATCATGGACGGAATCGTGGCCCGGATCGGCTTCTCCCTCCTCTTCGGCGAAGTGCTCCACATGGGGGTGCAGGGCTATTGGCTGGGAGGCGCCATCGCAGGCAATGTGATCGGAATCATCGTCCTGTTCTACTATCTTTCCGGCAAGTGGAAAACGAGAAAGCTCCTGGTGGATTGAACCCATACACAGCAAGGCACCGCAGAGCCATCGCTCTGCGGTGCCTTTTCGTATGGGATCAGTAGAACCAGATCAGCTCGTCGCCCCAGGAAAGGAGCAGCCAGACCTGATATCCGGCATCTTCGGTATCTCCGGCGTAAAGGGTGGCGGCGTAGTTTACGTCATCGGCCGTCAGGATCAGAGAGTCCTCGTCCGTACACACCCAGGTGAAATCGACGATGTCGTCCCCGTGGGAATACCAGCCGGTGCCATCCTCGTCGAAGGCCAGCCCCGCGTATTCGTACTCCTCCTCCGTTTCGCCGATGAAGTACTGAAGCTCCAGGGATTCCGGATTCATGCGGGCATAGCCCACCCACCAGCTGTCCTCGAAACGCTCCCTGTCAAAGGGCATGGGGGTCACGTTTTTCAGATCCAGCACGGGAGGCTCCCAATCGCTGTAGTCTCCGTAGTCCGGGTACGAAGTGATCTCGCTCCAGGTACAGCCCTCAAAGGACGCCGACTCATCGAAATACCAGGCGTTGCTCTCCTGCTCGCCGAAAAAGCAGCCCTGGAAGGAGAGCGTGGAGTTTTCGTTGTACTCAAAATAGCCGCCCCAGCCGGAGCCGGTGAAGCTGCAGTCCGTGAAGCGAAATTCCCCTGCACCGTTCAGAATCTCGAAAATGCCGTAGGCGCAGTCCCGGATGACGGAATCGGTGACGATGAGATCGCCGGAAAAATCGTTGCAGCCGATGCCGTACACACCGCAGCCGTAGAGATCCATCTTATGCAGCAGGATTCCCCGGCAGCCGTCGAACTCCAGCACGTTTCCGGAGCAATCCCCCATATCCGTGTGCCCCATGGTGAGGCAGCCCAGCGAGAGATTCGGGCAGTCCGAGAAATTCAGCACGGCGGCGTAGCGGGGGTCCACCACAAGCTCCACCGCCGCGGGATCGTCGGAATCGCCTTCGATGCTGAGCCCGGAGGCGTTTTTCACGAAGATCTCCAGTCCGTCGAAGACTTCAAGGATCTGAACGTATTCATGGCCTTCGTTCCATTCGGCCAGATCCGGGATTTCCTTCAGATAGTCCGTGAGGTTGTAGCGCCCTGGCTCGATCAGGATGTCCGCGTTGGGCCGGATCGCTTCCAGAAGCTCTTTCGGCGAGCTGACGCGGATGAAGCCGTCATCCGTGGGCTGGGGCGGGGTCTCCTCGGAAGGCGCCGGGGCATCGGTCACCGCTGCGGGCGCTGTGGCGGGAGCGGCGGTGGGCGCGGAAGTCGGTGCAGCGGTGGGCGCAGGGGTCTCCGCGGGAGAGGGAACCGCGGAGGGTGAAGAAGCGGCTGCAGGCGTGGAGGCGTCCTTGGCCGGCGTGGGCGCCGCCTCCGGCTTCGAGCCGCATCCGGAAAACGCAGCCATGGCAAGCAAAAGCAGGATCGTCAGAGCAACAGCGGTTTTCTTCATGATTACTCCCTTTCCATCATCCGAACGGAAGGCTTCTTCAAGGCGGCGGGAGCGGCATTCGCCGCTCCCGCTGTGTCGGGCTTCAGCCCTCGTAGGGTTCGAACTTTTCCGGGCCGACATGGCAGATGGGACACTCTGCGGGGGGCTCAGGACCCTCGTGGATATGGCCGCAGACGGTGCAGATCCACTTCTTCGGCGCTCCGGCAGGCACCGGCGCATCGCCGATCCGTTCAAAGTCCTCGGGACCGTGGTGGCAGAGGGGGCACTCGAAATCCGGGGGCAGGGTCTCCCCTTCGTAGACGTAGCCGCAGACCTTGCAGCGCCAGCCCACGACCTTCTTTTTCGCGCCGGCGGACTTTACGCTGGCCTGATAGTAGGCGTAGGTCATGGGAGCGCCGTCGCTGAGGGTGACGGCGTCCTCCACCTCGGCCACAAAAAGCGTATGGCTTCCCAGGTCGGAAGAAGAGATCACACGGCAGGCGAAGACCGCCGCCGCGGTGGGCAGATACCGCAGGCCGTTGGACAGGCAGGGCATGTCGCTGCCGGCGAATTTTTCTGTTTCCCGGCCGGTCTGCATGCCGAAATGCTGGAAAAGAGAGAAGGGCGTGTCTTCTGTGAGGACGGAGACGTTAAAGCGCCCGGTCTCCTTGATGAGCTCGCAGGTGAGATTCTTGTTGATGACACAGATGGAGATCTGCTTCGGCTCCGAAGCGCACTGGATGGCAGTGTTGATGATGCAGCCGTTTTCTTTTTCCCACGCCTTTGCGGTGAGGAGATAGAGGCCGTAGCTCAGCTTGTAGAATGCAGTCTTGTCCATAGATACCTCCAGAAATCATTAAGAAATCATGCGGTGTTTCCTTAGCCGTATCTGGCGTCGCGCAGAGGCGCATCCCAGTCGATGCTGCCCCCGGCTTCGGCCGCCAGAGCGTCCGCCTCCGCCCGGAAGCCTTCCATGAGCTTTTCCTCCCGCTTCCTGGAGCGGCGGCCCGGGGCAAAGTACAGCTCCTTGCTGAAATGGGCGTCGTAGCTGACGGCAAAATCCTCCGGGTCCCTGTAGGGGAAGAAGGTCAGCGCGGCCTCATAACGGATCGTGCCCTCGTCCGACGTTGCGGTCAGCATGACCAGTACGCCGCGGCGCTCCACGCCGTTATAGACACAGTGACCTTTGAAATACTGCTCGTATACGTTGATTACCTTCATTCCGACGCCTCCGTTCCGAACTCCCGCCCGATGCGAGCGGTATTGTGTTCATTCTATCACGGACCGGCTTCGGTGACAAGCCCGTGCGATCACGATCAAACGAGGCGGTTCTCAGGCAGATCCGGGATCTCCAGCCGATCCGGCTCCACGCGGCAGGGCAGACACAGCACACGGACGCCCGCCGCCTCCGCTTCTGCCAGGGCATCTGCAAAGGCGGGATGGGTCTCCCGGTTCGGATAGACCACCCGCAGACACTCTGCCTGCATCACAAAGGCGACGCTGCAGCGGACCCCGCGGTCTGCGGCCTCCGACAGCTCCCGGAGGTGCTTCACGCCCCGCTCCGTAGGCGCGTCGGGAAACCAGCCCACGCCCTCCTTTTCCAGGGTGCAGCCCTTGACCTCCAGCAGGTAGTCTTCCCCGCCCTTCTTCATGGCGAAGTCGATGCGGGAGCGGCCCACGGTCACCTCCCGGCGGATCTCATCGAAGGGCTGGAGCTGCAGCCATTCCCCCACCACATGATTCGGGGCCTGACTGTCGATGTTGAAAAGCGTGTCGCCGTTCTTATAGACGGCGATGAGATCGTACGGCGTCTTCCTGCCCGCAGCCGTTCCCGGCGTCAGCACCACCCGCACCCCGGGCACCAGCAGCTCCCGGCATCGGCCCGTGTTCTTCACGTGGACCGTCACCGTTTCCCCGGCAAGGGAAACGCGGGCCACGAAGCGGTTGGGCCTGTCCAGGAAGACGGCCTCGCAGACCTGCTCGTAGCGCAAGGCTCAGCCCAGCGCGCAGAGCCTGCCGAATTCCTCCACTTCCTTTGCCAGGGCTTCCAGCCCGGAGCGCCAGAAGACGGGGTCCGTCAGGTCGATGCCGGCCGCCCTGCCCGCATCCTCCACGCTCATGACGGCGGTGGCCTTCAGGAAGCCCTTGTAGCGGGGCACGAAGGCGGCGCCTTCCTTTTCGTAGGCGGCGTAGAGCCCCCGGGCCAGGAGGCCGCCGAAGGCGTAGGGCCAGTTGTAGAAGCTGAGGCCGCCGCTGTAATAGTGGCTCTTGCAGACCCACATGTAGGGATGGGGCTCCGCCCAGTCCAGCCCGTCGCCGTAGCCCTCCTTCTGGGCGGAGAGCATGAGGTCACAGAGCTGAGGTGCGAACAGGAAGTTTTCGTCCCGGCTCTCGAACACGGCGGATTCGAAGCGATAGCGGGAATAGATGTCGCAGATGATCTGGGTATCTCCGGTGAGCTGTTCGTTGATGAGGGCGCGGCGCCTGACGGGGTCCTGCTCCCGCCGGATGGCGTCGTTCATCACCAGCACCTCGTTGAAGTTGGAGGCCGTCTCCGCCACGGGCATGGAGTAGTCCCGGTTCAGGGGCCGGTTGTCATAGAGGTTCAGGTTGTGGAAGGCATGGCCCAGCTCGTGGGCCAGGGTCACCACGTCGTCGAAGCTGCCGGCGAAATTGGTCAGGATGCGGCTGGCCCGGATGGGGAACGCCTCGGCGCAGAAGGCGCCGCCCACCTTCCCTTCCCTGGGATAAAAGTCGATCCACCCCTCCTCAAAGGCGGTGCGAACCATCTCCGTGAGCTCGGCGTCAAAGGCGGAGAAGCGCTCGATGAGGTAGTTCTTTGCGTCCTCCCGGCTGTACTTCTCATCGGAGGAACCCAGCGGCGCGAAAAGGTCGTACCAGGGAAGGCCGCCCTCATGACCCAGCAGCTTCGCCTTGTGGCGGAAATAGGGCTGGATGCGGGGCAGGTATTCCCGGATGGCTTCCAGCAGGGCGTCCAGGGTCACCTTCGTCATGTGGGACTGGTGCAGGGTCTCCGCCAGGGGGCTGTCAAAACCCTTCAGGCGGCAGCGGTTGAGCACCTCCAGCTTAATGCTGTTGAGGGAGAAGGCCACCGGGTCGCAGATGCGCTCGTAGGCCTTCAGCTCCGCATGAAAGGCGTCCTTCCGCACGTCAGGGTCAGGATCGTAAGCCAGGTTTCGCACGTCGGAGAGGGTGATGGTCCCGCCCCGGTACTCCACGGGAACGGTACTGGTCAGGTAACCCTGCAGGTTGCCCCAGGCGCCGGAACCCGTGTTCTCGTAAAGGGCGATGATCTCCTCGCATTTGGCATCCAGAAGATGGCTTGCATCCGCCTTCATGCAGCGCAGCATGTAGCCGTACTCCGTCAGCAGCGGGTCGGAAGCGATCACTTCCTCCAGGTTTTCCAGACCGGCCACGTATTTCCCCATGCGGGTCTCCGGTGCGGCCAGCGCGCTCATCTTGGCGCTGAGCTGATCCAGGAGGGAGCTGGCCCGGGCGTCCGTGGTGCAGGCAGACTGCCGGAGAGAAACGTAAAGCACCAGCTTCCCGATGCGTTCCCTTAATCTTTCCGTGGTGTCCACCATACGGAGCAGCACGTCCTTCGGTTCCCCCGAGAGGTCTTTGCTCTGTTCATCCAAAAGGGCGATGAGCTGCTCGCACGCCTTCAGATCGGCGGCAAATGCCGGATCGTCGAAGCTCTCATACAGCTCCGTCAGGGACCATTCCCCGTTCTTTACCTTTTCAGCGTCCATAGTATCCTCCCTGTCAAAACCGGCGGAACGCAGCCGCGTCCCGCCGGTGCTTTTTCTTCATGATAGCGGCGCGGAGCCGGAAAGTCAAGAGCGCGTCACGGATTGCCGGGACGTGCGGAAGCTGATATAATGACCGAAAAGGAGGTCTGGTCATGAGAGAGCCGGAGATGATCCTCTTCGATTACGGACACACCCTGGTCTATGAGCCTGTTTTTGACCGCACGGCCGGATTCCGGGCTGTGCTGGGATACTGCACGGCAAATCCCGGCGTCGTGAAGGCGGAAGAACTGGACACGCTCTATGGGGCTGCCCTCTCCCGGCTGACGGAGGCCTCCCGAGCCGCGGACTGTGATTTCATGGACATGGCCGCAAAGCGTCTCCTGTATGAATCCCTGGAGCTTCGTTTTTCCGAGGACCTGTGTACCCTGGAACGCATTTTCTGGGACGCTGCGGGCCCGGGCGTTCCCATGCCCGGAATCCGGGAGCTGCTGGCGGAGCTGAAGCGCCGGGGCATCCGCACAGGTGTCCTCAGCAACATGAACTTCCGGGAGAAGAGCGTCCGGGACCGCATCGACCGATTGCTGCCGGAAAATGCCTTTGAATTCGTCCTCTGCTCCTGCGAATACGCCACCAGAAAGCCCCGTGCCGACTTCTTCCGCCTGGCCCTGACGAAGGCCGGGCTGACGCCGGACCGGGTCTGGTACTGCGGGGACAACCCCCGCTGCGACGTGCTGGGCGCCCGTGATGCCGGGCTTGTCCCCGTTTGGTACGATAATGAGAACAAGAGCCTCTATCGGTCGGCGGCCGATCAGGTGCCGATCGGTTTTCCCTGCCTCCACATCCGGGAATGGAACGAGCTGACGGATGCGCTCGGGCGGGAGGAGGCATTTTGAGGCGCGTCCCGTGTCTTGCGCTGGAATTTATTCACCAAATTCCAATATTTATACACTGTCTATACTATTCCTTGCTTGACTATGAATGCACCGCTTGTTAATCTTGCTTCGGATCGAAGGATCCGGCGTTTTTGTTTTTCAGTGCCCGCTGCGTTTGAAACAGCGTCTGCGGGATAATTGGGAATCGGGTGCGAACCCCGAACGATCCGGTCACTGTGAACGGCGGCGCATACGGACCGCGTAAGCATCGTATGCACAGGCTCCCGCAATCCGTCATTGTGCGAATACCGCATGAGAAGACCCGGGAGCTGACGCCGCAAGTCAGGAAACCAGCTGGAAAACATCGTACAAGGCTTCCGAAGAAAGCGGAGTACGGCAGATCATATGCGGTTCATTCCCCTCGATGCGCGCCGTGGGGGATTCAGCCGGGCATGCTGTGCGTTCTTCCTGCTTTCCGTTCGGAAGGCAGGATTTATACTATGTGAGGAGGAGTCTTCCGTGAAAAAACTGATCGCACTGCTGCTTATGCTCGCGCTCACCCTGACCGTCGTCACGGGCTGCGCCTCGTCCGGCTCGTCCGCTCAGCCCACGCCTGCAGCCGCCGCACCCGCACAGACCGCCGCAGCGAGTACGGGCTACCCCTATGCCATCACCATGACGACCAACCGTGCCCTGGACGCTTCGACCTTTGAGGACACCTATGAAAAAGCGCCGGAGCATATCGTGTGTTCCGGCTTCCAGATGCTCTATATCCTGCTGGATCTGGGGCTGAAGGATCGGATCGCGGGCATGCTTTCCGCACCGGGCACGGAGAGCCGCGCCTGCTACAAGGCAGAGCTCGTGGCGCTGGCGGATTCCGTTCCCCGCCTCGGCAAATCCAGCGAGGTCTCCAAGGAAAAGCTGGTTGCGCTGAACTGCGACTTCCTGATGGGCTGGGACTCCCTGTTCTCCGACAAAAACTACAATCCCGAGTTCTGCAACAAATACGGCATACACATGTACTTCCCCTATTGCTGCTACGATGCCGCCACCTTCGAGGACATCTACAAGGATTACGAGGTGCTGGGCCGCATTTTCGGGGTCGAGGACGTGGCCGCCGACAGGATCAAAGAGATGAAGGACATCATCGCCGACGTACAGAAGCGGATCGCAGGCACGGAGACCGTCACCATTCTGAACTACGATTCCGGCGAAGAGGACGTCTTTACCGGATGCCAGGGCATGCCCGGCAACTGCTTCAAGCTGGCCGGCGGCATTTCCCTCTTCGACGATATTCAGAAGGGGTGGGCGCACGTCTCCTGGGAGGAGATCGTTGCCAGAAATCCCAAGACCATCGTTTTCAACAACTACAGCTGCACCGCGGAGGAGAATGAGAAAACCACAAAGTTCCTTCGCGAGCGGGCTTCACTCGCAAGCACCGACGCCATCAAGGAGGATCGGATCTTCGGCATCCACCTGGATCCCATGGAGGGCTCCGCAGATTCCGCCATCGCCGTTCGCGAGCTGGCAAAATTCCTGCATCCGGATAAATTTGAGTGATAAGCGCCGACCGATCGTCGGCATCAAGGAAGGGAGAGCCGCCTCTGTGCTCTCCCTTCCCGCCGAATGGGGACGTTAAATGAAAAAGCTTAGCAGACCGCAGAAATTTCTCCTTTTCCTGATCATTACGCTGGTATTGTTCGTCGTAACCGTGCTGATCTCCATCTGGTTCGGCGCCGTGAAGATCCACCCGGCGTGGATCGGCAAGATCCTTGTGAACAAGCTCTTTCGCAGGGAGCTCTTTACGCAGGAGTGGGAGGACAACATCGCCTCCATCGTTTGGGACATCCGTCTGCCCAGGGTCATTGAATCCTTCCTGATCGGCTCGGGCCTCGCGCTTGCCGGTCTCGGCATGCAGGCGCTCACGAAGAATTCCCTGGCGGATCCCTATGTGCTCGGTATCTCCTCCGGCGCTTCCGCGGGCGCCGTCTTTATGATCATGACCGGTGCTCTCGCCTTTCTCCCCAGTTATCGGGTCATGCTGGGCGGCTTCCTGGGCGCCGTCATCGCCATCATCCTGGCCGTTCGCTGCGCGACAATCCGAAAACGGATGACCGCCGTACAGCTTGTGCTCTCCGGCGTTGCCGTATCCGCGCTGTTTTCCGCCGTCGTCAACGTTCTGATCTACACGTCCTCCGAATCGAGCAAGCAGAAGACCGCCATGTTCTGGATGATCGGCTCCCTGGCCGGTTCCAACTGGACGGACGTGCGTATCCTTACCGCGGTGTTCATTCCCAGTGTGATCGTGTTCTTTCTGATCCGGAAATCCCTAGATGTGCTTCTGTTGGGAGACGACGCCGCCAAAACCATCGGTGTAAACATCGGCGTTCTGAAGATCCTGGTGATCACTGGCTCTACTCTTCTGGCCGGCTCTATCGTTTCCATGAGCGGCGTCATTGGCTTTGTGGGGCTCGTGATCCCGCACCTGACCCGTATGTTCGTCAGCTCCACGCATAAGTACACCATTCCCGGCGTCGTACTGGTGGGCGGCATTTTTATGCTCTGGTGCGACCTGATCTCCAGGATCATCGCTGCGCCGCAGGAGATCCCCATCGGCGTCATTACGGCCTGCATCGGCGCGCCCTTCTTCCTCTTCATGCTGAGAAGGGGCGGAAAGATCGGAGGTTGAAGAGATGAGCGAGCTTCAGGTACGCGGACTCGATTTCACCATTTCCGGAAACAAGATCCTGGAACAGATCACGGCTGACGTGAAGGAAGGAGAATTCGTCGGCCTGATCGGGCCGAACGGCTGCGGCAAATCCACGCTTCTAAAGAATATCTACAAGGTCTTCCGCCCGGACTGCGGCGAGATCAGGCTGGGAAGCCTGGATGCGCTCCATACCTCCAGCGCCGCGCTGGCAAAGGAGCTGGCGGTCATGGTACAAGAGAATTCCGTGGAATTCGATATGCCCGTGATCGAAATGGTGCTGCTTGGCCGCTACGTTCACCGCAGGCACTTTCAGGATACCTCCAGGGAGGATATGGCGATCGCAAGGAAATACCTGGCCGAGGTCGGTCTCCCCGATTTCGAGGAGCGAAGCTTCCGGAGTCTTTCCGGCGGAGAAAAGCAGCGTGTGCTGGTTGCCCGCGCGCTGGCGCAGGAGACGAAATTCATCATACTGGATGAGCCTACAAACCATCTGGATATCGGGTACCAGTACCTGATCATGTCGATACTGAAAAGGCAAAGGGTGACGATCTTTGCCGCCATGCACGATCTGAACATCGCCGCCTATTACTGCGACAAGGTGGTCGTGATGGAAAAAGGACGCGTGGTCGCCATCGGCACACCGGAGGAGACCTTCACCGAGGAGAGGATCCATGCGCTGTTTCATATCAACACGCACATCACCAGGAATGAACGCACGGGAAGACTGCAGATCAGTTATGAGCCGGACGCCAACGCAGTGGCGTTCTGACGGATCGCGCACAGAACAACACCCGCACGGCGGAGCGGTCGCTCACGCCGTGCGGGTGTTCCATATTCGGTTACTCGCGGCTCTTCAGCGCCCCGACAAAAGACAAGAACCAGCGGAACAGAGCGCCGCCGTCCACCGTGTCCGGGCGGACGCGGCGGAGACACATGCGCTCCGGGTGCCATTGGACGGAGAATACAGGCAGGGTTTTGTGCCGGCAGGCTTCGATCACGCCGTCCTCAGACCACTGTACTGCCTCCAGCTCGGGGGCAAGGCGGCCGACGCCCTGATGGTGGGCGCTGTTGACGACGAAGCGTTCTCCGTAGAGCTTTGCGGGAAAGGAATCCGGCAGGGCCCTCGTCTCATGGGCGTTGTCGCCGTCTTTGGAGGGAACGTGTCTCTCCGCATTGGGGAGGTGCTGGATGAGGCTGCCGCCGAAAAACACGTTCAGCACCTGATGGCCGCGGCAGATGCCCAGGATGGGCTTTCCCGCCCGGCAGTACGCCTCAATGAGGCGAAACTCCGCCGCGTCTCTCTCCGGATCCACGCCGAAGCAGGCGGTGTTTTCCTCCGCGTAGCGGAGCGGCTCCACATCGCCGCCGCCGGACAGGATCAGCCCGTCGAAATGCTCGGGCTGCGGTTCCGGCAGATAGGCCGCCTCCGCGGTTCCGCCATAAGCCGTTACTGCCTCCTGATAGTTTTTTACCAATTCCCGACCCAGGGAGATCTGAAACTCAGGCATCGTTCCCATCGTCGGGAAGCCGGTCCGATTCCTCCGGCAGGGGGATCTCCATTTCCGGTTCATCGAGGTCGGAAATGTCGGCGGTTCCGTCGTCCTGCCAGGTGAAGCCGGTGCG
>JAEEGL017073850.1_pt1 | contig 14418 bp, 12 predicted proteins | sample 9134231 | NCBI WGS metagenome assembly JAEEGL01 (sample SAMN16246548, study PRJNA631951) | gut metagenome | biome: gut microbiome; feature: rumen; material: fiber-attached | host: Bos | place: Iran: Karaj | collected 2018-10
AAGCGGCCGCACTTTTTCAGTCATCTGTCAACTATTTTTTAATAAAAAAAAGACCTCTATACCATTTCTGATATAGAGATCTTATTCCGTCATCTTATCTTAATGACATTGGCCATGAGGCCCCGCCTTTTCTGTTGTATGTTTTCTTACTTTTTGAAAAAATTGTGGGAAAGTTTCGGAATGGGCAGAAAAAGCCCCATACGGCACTATTTTAGCGGATTTTGGGGTCTTCGCAAATCCTTTTCTTGTGTTTCGAACTTTACTACTTTAAAATGAAACAAGATTGTTCCTAATAAGGAGGTACACTATGCAGGACAAATTACCCAAGCGGTCCGAGGTGGCGAAAGAGCTCACCTGGAGACTGGAAGACATTTATGAGAATGACAGCCTGTGGGAGGCAGACATCCCCAAGGCAATGAAGAAGGCAGACGAGATCGCAGCCCTGGCCGGCAAGTTGGGAGAGGGTGCAGACAATCTGCTGAAGGCATGCAACCTGTACGAGGAGACCGTGGATCTGGTGAGCCGGGTTTACAAGTATGCCCACATGCGCTATGACCAGGACACCGCAGATTCCAAGTATCAGGCTATGGATCAGAAGGCAATGTCCGCTCTGGTTCAGATGGAAGAGAAGACTTCCTTTATGAGCCCCGAGATCCTTGAGATCTCCGATGAAAAGCTGGATGCTTTCCGCGCCGAGAAGCCCGAGCTGGCTCGCTTCGACGTGACCCTGAAGGAGATCCGCCGCATGAAGCCCCACACCCTGAGCAAGGAGATGGAGCAGTTGATGGCATCCGCAGGCGAGATCATGCACGCACCGGAGAAGAGCTTCTCCATGCTGTCCGACGCAGATCTGAAGTTCCCCTCTGTCACCGATTCCCAGGGAAAGGAAGTGCAGCTGTCCAACGGCCGCTTCGTTCCCGTTCAGATGTCCAAGGACAGAGAGCTGAGAAAGAAGGCATTCGAGGCATTCTATGGCCGCTACGCAGAGTTCAAGAACACCTGGGCCGCTGTTTATGACAGCGAGGTCAAGTGCCGCATGTTCAATGCCAAGGCAAGAAATTACAACTCCACCTTCGAGGCAGCTGTTGACGGCGTCAATGTGGATCCCGCAGTCTGCGACAGACTCATCGACACCATCCACAAGGGATTCGACAAGATGCATCGCTATGTGAAGCTGAGAAAGAAACTGCTGGGCGTGGACGAGCTGCACATGTACGATGTGTATGTTTCCATGATCCGCGACTTCGAGATGGAAGTCAGCTACGAGGAAGCAAAGGAGCTGTCCCTGAAGGCTCTGGCACCTCTGGGTGAGGACTACCTGAAGATCGTGAAGGAGGCATACGAGAACCGCTGGATCGACGTGGTAGAGAACGAGGGCAAGACCAGCGGAGCTTACTCCAATGGCGTTTACGGCGTTCACCCTTACATGCTGCTGAACTACAACAACACCCTGGAGGATGTCTTCACTCTGGTTCACGAGATGGGTCACTCCATGCACACCTGGTACTCCGATCACGCACAGAGCCTGCTGGATTCCGAGTACAAGATCTTCGTTGCGGAAGTTGCTTCCACCACCAACGAGGTGCTGCTGTATCATTATCTGAAGGATCACGCAAAGACCAAGGAAGAGAAGGCATTCATCATCAACCACTTCCTGGAGAGCTTCAAGGGAACCATGTTCCGCCAGACCATGTTCGAGGAGTTCGAGCGCAAGACCAATGCCATGGCAGAGGCCGGTGAGGCTCTGACCGCAGAGTCCATGTACAACTGCTACTATGAGCTGAACAAGGCTTACTTCGGCGAGGATATGGTATCCGACGAGCTCATCGGCTACGAGTGGTGCCGTATCCCTCACTTCTACTACAACTTCTATGTATATCAGTATGCTACCAGCTTCGCTGCATCCGTGGCCATCGCTGACCGCATCCTGAAGGAGGGCGCTCCTGTTGTGGAGCAGTACAAGAAGTTCCTCAGCGGCGGCTGCACCCAGGATCCCGTCAGCCTGCTGAAGATCGCAGGCGTGGATCTCACCACCGCAAAGCCCATCGAGGAGGCTCTGGAAGTCTTCGGCGAGGCACTTCGCGAGATGGAAGAGCTGTACGCATAAAGAGCGACGATCATTGGTAAAATGCCGAAAAAGGGCAGGTCTGAACAGACTTGCCCTTTGCTTTTTGAGAAAATGCATTTGAAAAAAGGCAAATAATGACAATGCAGGATGCGAGAAAACCGTTATTTTTGGCAAATATCTTTGTCGTTACCTGTTGACATCGGTTCTCAATTTCATTATGATAACTAAGGTTAGATAAGGCTAATCATATGTGAGGGATTCAAAATGACGTTGTACGAGGCAGAACTTGGAAAAGAATACATCATTCAGGCCATAGATGTTCAGGGCGATGAAGAGATGGAAGGTTTCCTGTTTTCCCTGGGCTGCTACAGCGGCGAGCCTATCACGGTGGTAGACCGGAAGAAAAATCTGGTGGTCTCCATCAAGGATGCCCGCTACAACATCGATCCCGAGCTTGCAAAAGCCATTATGATCTGAATTACATGCCTGCCATCGGGCACATGTACCGGGGCAGGCATATAAAACGGTATCGAGTTAGAGAGAACTAATCAGAGTAAGGAGAGAGAGACTATGAGAATCGCGTTGACAGGAAATCCCAACAGCGGCAAGACTACCATGTACAATGCCCTGACGGGACGCAGTGAAAAGATCGGCAACTGGGCCGGCGTCACTGTGGACAAGAAAGAAAGTCCCATCAAGAAGGTCTACAATGAGACCGGAAAGGAATTGATCGCAGTCGACCTGCCCGGAGCCTATTCCATGTCTCCCTTCACTTCCGAAGAGAGCGTTACCAGCGAATATGTTCGCAACGAGCATCCCGATGCCATCATCAACATCGTGGACGAGACCAATCTGAGCAGAAGCCTCTTCTTCACCACACAGCTTCTGGAGCTGGGAATCCCGGTGGTTGTGGCTCTGAACAAGGACGATGTCAGTGACAAGAAGGGCAACACCGTTGATGTTGAGAAACTGTCTCAGAAGTTGGGCTGTCCTGTGATAAAGACCGTATCCACCAGCGAGACCGGTCTGAAGGAAGTGATCAACGCCGCAGCCGCTCTGGAGGGCACAGGCCAGAAGGCTCCCTACAGCGAGGGCAATGTAAACCTCCTGGACAAGGCTGAGGTGGAAGCCTCCGACCGCAAGCGTTTCGAGTTTGTAAATTCCATCGTCAAAGAGGTTGAGGTCCGTAAGGTTCTCACCAAAGATAAGAACGTGGGTGATACCATTGACAAGTTCATCACCAATCCCGTACTTGGAATCATCATTTTTGCAGCCATCATGTGGCTGGTATTCTATATCTCCCAGACCACGGTGGGCACCTGGCTGGCAGACATCCTCACCGGCTGGATCACGACCTTCCAGGAGTGGGTCGGCGGCATGATGGAGGATGCAAATCCTCTGCTCTACGCACTGCTGGTTGACGGTATCATCGGCGGCGTGGGCGCCGTGGTTGGCTTCCTGCCGCTGGTCATGGTCATGTACTTCCTCATCGCTCTGCTGGAGGATTGCGGTTACATGGCCAGAGCAACGGTCGTGCTGGATCCCATCTTCAAGAAGGTGGGCCTGTCCGGAAAGTCCGTCATTCCTATGATCATCGGCACCGGTTGCGGTATCCCTGCCATCATGGCCTGCCGCACCATCCGCAACGAGCGTGAGAGACGGGCCACCGCAATGCTGGCAACATTCATGCCCTGCGGCGCAAAGCTTCCTGTCATCGCACTGTTTGCAGGCGCATTCTTCCCTGAATCCAAGTGGGTCAGCTTCGTCTGCTACATGCTGGGCATTGTCCTGGTGCTGCTGGGTGCATTGCTCATCAAGGCGATTAACGGTGCTAAGTACCGTAAGTCCTTCTTCATCATCGAGCTTCCCGAGTATAAGGTTCCCAGCCTTGGCTTCGCAGTGAAGTCCATGCTGGAGAGAGGTAAGGCCTACATCATCAAGGCCGGCACCATCATTCTGGTCTGCAACACCCTGGTACAGATCATGCAGAGCTTCAACCTGCAGTTCCAGGTTGTGGAAGAGGGCATGGAGGACACCTCCATCCTGGCAGCCATCGCCGGCCCCTTCTCCGTGATCCTGGTTCCCATCGTGGGTATCGCATCCTGGCAGCTGGCTGCTGCAGCCATCACCGGATGGATCGCCAAGGAGAACGTGGTTGGTACCATCGCCGTTGTCTACGGCCTGACCAGTTTCATCGATACCGAGGAGCTGGAGCTGGTGGGTGAAGGCAATGCCGTTATGGCAGCCATGGCCATCACCAAGGTAGCAGCTCTCGCTTACCTGATGTTCAACCTCTACACCCCTCCCTGCTTCGCAGCTCTCGGCGCAATGAATTCCGAGATGGCTTCCGCAAAGTGGTTCTGGGGCGCAGTTGCCCTGCAGCTGGCTACCGGCTTCACCGTGGGCTATCTGGTATTCCAGGTTGGCACCCTGATCACCACCGGCAGCGTGGGCGCAGGCTTTGTTCCCGGACTGATCGCAGTTCTCTGCTTCGCAGCGATCTGCGCCTTCCTGATCATCCGGAACCGCAAGAAGATCGCAAAGGAGTACAAACTGGCAGCCTAAGGCTGTAGAAAGGAGTAGTTGATGCTTACCAATTTCATCGCAACACTGGTCATTGTCGGGATCGTGGGAGCTGCGGTCCGGTATATCTACAAAGAGAAGAAGAAAGGCACCCGGTGCATTGGCTGCCCCTCTTCTGGAACTTGTTCCAAAGGGAAGACAGGTCAGTGTACCTGCCATACGGTTCAGTAGTAAAAACGAGTGCAGACGATCGGAAAGGATCGTCTGCACTTTTTGTTCGGTTTTTTTACGAAAAGTTACTAAAAAATTTTTCGTTGTAAATGTTTACATTTGGTGTCTGATTCAATAAACTAGATTAGGAATGCCGCTTTAGCAAGGTAGCGCGATGGGGGAGTCGATACCGACGCGAGTACATTTACTGGTTTAATATCGAGGTATTTTAGATGGGGTTGATCTTAAAGCCGGGTGACACATTAGAGGTTGACATACGTACTGGTGACAATGTCCTTCTGATCCAGAGAGGGACGCGTTTGACCGTAGATATGGTCAACAAACTTCGCAAGTTTTCAATCAGTGACGATGGTGTCATATCGGAACACACCGAGGCGGCACCTAAGCCGACTGTAATGCCCAAGCCCGTGGGGCATGAAGCCACCATCGAAAAGGTGGAGAAGAAAGTGGATGCCATCAAGCACATCTTCGAGGAGAATCTTACTCCCGGAGAGATGGAGGCGGTGGCTGTCGATACGGCTTCCGATATCGTGACGGATATCGTAAAGTTCGATCCGTCCACATGCGTTTGTATCAATGACCTGAGAGTCAGTGACGAGTACACTTACCAGCACAGTGTGGATGTGGCGGTCCTCGCCACCATGCTGGGCAAGTTTGCAGGCTTGAGCAAGAAAGACCTGAACAGCCTGGCAACCGCCGGTCTGCTCCATGACATCGGAAAACAGCGGATTCCCAATGAGATCCTGAACAAGCCCTCCCGACTGACGGAGGAAGAGATGGAGATCATGCGCACTCACAGCGTGCTGGGCTATGAGATCGCCCAGGGGATGCGCAATATCTCCGACGAAGTCAGGGATGCCATCCTCCAGCACCATGAGAAGGTGGACGGCAGCGGCTATCCCTATGCGGCCGAGAACCTGGAGATCACCACCTTTGCCAAGATGATCTGCATCGCAGACATCTACGATGCTCTGACCCACAAGCGGTGCTACAAGGAGCCCATGTCCAGTGCGGAGGCCTTCGCCATCATGGTGAACGCCATCTCGTCCTATGATCCCCAGCTGTTCGTGGAATTCTTCAAACATATCACCTTCTATCCCGTGGGCAGTGATGTGATCCTGTCCGATGGCACGGTCTGGAAGGTGATCGACAACACCAATGCGAGAAAGCCCAAAGTGGTGGACGATACCGGCTTCGTGCTGGATCTGGCCACAGCTCCTCTGCAGGTCTTCGGCGTCTATTCCGAATCTCTGATGGGAAAGTGGAGGGCCATGCATATATGATCCATGCTGTTCTGACAATCGATGATGTGGCTTCAGAGAACACACCTGCCCTGGTGGAGTATCTTCGGAAGAATAAGATCCCGGCCCTGCTCTTCGGCTTGGGAGAGAATATCGAGAAGTACTACGACGAGGCCATCTATGCTCTGCAGGAGGGCTTCATCATCGGGAACCACACCTATTCCCATCCCAGTTGCTCCGCCCTGAGTATGGAGGAAGTGGTGGAAGAGATCGAGAAGTGTGAGAAAGTGCTGGACGATCTGTATCTGGATGCGGGAGTGGAGCGGCACTGGAAACCCTTCCGCTTCCCCTACGGAGACAAGGGTGGCGATAAGAAGGATGCCATTCAAAGCTATCTGGCGGACCACGGCTTCCACAAGGTGAAGGATACCCAGATCACCTATCCCTGGTGGCATGAGCGGGGTCTGGACCGGGACATCGATACCTTCTGGACCTACGGCTTCCGGGAGTATGACATCCGTCCCGGCAGTTCCTACACGAAGGAGTGCGTGATGCGGGATATGGACGATCCCAATCCCTTTGACAGTGTCCCCCTCTTCGACGAGGGCGCCCATCACCTCCTGCTCCTCCACGCCCATGACGAGACCGAGGCCATGTGGCCCGGCTACTACCGCACCATGTTGGGGCATTTGCTGGACCGCGGTGTGGTCTTTGAGAAACCGGAGTTCTTTGAAGCGAAAGTTTGATGAAAAAAGAGTTGCCAATTTGCCTGTTTCGGGCACTTTGGCAACTCTTTTCTTTCTATCTCGACCGGTTTTTCGGGATTTTCGCTTGGTTTGGAGCCAATCCTGCATATTTTTCAAAATCGCCAACTATTAGCTCAACAAGGACTAGTTGGCGATTTGCTTGAGAAGGGGGAAATGGCTCATTTTTTCATTCTTCGATGGACATAACATATGCGAGATGATACGCTCGTACATGGTGCTGTTTTAGGACGCCGAAAAAAGATGAATTTGAGTGTTGACCTTGCAGTGAACTGCAATGATATAACCTTCTCGAAAGGAGAGGTCGGGATGACGATCAAAGAGTTTTCGCAGCTGTGCGGCTGTAACCCTCAGACACTTCGATATTATGACAGAGAAGATCTGCTGAAACCGGTTAGAGTGGATGAATGGTCAGGATATCGCTATTACGATGAGGAGCAGGCCATCGCTTTCGTCAAGATCAAGAACCTGCAGAAGGCTGGTTTCACCATAGACGAGATCAGGGATCTGCTGACGAAGGACGACGCGGAGATTTATATCGCGTTTGAGAAGAAGATCGCTGCTGAACTACAGAAATTACAGGAGCTGAAAGAGATTCAGCAGTCATACCGGACCGAATTGACTGAGATGAAGAACAAGATCATTGCATTGCGGGATTCCATCAAGGAGTCCATGGATAACTACTCTCCCATTGAGGAGTTCGGCATCACCGAAGAGGAGTACAAGGTTCTGAAGGCATGACTGGAAGAATGTCAAAGATTTCTACGGCGAGATGCCCGCGCTGGTGCCCGGCGGGAAGTATTTCTTCCTCTGCAAGCTTGTCCCCGAGAAGGCGAACAATACCGCATTCGCCAACACTCTCCTGGGAACTCTTTTCCTGAGAAATCAGGATCAGAAGATGTCTCTGGAGTGCAGCGTCCTGATCTCTGATGACGGACAGAACCACTTCTGGCTGCGCGAGAGAGCCTAGGCTTTGTATATCATGTAGAAAACTCCCACGAGGAAAATGTTTATGATACAATATCCTTTGTTCAAAAAGGAGTATCTCTATGTGGTTATGGATCCTGGCGACGCTGGCGGCCTTTTTCGTGAAGGGGCTTTGCGGATTCGCCAACACACTTGTTTTCACCTCGATCCTGAGTTTCGGGGCCAACAATATCAATATTTCCCCCATCGAGCTGGTGCTGGGCTATCCGGCCAACATCATCCTAACGTGGAAGAATCGGAGCAAGCTGGATCGGCATGTGTACATTCCCCTGATCATCCTGGTGCTGCTGGGAAGTCTTCCCGGAGCATTCCTGTTGAAGAATGTGAATGCCGGAGCCATTAAGGTCTTCTTCGGTGTGGTCATCATCCTGCTGGGGATCGAGATGGCATTGCGGGAAGCGAACCGCCTGCAGTTTAAGGAGTCCCGGCTGGTACTGGCCCTCATCGGCATCGTCTCCGGTGTGCTCTGCGGATTGTTCGGCGTGGGTGCCCTCCTGGCTGCTTACGTGGGAAGAGTCACGGACAACGGCGATTCCTTCAAGGCAAATATCAGCGCTGTTTTTTTCGCGGACAACACCTTCCGCCTGATCCTGTATTCCGCTCTGGGAATCTTTACTCTATCGGAGATCCGGCAGGCGCTGATCCTGATCCCTTTCATGCTGCTGGGCCTCTTCGCCGGCATGAAGAGCAGCAAGTTCCTGGACGAACGCATCGCCCGGCGACTGGTGATCCTCCTGCTCATCATCTCCGGCGTCATCATGATCCTGAAAAATCTGTAAAAAAGAACCGGACCAGCTGGCATTAGCTGCACAGTTGGTCCGGTTTTTCTATTCTGCTTTCTTATGGTCGGCAAGGTAACTTCTCCGGCGAACGATCATTACGGTGCCGTACACGATCACGAAGAATCCAAAGGCCATGCACTGGTATTCAAACACGATATCGGTCTGCCGGATCTCATAATCTGCGATCAGGCTGTTCGGATCAAAACCCTCTATCCCTTCATACCAGGACAGAGCAGGCGAGGAGGAAGCCTTCCGTATCTTGCCGGACACCTCCACAAACATTGCGCCCTCTTCACCCCGGGCTACGCGCTCCATTGCCTCCATGGTTTCTTCGTTGGAGATCAGGAGGCGGATGTACTTACCGTCTGCCACCGGAATGGTGAACACATAATAAGTTCTTCCCCCGGACAGGATCTCCGCGGAAATACCGGTCATATGACCATCCCCCAGGTCCACAACCTTTTTTATGAGAAAGTTGGAGATCTCACCGTCCACATAATTCCCGGTTCGGCAACCTGTTTCGGTGACGTCTTCATAAACAGGAGCATACCGATATCGCTCCACATTGATGGTTCCCTTCAGAAGGAATACGGCGCCCAACGCGATCAAAACTGTGAGAAACAAGAAGCCAGGGTCTACTTTGAAACGCTTCAACAGGAGTCCTCCCAAAATCAAGCAACGAAACACATGTCAAAAGGTCAATCCTATCGGACAAACAAGCCACCAAATCTCCCGGAATCCTTGCTATCAAGGTCATAAGGGGATACCATAATCTTTAGTGGGATATCATCCAAAGCATCATACATTCAGCATAATCCAAAGGAGAACCAAATGCAAACCAAGAAGTCGGAACGTCTGAGTTACTACCTGTATTTCTTCGGCCAGAACATGTTCTACATGATCATCGCCAGCTACATCTCCATCTTCCTGCTGAACCACGGTGTCAGCGAGACCGCGGCGGCCTCCGTCATCATCGCACCTCAGATTTGGGATGTGATCAACGATGTGATCTTCGGACGGATCGTGGACAAGTGCCACTTTAAGGGCGGAAAGTTCCTGCCCTGGCTGAAGATCTCCTGGCTGCTCATCCCTCTGACAACCATCTTTATCTTCTGCATGCCGGACAGTCTCAGCATCCCTGCCAAATGCGCCTGGGTCGTCATCGGATACTGTCTGTGGTCCGTGGCCTACACCATGTGTGATACACCCATCTACGCCCTGTCCACCGCCATGACCGACCGGGTGGAGGAGCGGAATTCCATCCTGTCCATCGGCAGAGTGGTGGGCACCGCCGCTTCCGTCATTGCCACACTGGCTATCGAAGGGCTCTACTCCGGACTGGGTTGGAAGGTACTTTCCATCGGCCTTTCCCTGGTGGCAATGCTGATGATGCTTCCCATCCTGATCTTCGGAAAAGAGAGGTCCACCGCCCCTTCCGCCGGCGCACCCACCGCCCGGGACATGGTATCCGCTCTCTTTGGAAACAAATATCTGATCCTGTTCTATCTTGCCTTTTTCCTGGTGGGTCTGACAAATACGGTACAGACCGTGATCCCCACCTTCGCCCAGTATGTGCTGGGTGACACAGAGAAGGGCACAATCCTGCTGGCTATGTCCATCGTGCCGGCTATCGTGGTGGCGGCCTTCATCCCCGCCCTCTGCAAGCGCATCGACAAGTTCTGGCTCTATATCGCCTGCCTGGGAATCTTCGTGGCAGCGTCTGTGATTCAGTTCTTCACCGGATACGAGAGCGACATTCCCCTGTACATTACCATGGCTCTTCGGGGTGTGGGCCTGGTGGGCTACAATGTGCTGGTGTACATGTTCACGCCGGACTGCGTGGAGTACGGTCAGTACAAGACCGGCGTCCGCCAGGAAGGCATCACCTTCTCCATTCAGACCTGCGTTACAAAGCTTTCCGCCGCCCTCATGAGCAGCATGTCTCTGGTTTTGCTCGCCCTCTTCGGCTTCAAAGCGGCCAGCGCGGATCCCGTCACCGGAATGGTGGATGCCACCGGCGCCATGGGCTGCTGGCATGTGCTGACCTGGATCAGTGCCATCGGTCCCGTGATCGCCATCATCATGCTCATGGCCGGCTATCGCTTACGTGACAAGACTGTCAGTTACATGGCCATGTGCAACGCCGGGGAGATCAGCCGGGAGGAGTGCGAAAGCAAGATCGGGAAAGAGTGGTAAGGGAAAGAAAAGTGTAGCCATTTCCCCCTTCTCAAGCAAATCGCCAACACTTTTCGCCCGGAACCCGGGCCCCGGAGGGGCCCTCAAGATTTCCTTTCGAGCCAAAAGCAAGAGTTTTAGAGAAATGCCAACTAGTCCTTGTCGAGCTAATAGTTGGCGATTTTGAAAAATATGCGGGATTGGCTCCAAACCAAGCGAAAATCCCGAAAAACCGGTCGAGATAGAAAGAAAAGAGTTGCCAAAGTGCCTGAAACAGGCAAATTGGCAACTCTTTTGAGTTTGAGGAAGTTTGCGGGACGGCGCCGCCGATCCCCGCAAGCCTTATGCGAACTGCGCCATATACAGATCGTAGTATGCGCCCTTCTTGGCCAGCAGCTCTGCGTGGCTGCCGCTCTCGGTGATGCCGCCGTGGTTGATGACGAAGATCCGGTCGGCATTCTTGATGGTGGAGAGACGGTGGGCGATGACAAAGCTGGTCCGGCCGGCAAGCAGAGCCTGGATGCCCTGCTGCACCAGCATCTCCGTGTGAGTGTCGATGCTGCTGGTGGCCTCGTCCAGGATCAGGACTTTGGGCATGGAGATCATGGTCCGGGCGAAGGCGATGAGCTGGCGCTGTCCGATGGACAGGCCGGCGCCGCGCTCCTTCAGCTCCGTGTCGTAACCCTTCTCCAGTTTGCTGATGAATTCGTGAGCATTCACCGCCTTGGCAGCGGCGATCATCTCTTCCTCCGTAGCGTCCGGCTTGCCGTAGAGAATGTTCTCACGCACCGTGCCGTGGAAGATGAAGTTGTCCTGGGTCATGACGCCCATCTGCCGGCGAAGGCTGTGGATGGTTACGTCCGTCAGGTCGTGATCATCAATGAAGATCCGGCCCTTCTGAATATCGTAGAAGCGGCTGATGAGGTTGACGATGGTGGTCTTGCCGGCGCCGGTGGGTCCCACCAGGGCGATGGTCTCGCCGGGCTTTACCGTGAAGCTCACATCCTCCAGTACCTTGGTCTCGTTCTCGGTGCCGGCGTCATAAGTGAAGCCCACATGGTCGAAGCGGACAGCTCCGTCCACATCCGGAAGCTCTCCGGCACCTTCCTTGTCCACGATCTCGGCCTCCGTGTCCATAATGTCGAAGACACGCTCCGCAGCCGTGATATTGGTGATCAGCTGGTTGTAGAATCCGGACAGCTGCATGATGGGGCTCCAGAACATGGTGGCGTAGCCGGCAAAGGCGGCGATCAGTCCCACGGAAGCGGAAGTGAAGCCCAGGAACCGCACTGCCACCAGGTACAGGATCATACTGCTCAGGGACCAGCTCATGTCGATGGCAGGTCCGAAGAGGTCGGAAACCCGGCAGGCTTCGATGTAGGAATCCCGGTGCTCGTTGGCCAGCTGACGGAAGGTGGACTTGGTCTCGTTCTCCGCGTGGAAGCTCTGGACAACGGTAATTCCGGCGATGTCCTCATGGACATAAGCGTTCATGTTGGAAGCCTTCTTCCGAACTGCCTGCCATGCCTTGTGGTTGCGGCTGCGGATCCAGCAGATGCTTGCCACCATCAGGGGCATGGACGCCAGGGTACCCAAGGCTAGCCGCCAATCCTTGACCAACATGATGATGACAACACCGATGACGGTGATGAAGTTGGGGATCAGATTGGTGATGGTGTTGGACATTACGTCCTTCAGGGAGTTCACGTCTCCGATGATCCGGGCCAGGATCTTGCCCGTGGGCCGGCTGTCAAAAAAGGTGAAGGACAGGGTCTGGATGTGCTCGTACAGCTCATCCCGGATGTCCGTCAAAATCTTGTTTGCCACCAGGCTCATCATGTACATCCGAAGCTTCACCAGCAGGATGTAGACAATGCCCAGTACGGCGATGAGGCTTGCGATGATCAGCAGGCCCTTGATATTACTGTTTGCCACATGTACATCGATGGCGTATTCGATGAGCAGCGGGCTCACAAGGCTGATGGCCACGGTGATGGCCAGGGAGATCAGCACGGGGATGATCTCAGGCATGTGAGGGCGAAGATACCGGATGATCCGAAGGAAGATCTTCTTTCGGTCGGTATTGTTCATCTGCTCGTCTTCGCGAAATGAGTTAGCAGCCATTAGGCGCTCACCTCCGTTTCTTCCGGGACACCGTACTGCGCGATGTAGGTCTCGTAGTAGAGTCCCTTTTTGTCTAAGAGTTCACGGTGCGTACCGCGCTCGGCGATACGACCGTCTTTCAGGTAAATGATCTCGTCCGCATTGCGAACGGCGGAGATCCGGTGGGCGATGATCACCCGGGTCACGCCGGTGATATCGTTGAGAGTCTTCTGGATCTCGGATTCCGTCTCCATATCCAGGGCGGAAGTGGAATCGTCCAGCACCAGGATGGGGGCCTTCTTGGAAAGGGCTCTGGCGATGCTGATGCGCTGCTTCTGTCCGCCGGACAGGCCCACGCCACGCTCGCCGATGACAGTCTCATAGTGATCCTCCAGCTTCTCGATGAAGCCGTCGGCCTGAGCCATCTTTGCAGCTTCCTGCACTTCCTCGGTGGTCATTTCTTCCCGGCGACCCATGCGGATGTTTTCTTCAATGGTGTCGGAGAAGAGGAAGACATCCTGCATGACCACGGCAGCAGCGCTGCGGACCTGCTCCAGTTCCATCTCCCGGATCTCGTGGCCGTCCAGGCGGATCTTGCCCTCGCTGGGGTCATAGAACCGTTGCAGCAGGTTGACGATGGTGGACTTTCCGGAGCCGGTCTGTCCCATGACGCCGATGGTCTTGCCCGCCGGCAGGTGGAAACTGACATCCTCCAGGATCTGCTTGCCCCCAAGCTCCAGGGAAACGTGGTCGAACTCGATCTCACCCTGGATCCTGTCCAGGTGAGTGGGGTTCTCCACGGGAGTCAGAGTGGAGTGCTCCTCGTAGATCTTCCGAACCTTCTTCATGGATGCCAGTGCGCTGGAAAACTCGTTGGTGATCCAGCCCAGCTCCTCCATGGGCCAGGTGCAGTTGCGGCTGTAGATGATGAATGCGGTGAGGCTTCCAAGGTTCATGGTGCCGCGGATCACGGAGATGCCGCCCAGCACGGCGCAGGCCGTGGGAAGCAGGGTTCCCGCCAGCATGAAGACCGGATAGAAGCGGATCAGGGCGGAAGTCTCCTTCATGTTCAGGTCATAGTATTTGTGGTTATGCTCCCGGAACTTCCGGATCTCATAATCCTCTCTGGCGAAGGCCTTCACGGTGCGGACACCGGCCAGGTTTTCCTCCGCAACGGTGGTCATCTCGGCGTTCTCTTCGCTGATCTCGTCGTAGACCTGGTCCAGTTTCTTCTCCATGAGGACCGCGGTGGCTCCGCAGATCACCATGAAGACCAGGGGCAGCAGGGTCAGCAGCGGATTGATCCGGACCATGAAGTAGAGGATCAGGAGGGAGTTCAGGATGACCTCCATTCCCCGCATGGCCACCATGCCCACCAGATTGTAGATCTTGTTGATATCGTCCTGCACCCGGGCCATGAGTTCGCCGGTGTTGGCATCATCGAAGTAGTCCAGAGAAAGACCCTGGATGTGATCGAAGAGGTCCTTCCGCATCTCGGTGCCGATGGTGATGCAGTTCCGGTCAAAGGTAAATTCCTTGAAGAA
>JAEEGL010080272.1_pt1 | contig 14417 bp, 12 predicted proteins | sample 9134231 | NCBI WGS metagenome assembly JAEEGL01 (sample SAMN16246548, study PRJNA631951) | gut metagenome | biome: gut microbiome; feature: rumen; material: fiber-attached | host: Bos | place: Iran: Karaj | collected 2018-10
AGGTGAGTTGCTTCTTGGCATACACGCGAGTGTTTTTCTTAATGCGTGCCACTGCGAAATCAAGTTCCCATATTCCGTCTATCACGTTGAAGAGCTCTTTATAACCAACAGTGTTGAGGGCATTGAGATGGCGGAAAGGATACAGGCTTCTCACCTCCTCCATCAGTCCTGCCTCCATCATCTTATCCACTCTCCGGTTGATTCTGTCGAAAAGAACGTCTCTGTCGCGGTTAAGTCCGATTTTGACAATACGAAACGGACGTGTTTTCTTCTGACCGGTTCTGTATGTTGAAAAAGGTTTTCCAGTCATGTAATAGACCTCCAAAGCATGGACAATCCGTTTGATGTTTTTCAGGTCAGCAATCTGATAATAAGCGGGGTCGATGATTTTCAGCTCAGCCAGTAGTTTTTCCTCACCTTCATTTTTCAGCCTTTCCCTCATCATCTCCCTCACGTCGTTGTCGATGGTGGGCATATCATCGATACCGTTGCAGACAGCATCGATATACATCATGCTTCCGCCGGTCATCAGTGCGTAGTCGTGGGTCAGGAAATGGCTGTCGAGCAGTCTCAATGCCTCTTCCTCATACATGGCAGCGCTGTAATAGTCATTCAAATCAAGCGTATGGACAAACAGGTGGTCTGCCTGCGCCAGTTCCTCCTCAGTAGGTGCCGCCGTGCCTATGCTCATCTGGCGGTACATCTGCCTTGAGTCTGCGGAAATGACAGGTGACGATAAGAGCTTAGCCATCTTGAGGCTAAGCTCTGTCTTTCCCACTGCTGTAGGTCCTGTAATGACAACAAGCGTCTTCATCAGAATTCTCCGTCTGTTATATCGAGGTCGCTGATTTCATCTTCATCGTATCCTTCCGAGATCATGTCGTCATCGATATAGCTGTCGCTATCCTGAGTTGTTGACGCCCCTATGTTCATCAGCTGGTCTAAATCAAGTCGCTGTGGCGGAGGATTTCCCTGCTGCCTTGACACGACCGGTTCATCGAGGTTCTGGCGCGGGATGATTTGCGAGAGTTCCATAAAGAACATGCGCCCAGCCAGCATGTCGAACGTGTAAATCAGATGCTGTTTCTCGTCGATAAGCAGCTCGTTGAGCCTGGTTGTGGCCATGACGTATGAATCCTGTTCGGATGAAGTGTCCATCTCCTCCAACGTGATTTCCTGTTCCCTCTCCCAGTCGTCATCGCAGATGGTGAAGGATGTGATTTCCTTGTCGTCGTAACCGCACGACTGGAGGATGGCATTATGCAACTGAAGGAAAGTGGCATTCGCATTGATTTTAATCTCACGCATGAAGTCTTCCACTTCGTTGGATATGATGAGAAAACGGTAAAGCATAATCGGATGTACGATTAAAAGATTTAATAATGTACGATTTTGGAAAGTAAGATTGATGAGTTGTTATAAATGCTGAAATCGTAAATACTTAAATCAAAAATCACCTGATGATTCCTCGCTCTGATTTTGACACGAAATCGATGATATACTGCACCTCATTGCACATAGGAATGCCGAACTTAATCTGATCGATAGCCTCCTTGATGGTGAGGTTGCTGTTGTAGATGAGGCGGTATGCGTCGTGAATGTTCTCAATGACGTCGCGCGGGAACTGCCTGCGTCGTAGTCCCACGATATTCAGTCCGCAATAGGCAATCGGCTCTTTTCCTCCGATAATAAACGGTGGCACGTCCTTGCTGGTGCGGCATCCCCCCTGCACCATCGTGTATCCTGCAATCCTGCAGAACTGATGCACAAGCACGACTGCGCTGATAATGGCATAGTCGTCGATGATGACCTCTCCTGCCAGCTTGGTTGAATTACCCATGATGATGCCCGACCCGAAGACGCAGTCGTGAGCAATATGGGCATTCTCCATGATGAGGTTGTCGCTGCCGACGACGGTCTTGCCTTTCGAGGCTGTTCCACGGTTGATTGTGACATTCTCACGTATTTTGTTTCTGTCGCCGATAATTGCCAGACTATCCTCTCCCTTGAATTTCAGATCTTGAGGAATGCCTCCGATAACAGCTCCCGGGTGAATGAAATTCTCATTACCCATTCTTGTGCCGTAAAGCAGGGAAACATTGTTCATCAGCACATTATTATCACCGATTTCCACATTTTTGTCGATAAAACAAAAAGGGCCGATTTCGCAATTCTCTCCAATCTTCGCAGAAGGGTCGATATAAGCTAAAGGACTGATTTTGGACATTTAATAAATAATTAATAATTTATAATTAACAATTAATAATTATGGGACAAAAAAACAAGTTGAGTGTTGAGAGTTAAGAGATGATTGTTCTCAAAGAACTTACATTTTACATCTTTAAATCGTAAATACTTTTATTCCTTGTTCTTGACTATCTGAGCTGTGAATTCGGCTTCGCCCACAAGTGTGTCGCCCACGAACATGAGTCCCTTCATGGAAGAGATTCCACGTTTGACAGGCGCCATGAGTTTCACCTTGAAAATGAGCGTATCGCCTGGCACCACCTTCTTCCTGAATTTCACGTTATCGATTTTGATGAAGTACGACGACCACTTCTCAGGCTCATCCAGCGTGTTGAGCACGAGAAGTCCTCCCGCCTGCGCCATCGCCTCCACAAGGAGCACGCCCGGCATGACAGGCTCCTGGGGGAAATGTCCGGTGAAGAACGGCTCGTTGATGGTGACATTCTTCACCCCGACAATGCAGTTCTCATCAATGGATATGATTTTATCGACGAGCTGCATGGGATACCTGTGGGGGAGCAGCTCCCTGATGCGGTTCACATCAAGCACCGGCTCCTGATTGGGGTCGTATGGTGGACACTGATGTTCATGCTTTCTGATATCCTTCTTGATAAGCCTTGCAAACTTGTTGTTGATGGAATGACCAGGCTTGGTGGCAATAATTCTTCCTTTTATTCTTCTTCCCACGAGCGCGACATCTCCGATGATATCCAGCAGCTTATGACGTGCCGTCTCATTCGGCCATGTCAGTGGCTTGTTGTTGATATATCCGAGCTGCTTGGCGTCCTTATGAGGTATGCCGATGGTGTCGGCCAACGCATCGTAGCGCTCCTGGCTGAGTTCATTCTCATAAATCACTATAGCATTGTCGAGGTCGCCGCCCTTGATGAGTCCGAGACTTAGCAACGGTTCGATTTCACGGACGAACACGAAAGTGCGCGCGGATGCAATCTCTTCAGGATACTCACTGAGACTGTTGAGTGTGGCAAACTGGCTTGCCAGAATCCTTGAGTTGAACTCAATCATGATGTTGACATAGAAATCATCATCCGGAACGATGATGATCTGCTCTCCGTTATCCCCCTTTATCTCAATTTTCTTCTTGACGATATAATACTGACGGTCGGCTTTCTGCTCCACAATGCCCACCTCCTTGATTTTCTGAACGAAGATGGCAGCAGAACCGTCGAGAATAGGCATTTCCGGCCCGTCGAGCTGAATAAGACAGTTATCGACGCCCATGGCATAAAGTGCTGACATGGCATGTTCGATGGTGCTGACTTTCACGTCTTCCTTCACAAGGACTGTGCCCCTCTGCGTGTCGCCCACATAGTCGGCAGAGCACTCAATGACAGGATGTCCTTCGATATCGACACGTTGAATCTTATAGCCAAAATTCTCTTCAGCCGGCATAAAAACGGCATGAATGAACTGCCCTGTATGCAACCCTTTACCTTCGACACTGAAAGATTCTTTCAGAGTAATTTGCTTTTGCATTTTTTTATAGTTTTCAGTCTTTAGTTTTCAGTCTTTAGTTTTGGGGCGGGATAAAAAGAAAAAGATATTCCGGTGGAACCGACTTTACACTCTGAACTTTTATAATTACGCCTTAAACATTAAACCCTAAACTCTAAACTATTATAATAATTAACTTTCAATCGTCAGCTTTGCCTTCAGCTCAGCTATTTCCTTTTTCATCGCCTCAAACTCGATTAACAGTTCAGGCAGTGATTTCAACGCAGCCGACTGTTTTGCGAAAAGTTTATGATCAACAGCAGGATAGCCCATGAGCACAGCTCCACCACGTTTGGCGGCATTGCCGCCTGCAATTCCGGATTTTGCTCCGATATGGGTTTGGTCTCCAATCATGATATGTCCTGACACTCCGACCTGTCCGCCGAGCATGCACCATTTCCCCACCTTAGAACTGCCTGCAACGCCTGCTTGAGATGAGATGACCGTGTTTTCTCCAATCTCCACATTATGTGCCACTTGCACAAGATTGTCGATTTTAACACCATCTTTCACCCTGGTTGTTCCCATGGTTGAACGGTCCACACAAGTGTTAGCTCCGATTTCCACATGATTTCCGATTTCGACGTTGCCAATCTGCGGAATCTTGTCGTATCCGTCGGGTGTGGGTGCGAACCCGAACCCGTCGGCTCCGATGACTGCCCCTGCATGGATAATGCAATGATTGCCGACCTTACATTGTTTGTAGATAGTGACATTGGGATAAATCACGGTACCCTCACCGACGCACACACCCTGCTGAATGACAGCATGCGCGTGGATGTCACAGTTGTCGCCAATCTGTGCACCTGGTCCGATGTATGCAAACGGTGCCACATAACAATTCTCTCCAAGATGGGCGGTCTCGTCAACGAATGCCAGGTCGCTGACCCCGGTCTTACGCTCAGCCAGGCTCTCGTAGAGCGACATTAGTTTTGCAACCGCCTCGTATGCATCATCCACTCTCACTAAAGTAGTCTTGACAGGTTGTTTCAAAGTGAAATCTTTGTTTACCAACACAATGGATGAGTCTGTGTCGTAGATGAATTTCTCGTATTGCGGGTTGGCAAGAAAGGATAAAGCGCCCTGTTTTCCCTCTTCTATTTTAGCGAAAGAGCAGACGGAAGCATTTGCGTCACCTTCCACGGTGCCACCAAGAAAAGAAGCGATTTGTTCAGCTGTAAAAACCATTAATTCAGTTTACATTTTACGTTAGGTCGGTGTTGAAAAAACCAGTTTTTCACCGCCCGGAAATTAGACAAGGGTTATTTCTAAAGCCCAAAACATTTAGATGTTCCCTTAATAAAATGCAAAATTAGTAAAAAAAAAGCAAATACGTGAATAAGTGGTAATATTTTTGATGAAAAAGTTTTCTAAAGTGTGATTTTCTCAATTTTTGAACGAATGAATTGGTGCTGGAATACGTCCACCCCTTGCAATAAAACGGCTACAAGCAAAGGGATTGACCGCCATCACTGGCGCATGACCGAGCAGTCCGCCGAACTCCACTGTATCACCGACAGCCTTACCGATGACGGGGATAATTCTCACAGCAGTGGTCTTCTGATTCACCATGCCGATGGCACTCTCGTCGGCAATGATACCAGAGATGGTATGTGCGGAGGTTGTGCCAGGAATGGCAATCATGTCGAGCCCGACTGAGCAGACACATGTCATCGCCTCCAGCTTCTCGATAGAGAGCGCTCCCGCCTCCACCGCCTCAATCATACCCTGGTCCTCGCTGACAGGTATAAACGCACCGCTGAGTCCTCCCACATAGCTCGACGCCATCACACCGCCTTTCTTCACCTGATCGTTGAGCAGGGCGAGGGCAGCGGTCGTTCCCGGCGCTCCGGGCTGCTCCACACCGATACATTTCAGGATATCTGCCACGCTGTCGCCGATTGCTGGCGTGGGGGCGAGGGAGAGGTCGATGATTCCGAACGGCACATTAAGTCTTCGCGCCGCCTCCTGAGCCACCAGCTGCCCCACCCTTGTGATTTTGAATGCCGTGCGCTTGATGGTCTCGCAGAGCAGCTCGAAGTCAGCCAAGTGTCGCTCGTCCATCTGCTGCAATGCATGTTTCACCACTCCAGGTCCGCTAACACCGACATTGATGACGGCGTCCGTCTCGCTCACGCCATGGAACGCCCCTGCCATAAAGGGGTTGTCGTCGGGGGCGTTGCAGAGCACCACGAGTTTGGCGCAGCCCAACGAGTCGCGGTCGCTGGTCGCTTCGGCTGTGGCTTTGATAGTTTCTCCCATGAGCGTGACTGCATCCATGTTGATGCCGGTCTTCGTGGATCCGACCACCACCGACGAGCATATCCGCTCGGTTGTGGAGAGGGCTTTGGGTATGGAACGTATGAGCAGCTTGTCGTTTTGGGTCATGCCCTTCGACACAATGGCGCTATAGCCTCCGATGAAATTGACGCCCACCTCCGCAGCCACCTGGTCTAACGTCTGGCAGATAGCGACGTAATCATCGGGTGTCGTGCAGCAGGCGCTGCCCACAATCGAGACGGGAGTCACACTGATACGCTTGTTGACAATGGGAATTCCAAACTGACGTGCGATATCCTCGCCCGTGGATACCAGGTCTTTGGCAAGCCTGTAGATTTTATCATGAATCTTACGGCAGCAGGCTGTCAGGTCGGCATCCGCACAGTCAATCAGGCTGATGCCCATGGTGATTGTGCGCACATCGAGATGCTCGCGCTCAATCATCTTATTGGTCTCCAACACTTCACTGATATTAATCATAATGTTTATTCCTTATTAAGGGTGGATCTAAAAATTCTGAATTAAAATATCAGATTCTGTGCATCTTGTCGAATATAGCCTCAAGCTGACATTTAATTTGCACACCTATGTCGGTACCGGCAGACTTGAGCTCTTCCACAAGCTGGCCGAAGGGCTTCTCGGTCTTCGACAGATCGACAATCATCATCATATTGAAGAAATTCTGTACGATAGTCTGTGAGATGTCGAGGATGTTGATGTTGTTGTCTGCCAGGTATGTACATACTTTGGCGATGATACCGATGGTGTCCTTTCCCACCACGGTGATGATGGCACGCTGATTATTCATATCTTCAATTTTTCTGCAAAGTTACGATTAAGCGAGCACAATACAAAATGAAAACGGAGTTTTTATTTTTATTGTCGAGCGGGAGTAACTTCGAGCGAAGCTCAAATTACGATTAAGCGAGCACAATACAAAATGAAAACGGAGTTTTTATTTTTATTGTCGAGCGAGAGTAACTTCGAGCGAAGCTCAAATTACGATTAAGCGAGCACAATACAAAATGAAAACGGAGTTTTTATTTTTATTGTCGAGCGGGAGTAATTTAGGCAACAGGTAAATTTAAGCATCGCAAACGTAAAGAAAGGCTTGCCTATTCTTTGACCAGAAGTGCGACAGCGTAGGCGGAGATGCCCTCCTCCCGTCCAGTGAAACCAAGTTTTTCTGTGGTAGTGGCTTTGATGCTTATGTCGTCGGAATCAATCGACATGGTTTCAGCCAGGATATCCTGCATGGCAGGGATATGGGGATTGAGTTTGGGCCTCTGGGCACATATTGTGGCATCGATATTACCGATTTCATAGCCCTTCTGCCGTACTAGCCCTACAGTTTCCCTAAGGAGTATTTTCGAGTCAATGTTCTTGAAAGAGTTGTCGTTGTCAGGGAAATGAAATCCGATATCGCGCATGTTTGCGGCACCGAGTATGGCGTCGCAGATGGCATGGATGAGCACATCGGCATCGCTATGACCGAGCAGCCCGAGCTCATGGGTGATTCTGATGCCGCCCAGCCATAATTCTCTGCCGGGCACAAGCTGATGGACATCGTAGCCCATACCGATACGTATTTTACTCATATTTTTTTTATTTTTTATTATTTTTTTTAAATTTTATGAATAATGGAAATCCACACATTATTATTAAAAACGACAAAAGAAGATAATTATTTCATAGGATATAAAAATGAATTTTTATTCTTTTATGGACCAGAAAAAGGGAAAAAACATAAAAAAATAAAAAAAACAGAATTAAACTTATTTTAACCATTGCAGTCAAAAAGAAGAAAGGTAAAGAAACCGGCATGACTTCAAAGCATCAACAAGCGAGGTTGCGGCAATATTCATTTTTCTTTACACTTTATCCCGACCAACAGAAAGGAAAAAACAAACAAATAACAATCATACAACAAAAATGAAAAGACATTTACTTATTTTCTCCATGTTCCTGATGAGCGCCATAGGTTTTGCGCAGTCGAAATTCAATGTGTCAGGAATCGTGATGGACAAAGAGAGCGACGAGGCATTGATTTCAGCCTCCATCCAAGTGACCGACACAGCCGGCACCTACGTCACCGGCAAAGCAACCGACCTTAACGGACAGTTTAAGATCCCTTCACTGAAGAAAGGGAAGTACATCCTGAAAATCACTTATGTGGGCTATGTGACGAAAGAACTGCCCCTCGACCTGACCGACAAGAAAGGCAAGGACGTGGATTTAGGCTACATCACCATGACCACCGATGCCGTTCTGCTTGAGGAGGCAACTGTGACCGCCCAGGCTGCGAAAGTGCAGGTGAAAGGCGACTCACTGGTGTTCAACGCCGATGCTTACCGTCTGCCGCCCGGCAGTGCCCTCGAAGACCTTATCAAGCGTCTGCCCGGCGCCACAATCGACGAGGACGGAACCGTTAAAATCAACGGCAAAGCTGTGTCGAAAGTGCTTATTGACGGTAAGGAGTTCTTTGTGAACGACAAGAACATCGCCATGAAAAACATCCCGACCAACATCATCGACAACATCAAGGCATACGACCGCAAGAGCGACCTTGCCCGCATCACCGGCATCGACGACGGTGAGGAGGAGACAGTGCTCGACCTGACCGTTAAGAAAGGTATGAACAAGGGATGGGTAGGCCAGCTGAACGGCGGTCTGGGAACCGAGAAGCGCTATAACGCCCGTGCCAACGTCAACCGTTTTGACAGCGACGCACAGTACAGCTTCGTGACCGGCGCCAACAACATCGGCGACCGCGGATTCGGTGGCGGCGGCGGACGTGGCTGGGGGCGATTCGGATTCGGCAACGGCCTGCGCGCCAGCAAGGAAATCGGCTTCAACTACGCCACGACAAGTGACAAGCTGGAAACTGGCGGTTACGTATGGCACCGCTACGACGGCAGCGACTCCTGGAGCCAGACATCCACACAGAACTTCGTGAACCCCACCGGCGCTTTCAGCCAGAGTGTGAACCAGAGCTACGGCAGCAACGGAAGCCTGACAGCCGGATTCCGTTTCGAGTGGAAACCCGACTCCCTGTGGAACATCATCTTCCGCCCGAACATGAACTACTCACGCAACCGCGGATCATCTTACGGCAACTCCGGCACATACGACCGTGACCCTAACAATTATACCGAGAAACAGCTGGCTGACGCCGAGGAAGCCTTCCGCAACCATACTGAATTTGATGACCCCGACTCCCTCCTGAGCATGATTGTGAACACCCGTAACACCCGCCAGCAGACCTACAGCAGCAACCGCGGCATGAGCGGCGAACTCCAAATTAACCGCAGGCTGAGCGAAAACGGCCGTAACGTGACACTCCGCATGACCGGCGGATTCACCAACAGCGAGAGCAAACAGCTGTCAGCCTCTTACATCGGCTACCGCACCAACATCGGCGCAAGAGACAACAACAACCGCTACTACACCACCCCGACCCGCTCCCGCAACTACTCGATCCAGGCAACTTACAGCGAGCCCATCGCCAAACGGACCTACCTGCAGTTCAGCTACCGGTTTGACTACCGTTACAACAAGAGCGACCGTGCCGCTTCCATCTACGATGCCCTTGCCTACAACGACCTTGACCAGGCTCTCCGCAACAACCGCTACGACATCCCCGGCGCGCTCTCCGACATGATGAACTCAAACTACGAGGCCATCCCGGACGACAGCCTGAGCCAGTTCTCTGAGTACTCGAACTTCGACCACACGGCAAGCGTGATGTTCCGTCTGGTACGCGACAAATACAACCTGAATATCGGTGTGGATGTGCTCCCGCAGTACTCCAAGCTGAACTACAAATACATGGGTAAGGAATATCCGGAAATCACACGCAGCGTGGTGAACTTCACCCCTACCCTCAACCTCCGCTACCGCTTCAGCGAGACCACCAACCTGCAAGTGCGCTACAACGGACGTACCTCACAGCCAAGCATGACCAACCTGCTTGACATCACCGACGACTCCGACCCGCTGAACATCCGCAAGGGTAACCCGAATCTGAAACCATCGTTCTCCCAGGATCTGCGTGCTTTCTTCAACACCTACGACGTGGAGCATCAGCTCGGCATCTTCTCACAGGTGTTCATGCGCCTGCAGCAGAACGCCATTTCCAACCGTACATTCTACGATGCAGCAACCGGTGTGACAACCACCAAGCCTGAGAACATCAACGGCAACTGGAATGCCGGCTTCGGAATCGGCTTGAACACAGCCTTGGACAAGGAGAAGTATCTGACCTTGAACACAAACACGAACCTGACCTTCTCACACAACGTGAGCTACCTTGATCCCCGCATGTATCCCGACAACGACAAGTCGACCACCAAAGGTATGATGTGGATGCAGAGCTTAGGTCTCTCTTTCCGCAAAGGATGGTTTGAAATCTCCCTGAACGGTGACGTGAACTACAACCACAACAAAAACAACGTGGTGAAGAGCAGCGACCTCGACACATGGGCATTCTCTTACGGAACGGAGCTGAACGTGATGTTCCCATGGGGCACCACACTGGCAACCGACATCGCGATGAACTCACGCCGCGGCTACGCACAAGAGTCGATGAACACAAACGAGCTCATCTGGAACGCCAGCCTCTCCCACTCTTTCCTGAAAGACCGCTCATTGACCGTTTCCCTCGAATGGAACGACATCCTCGGCGAACGCAGCAACATCAGCCGCACCATCAACGCCATGATGCGCAGCGATAACCGCTACAACGCCATCTACTCCTACGGAATGGTTAAGGTGATTTACAAGCTGAACATCTTCGGTGGCAAACGCGGAGGCAGCGACTTCAACATTCCTGGCGGCGGATTCATGCCCGGCATGCCTCCCGGAGGCTTCGGCGGCGGACGTGGCGGCGGCGGACGTGCTGGCGGCGGAGCTCCACGTGGCGGATTCGGCGGCGGCTTCGGCGGCGGACGCCCAGGTGGAAGAATGTAAGAAGTGAATAGTGAAAAGTGTAGTCACTTTTCAAGAAGAGCAACAAGAAAGATTATTGCAGAAAACAGGACAGATTAAAAGAAAACAAAATAGATTAAGAAACAACAGGACAGACTATTCGCAGAGCCAGAGTGCAAGACGCCATGAGCCTCTTCCCCCCCAAGCAATATATCTTCTGATCAACCATCCAAATAAATTAGTAATGAATGACCTGCCGGTAAACCACCGGCGGGTCAGTTTTTTATTTTCTGCGGCTTCCTCTCTGTTATTCTCTTTGAGCAGATTACCTGTGATGAACTCCATCCTGAAAAACAGCGGTTTCGCATATCTCCCCTGAGTCTCGTCGTTCACCGCTTTGACCGCTTTTCTCATGCTGCCGATACGCTGCGAGAAGGAACTGCCCGTCAGACTGTCGGGATGAAGAAAAACGGTATGGAAAGAACGGTTAGCATACCATTTCATCCGTGGTTCCGCATCAAGCACCCTGATGCCCAGTTCCCAGTCGTTCCACATGGGCAACGACTCGTTCCAGCCTCCAATCTGACGCAGGAAAGAGGTGCGGAAAACCATCGCCTGGGTGGAGAGATGCCCTGTGAGAATCTGCGCAACCGGACTGGCAGTCTGTCTGAAAATTCTGGTTACAGGCGGCTTACCACCAACCGACACCTTCGTGGGAACGACAATCAAATCGGAACTCTCGTTGAGCTCCGGTATGACTTCCTTCAGGAAATCCTTGTCGAACAGGTCGTCGCTGTCGAAGAAATAGACGAAAGGTGTGGCGCAAAGTTCCAGCCCGCGGTTTCTCGCCTTTGCCGCTCCACCTTCCGGCTCATCGGCAAGGAGGATGCTGAAATCGTCGGAGCGGTGGTTTTCGGCAAATTCCTCACAGATTTGCCGGGAACGGTCTGTGGAGTGATTATTGACGAGAATCAGGTGAATGGGCCTGTAGCCCGACTCAGCAATCGAATTGAGTGTGCGCGGCAGGAACTGTTCGCGGTTGTAGTATGGAACAACAATAGTAAGCATTAATAGTTGTTAGTTCTTAGTTTTCAGATTAGTGGCTGCAACTCTGTCGCATTATAAAAGACAACAGTGCAACGGACTGTATTAATGAATCAGAACAGCAAGGGAGCAAAGGAGACAACAAAGGAACGGGCTATAAAAACGGACAACACAAACGTCATTCAGGCAACAAGTGTTTCACCTCCTTGAACCCCTGCATCATGTAGTGGAAAAGGGGGAAAGGATTCCTGCCTTTATGGACCAGGTAGAAACACGCCTCTTTGGTGATTCTCCAGATGGCATTCCACTTGCCGAAACAATATCTGAAGACAGCGCCTTTCGCCCGCTGAATATTGATGTCGGTCAGAAACTTGGACCCAGTGCTTCCCGCGATGGTCTGTGCGATGACCTGGTCGAAAAGCATGACTGTATGGTTCCGTCGTGACGCATCGCACAGCAGGATATCCTCCTCACCACACGGAAATTGGCTGCCCAGTCCGAACTGCTTGTTGAATCTCAGTCCTTCTCTGACCACTTTGCCACGCATGGTGATTTCAAGGGATGAAGGATAATAGCCTTGTCTGCATGCCTCTCGGTATTCCAGCTGGTCGCCGTCGGGATAATCCTTAAACGGCTGGTCTTCAATGTTATTCAGTCTGAAGAGCGCGATATCCACTTCCGGATGGTCTATATAGGTCTTCCGGACAATTTCGACAGCTTTCGGCGAAATCCGCTCATCGTCGTCGGCAATCATCACGATGTCGGCATCCGACGCCGCAAGGGCGTTGTTGCGGTTACGGGTCAGTCCGCGCCCTTCCATGGTGATAATCAGGACATCTTTCCTATTCTTCAATATTTCCGGAATGGTATTGAGATATTTCTCATCAGTGAATTGCATGGACACAATATAGCGGACACCTTCCAAGGGCTTAAGCAGGACTCCCGGCACACTGTCTATGCCGTGGTCGATGGTACAAATCAGGATATCGATAGACATTTTAAGAAGTTATTATATCTGCGAAAACAGGAAGTAGCAATTTCATCAAGAAGTTAAAACTGGAAATGAGGGGCGAAAGAAGGGATTACATTTATTATAAGGTGAGGTAATAGCCCAGCTTATAGAAGGCAAAGGCTTTGAGAGACGGATGACAGCCAAGCAGGTTGCGGCGGAGAGTCCGGCGGAACAGCTTATAGGCACACTTCACGATTCCTGCAAGATGCCACCGTCGGAGCTTTGTCACGCACTGCAGCAATGCACTATGGCCTTGCATCCGGCTTTCTATGCGCTTGAGGGTGTGAAGTGCCGTCTCTGTCTTTTGGAGGTAGACATCGTTGGGTTCGAGTCCGGTATGAATGAGCGGATTGTCGATATGGCACACACGCAATTTCCGTTTTTCCAGCTCTGCTCCGAAGAGGGTGTCCTCATAACCATATTCACGGCACTGCTCGTCGAAACGGATGGTGAGAAACACCTTCCTTCTGACCATAAGGCTGAAAGTGGCGATTTGGGCATAGGGGTTCTGCATCCTGTTCGCAGCATTCCTCCGCTTGTCGGCATCCCGCTCATACAAGAAACGCAAGGTGGCTTCGGGAGAAGGATTGAGCTTGGGATGAAGCAGCCCACCGCAAACCACATCCGCTTCCCTGCCCGCCTCCAGATAGGTTTTGAGCGAAAAATCCTCCGGCACCTCCGCGTCTGAGTCGATGAAGAGCAACCATTCGCCCCTCGCCTGCTCCGCCATAAAATTACGGATGCCAGCCCTTCCCCTGTTCTCCTTGTTCATGAATACCCGCACGCAGGGGGTGCTGTCCAGTTGGGCGACACGGCTGCTCAGCTGTGATTGAGTAGATGCGTCGTCCGCCACAATAATCTCAAAGCCGTCAGTCAGCTCCTCCGCTTTTTTGCAGAGTTGGCTCACCAGATTTGAACAGTCATAATTATATGTGGGAATCAGGATGGAAAGCATGGGAAAATGAAGAATGAGGAATGAGGAATGGTGAATGGGGAATGTAAAATGAAGAATATAGAATGAAGAATTATTTCAGATTGAAAAGTGAAAAGTGAAGAGTGAGAATTATTATTTTTAATAAAACGTTAGAAATCCGAATAAAATTGCTTAACTTTGCACAAAAATTAACATCATTACTCAATGACAGCAAAAGAAATACGTGAGTCTTTCAAGAATTATTTTGAAAGCAAAGGACATGCCATCGTGCCTTCAGCTCCGATGGTTATCAAAGACGACCCGACATTGATGTTCACAAATGCGGGTATGAATCAGTGGAAAGACATCATCTTAGGCACTCGCTCCCCGGAGCCACGCCGCCGTGCAGACACACAGAAATGTCTGCGTGTGAGCGGTAAGCACAACGACCTGGAGGAAGTGGGTCACGACACGTATCAC
>JAEEGL011408630.1_pt1 | contig 14417 bp, 9 predicted proteins | sample 9134231 | NCBI WGS metagenome assembly JAEEGL01 (sample SAMN16246548, study PRJNA631951) | gut metagenome | biome: gut microbiome; feature: rumen; material: fiber-attached | host: Bos | place: Iran: Karaj | collected 2018-10
AATGCTGGACATGCATGAAATCCGGCTGACGTACGAGGCGGATCTGCCCGCGCGGAGCGGGCTGGGAACCAGCAGCTCCTTTGCCGTCGGCATGCTGAACGCGTTCTACGCGCTGAAAGGAAAGTACGCCGACAAGAAAAAACTTGCAGACGACGCAATTTACCTTGAGCGCGTGCTTTGCGCCGAATCAGGCGGAATACAAGACCAGATTGCAGCCTCGTTCGGAGGTCTGAACAGAATTAATTTTTCTCGTGACGGATATACGGTCACCCCGGTGATAATTTCACCAGAGCGGAAAAAAGCCCTGAACGATAAGCTCATGCTTTTTTTTACAGGAATGTCACGGTTCAGCTCAGATATTCAGAAAGGAACTGAAAAATCAATGAAAGAAAAGACGAATGAGCTGATTGAAATGTATCATCTTGTCGATGAAGCCGAAAAAATCCTTACGGACAAATCGAAGAGCCTTGACGATTTTGGGCTTCTTCTTGACCACACATGGAAGCTAAAGCGCGGAATTTCGTCCGGAATCTCAACGGATTCAATAGACGAGCAGTACGAGCATGCCATGAAAGCAGGCGCGCTCGGCGGAAAGCTTCTTGGCGCGGGAGGAGGAGGATTCCTTCTGTTCTATGTTCCTGAGGAAAAGCAGGAAAGCGTAAAATCAGCCCTGAAAGGGCAGCTTCATGTTCCTTTCAATTTTGAGAACGACGGAACGAAAATAATCGTGTACGAACCAGAAGATTACAAGCAGGAATAGGATTTATGAAACATATAGATATTTTAATTGAACGATACCCTTGTCTCTCGGTATGCAAAAAAGACATTGAGAATGCGGCTCTTGCCCTGATAAAATCATTTGAGAACGCCGGAAAGCTTCTCGTAGCAGGAAACGGCGGGAGCTGCGCTGACAGCGACCACATCACGGGCGAGCTTTTGAAGTCATTCGTAAAAAAACGGACTCCGAAAGCCAGTTTCATCGAAGAGCTGAAAAAAATCGACTCTGACACAGCAAGCTATCTTTCCGACAAGCTACAAGGCTCTCTTCCCGCCATTGCCCTCACGAACAATACGGCTCTTATGACGGCGAGTCTGAACGATGTTGACGGGAACATTCTTTTTGCGCAGCAGGTCAACGGCTACGGAAACAAAGGCGATGTATTTTTGGGCATATCCACGAGCGGAAATTCAAAAGATATAGTTTATGCCACCGTCGTAGCAAAAGCCAAAGGGCTTGTAACAATAGCTCTTTCCGGAAGGGACGGAGGAAAGCTGAAATCACTCTCGGACATATCAATCGTAGTGCCTGAGACCGAAACTTACAAAATACAGGAACTTCACCTTCCTGTATACCATGCGCTTTGCCTTGAAATTGAAGAGTATTTCTGGAAGGAATAGTTTTATGAAAGCAATAATTATGGCTGGTGGCATGGGAACGCGCATTGCGTCCGTTCGGAGCGATGTTCCCAAGCCGATGATAAGCATATTGGGAAAGCCTATCCTTGAATATCAGATTGAGAACCTTAAAGCTTGCGGAATAACGGACATAACGCTCGTCATAGGTCACTTGGGGAATGTAATCAGGGATTATTTCGCCGACGGCTCGTCGTTCGGTGTAAAAATCTCATATTTCGTTGAGGAAAAACCGCTCGGAACGGCCGGAGCTTTGTTCAAAATGCTTTCTGAGACGGATGATAAAAATCCTTCTATAAAAGAAGATTTTTTACTTTTGTGCGGTGATGTTATTTTCAGCATAGATTTCAATCGCTTTCTTGCATTCCACAAGGAACACGGAGCGTGGGCAAGCCTTATGGCGCACCCTAACGGCCATCCGTTCGACTCTTCTATTCTTGTGACAGAAACGCTTCCTCCAAAGGAAAAAGGCGGGCTTCCTGTTGAAACCGGGAAAGTAAAGGCATGGCTCACAAAAGAGGACGAGCGCGTTTTTTACAAGAACCGCGTCAATGCAGGAATACAGATACTTTCACCTGAGATTTTAAAAGAGACGATGAAAAATTATGTTCCGCGCCATCCTGAAAATCCTGATAAAATCGACCTTGACCGCGATGTTCTGAAACCGAACATCAAAAGCGGAAAAATTTTCGCTTACGACACAAGCGAGTACATAAAGGACATGGGAACGCCGGACAGGTTCTACGAAACGGAGAACGACATAAAGTCAGGGAAAGTTACGGCGCGCAACCTGAGCCGGAGGCAGAAGGCAATTTTCCTTGACCGCGACGGAACGATAAACAGGCAGAACGGATTCGTGTCAAAGCCAGAGCAGCTGGAGCTTCTTCCTTGTGCTGCAGAGGCAATCAAAAAAATCAACAAGTCAGAGTTCCTTGCGATTGTTGTGACAAATCAGCCTGTCATAGCACGGGGCGATGCGACTTTTGAGGAGCTGCGCCTTATCCATGACAAGCTTGAGACGGAGCTTGGCAAAGAAGGGGCTTTCATCGACGCGCTCTACTTCTGCCCGCACCACACGGACAAAGGTTTTGAGGGCGAAAGACCAGAGTACAAGACGAACTGCCTCTGCCGTAAGCCGAACCCAGGAATGATTTTCAACGCGGCGGAAGATTTCAACATCGACTTGTCGGAATCATATATAATCGGAGATGGAAAAAATGATGTTACGGCCGGAAAAAATGCTGGTTTAAAAGAATGTTTCTTACTGTCAGAACAATTCACGCTCCTTGACGCGGTGAACAAAATACTCACAATCTGAAACATTAGACCTGTTCGGAAACTCTTTGAGTTTCCTCACAAGTCGTCAAGTTTTTCAGGCGAAAGCCTTGCAAAACTTGCATTCTTTTAAGGGGCCTGCTCAGGAGTAGACATGTCATCTTTTTTGTACACTTTGATTATTTCTCCACTTTACACGCTGATTGAGTGTATTTTTGTCTTTTTTGAAAAAGTCTCTTACAATACAGGATTCTCAATCATCGGAGTAAGTTTGGGCATAACAGTCCTGTGTCTTCCGCTCTACGCTGTGGCGGAAAAATGGCAGCAGATTGAACGGGACAAAGAAAAATCAATGGAAAGCCAGCTGAAAAGAATCAAAGCCGCATTTTCGGGCGACGAGCGGTATATGATGACAAGCGCGTACTACAAGGAATGTAACTACAGCCAGATAATGGCACTGCGTTCATCGTTCGGGCTTGTGATACAGATTCCTTTTTTTATCGCCGCATACTCATTTCTCTCGCGCCTTGAAACGACAAGCTCTTTTTTGTTCATAAAAAACCTGAGCCAAAGCGATGCCCTTTTCAAAATCGGAAATTTCCCGGTGAACATTCTTCCGATAGCGATGACTCTCATAAACATAGCCGCAAGCGCAATATACACGAAAGGATTTAAATGGAAAGAAAAACTCCCGATTTACGCGATGGCACTGATTTTTCTTTTCATACTTTACCCAAGTCCCAGCGGTCTTGTCCTTTACTGGACGATGAACAATGTGTTCTCCCTTGTGAAGAACATTTTCTACAAGCTCAAAAATCCGCTAAAATCATTCTATTATCTATGTTGCGCGCTTCTGCTCCCTGCTACCGTCTACATACTCACAAAGGCTCACACAAAGCTTCCGAACAAGCTGATTTTCCTTTTCATCGCCCTGACTATCTACTTGATTCCTATGATATTGAAAATAGCAGACAGGCTTCTTAAAGGGCCTTTATCCGTTATCGAAGAGAACGGACGAACAAGGCACACGATTTTCATAATATCATCGCTCATTCTTTTTGTTCTGACAGGGCTAACGATTCCATCAACACTCATAGCTTCCTCGCCCACCGAGTTCGCGGACATAGGAAGCGCGTCAAATCCGCTTTTCTACATAACGAACACGCTTTTTCAGTCTGCGGGCATATTTATTTTCTGGGCACCTTGCATTTACTTTCTGTTCGGGAAAAAAGTTCAGGCAGTGTTCGCATCTTTGTTCTGCGCGCTCTGTCTTTGCGCACTTGCAAACACTTATGTTTTTATGATGAACTACGGGGACATATCGAACGCGCTGAAATTCCTTCACACGGACGATTTCGGCGGAGGAACGCCTGCCTCATTCATCAACATAATAGTACTGGCAGGAATTTTCGCGCTCACTCCGCTTTTACTCAGAAAAAAGAGCGTGTTCGAGGCAGTTTCCGCAATTCTCCTTATGGCAGTGACCGTCCTTGCCGTAAAAAACACTGTGGTAATCCAAGGCGCATACAAAGATTATAAAAAAAATTTCGCCGAAGACGAAGCTTCAAAAATCGAGCCTATAGCAACGCTCTCAAAAAATCACAAGAATGTGGTACTTATCTATATCGATATGGCTCAGGGGCAGTTCGTAAGCGAAATGGTAAAAGAATCCCCGGAGCTTCTTGATATTTTTGAAGGATTCACCCAGTTCAATAATGTCCTGAGCTTCAACGGACACACAATCATGGGCTCGCCGGGCGTTTACGGCGGTTACGAGTACACGCCGCTTGAAATGAACAGAAGGGACAATGTTCCTCTCGTAGATAAGCACAATGAGTCACTCGTCCTTCTTTCACGGATTTTAAGCGAAGAGCTTGGGTTCAGTGCGGTACTGACAGACCCTTCATGGCCGAACTACCGCCAGTTCTGCGACCTGAGCTTTCTTAACGCTTACCCGAAAATCAAGGGGTACAAAACCTGCGGGAAATACTACTCGCTCTGGAGCCGGGAATACAAGGAGCTTTCTGGAAACAACATTCCTGACAACTCAGGTGAAATCCTAAAACGCAACTTGATTTTTTTCAGTCTGTTCAGGCAGTCGCCGCTCGTTCTTAGAAAGCTCATATACAAAAACGGAACTTACTGGAGCACAAGCTCCGGGGCGGAGAACGGAAAGGCCGCTTTGGACAACTACTCCGCAATGTACTACCTTCCGCGGCTTACAAAAATATCTGAAACGGAGGGCGGCTCTTACTTTGCATTCATAAACCAGCTGACCCATGAAAACGATGTAATGCTTTTTGAGCCTCCGAATTACGAGCCTGTTGCAAAAATTCAAGATTTAGGACCGTCGAAATTCCGCTACAATATCGGATACCACACTCAGATGGCGGCTTTCAAGCTGATAGGAAACTGGCTTTCATACCTCAAGGAGAACGGAATCTACGACAACACAAGAATCGTAATTGCCTCAGACCACGGCGGAGACTCGCGGGAGGACTGCTTTGAGAAAGACGATGAGCTTGACGATTCAATAACGGGAGGTCAGTACAAGGGGCGCGGTCATTATCACTGTCTTCTTATGTACAAGGATTTCGACTCCAGGGGAAAGATGGTTCTTGACAACGAAACTTTTATGACGAATGCGGACACTCCGTCGCTTCTTCTGAAAGGGCTTAAGGAAAGCGAGTTCATAAATCCGTTCACCAAAAAGCCGATTCCTTACGACACTTCTGAAATCAAAAAGAACGGTGTTTATATCTCAGCTTCCGACGCGCACCAGCCGGGGAATAACGGAAAGTTCAAGTTCAGCATAAAGGACAGCGAGTGGTGGCACATAAAAGAAAACATCTTCAAAAGCGAAAACTGGAGTCAGGGGATTAAATGATTGGTACTTTTTTCTACAATATAATAATCGCACCTATTTCAGATGTTCTGGAATTTTTCTATGTGTTTTTTTCCGCCGTCGCATCAAAAGGAATCGCGGTAATTTCACTGAGCTTCGTAGTCACTTTGTTCTGCCTTCCGCTTTATGTAGTGGCGGAAAAATGGCAGGAAGAAGAGCGAAAAATCCAGCTTAAAATGAAAAGCGGAATAAAGCGAATAAAAGATGTCTTTAAAAGCGATGAGCAGTACATGATTCTGAACACATTCTACAAAGAGCATCATTATCACCCGATTATGGCTCTGCGCTCATCGTTCAGCCTTTTGATTCAGATTCCATTTTTCATAGCCGCATACTCATTTTTGTCAAATGTCGAATCGCTCAGAGGATATTCGTTTCTTTTCATAAAAGATTTCGGAAATCCGGACAGAACTTTCATGCTTGGTTCTCTTCCGGTCAATGTACTTCCGATTGCAATGACACTCATAAACTGCGTGTCAGGCGCAATTTACTCAAGAGGACACGAATTCAAGGAAAAAATACAGATTTATGTCATGGCAGTAGTGTTCCTTGCGATTCTATATAATTCTCCGGCGGGACTTGTTATTTACTGGACGATGAACAATGTCCTGAGCCTTGTGAAAAATATTTTCTACAAACTGAAAAATCCGCGAAAAGTCCTTTACATAATCTTGATTGCATCGCTTTTCGCATCGGTTTTCTGGGCATTTTCCACGGAAAAGAAAGTCTACGAGCTTGCGACAACCGCGCTTTTTTTGCTCGTGCTTTTTTTGCCGCTTTTGGAAAAAGCATACGGCTCTTTCGTATCAAAAAGGATAAAAATTCTTGACAATAACAAAAAGCTCAGGAATTCGCTTTTCCTGCTCTCTGCATTCTCGGCGGCCTTTTTGTCGGGCGCGGTTCTGCCGTCTTTCATCATAGAATCTTCGCCTGCGAATTTCTGCTATATTGACGGCTACAAAAGCCCTGCCGTGTTCATTCTTGTACCTTTCCTGCAAAGCCTGGGACTGTTCGTGTTCTGGCCTTCATGTTTGTATTTTTTGTTCTCTGACAAATTCAAGAAAACAGCCTCAATACTCTACCCGATTTTTTTCATCGCTTCCGTAGCAAACTGTTTTTTGTTCGCCGGAAATTACGGTCCTATGAATGATGACCTGACTTTCATGCACGAAATGACATTCCCGCTTTTTGGAAGCATACTGAGCAACGCTTTTTTTCTAGCCGCACTTGCCGCAATTTTGATTTTGATTTTGTCGAGATTTCCAAAAATCGTGCGTTATGCAGTCCTTGTGCTGACGATAAGTTTTTCCGCCGTGTTCATAAAAAACATCATTTTCCTTAAAGGAACATACGAGAACATGAGCCATGAGGAAATAACTGATATTGAGCCTATTTATCATCTTTCAAAAAAAGATAAGAATGTTATTGTCATAATGCAGGACAGATGCCTTTCGCCTGTCCTTCAGGAAGTGTTTGATGAAAGCCCTGTTCTGAAAGAAAAATACGATGGTTTTGTTTTTTACCCAAACACGGTTTCTATGTCCTACTACACCCAGCTGGGGGTGACAGGTATTTTCGGAGGGTATGACTACACGCCTTTTGAGCTGAACAAGCGTGACGATACTATCCAGAAAAAGCACAACGAAGCGATTCTGTCAATGCCAAAGGTTTTCGGAACGAAAGGCTGGAATCTCACGCTCACGGACATTCCTTACGAGAATTATGGAGAGGAGCCAGTTACGCAGATTTACGATGGCTTGGATAATTTTGAGCGTCACATTCTGAAAGGAATGTACACAAAGCTCTGGTACAAGGCGCAAGGAAAAGAGCCTTTTCCAATCAGGTCAATTCTTCTTAAAAGAAATTTCCTCTACCTGAGCATTTTCAAAATAGCTTCTCCGGTGTTCCGCCCGATAATCTACCACCGCTCATGGTGGATAGAAGAAACCGAGAAAATGAACGAAAAGTCTTTCATGGACTCATACGCCCCGCTTGAATTAATGCCGAACCTGACGACTTTTGACGCGCAAAGACCTACTTTCACAATGCTGGTGAACGAAACGACACACGAGCCGTGGTATTTGCAAGCTCCTGACTACAAGCCTACGGAAAAAGTCACAAACAAAGGAACTTCCATCTATTCTGAGAAAAGAGCGTATCACATAACGAGCTGCTCGATTCACCGCTGGGCAGATTTTTTCGATTACCTGAAAGAAAACGGAGTGTACGATAACACGCGGATTATAATCGTTTCTGACCACGGTGACGGAACGCTAACCGGAAAATTCTACGAAACTTTCACGGAGTTCAACAAGGAAGAAATGACAGCGACACTTCTTTTCAAGGATTTTGGCTCGCACGGAAATTTGCGGACGGACAACTCGTTTATGACAAATGCCGATACACCGTTCCTTGCAACAAAGGACATAATCCCAGACGCAAAAAACCCTTTCACCGGAAATGATTTTAAAGTGTCCGATAAAAGCAAATTCGTAAAAATTGCCTGTGCCCCAGTTGAAAATTTGAGAAGTCGATACAATACAAAATACAAGATAAAAGAAAACGAATGGTTTACCGTAAAAGATGATATTTTCAAGAACGAAAACTGGGCGCGCCTTTATGAAAAATAGAGCTGTTCGGAAAACTGAAATTTCCGAACAGCTCTAATAGATAAAAGCGACAAAAAAATGAAAGTAGTGGTTTCGGCGTTGCTCAACCACCACAAGAATCATTCTATGCTACCGCCTGTGCAAAGTCCTTTCCGCGCGGACATACTCCATGTCGTGCTTCATCATAAGATGAACAAGCTCCTTAAAGCTCGTCTTGACAGGATTCCACCCGAGAACTTTCTTTGCCTTCGTCGGGTCGCCCAGAAGCGTCTCCACCTCCGCCGGGCGAAAGTACCTTGGGTCAACTTCAATGAGGACATCGCCCGTAGCCTTGTTGACACCTTTCTCGTCAACGCCCTCGCCCCTGAACTCAATCTCTATTCCCGCCTCGCGGAAAGAAAGCTCGCAGAACTCGCGGACAGAATGCTGCTCGCCCGTAGCCACAACGAAGTCGTCGGGCTTTTCCTGCTGCAGGATGAGCCACATGCACTCAACATAATCCTTGGCGTAGCCCCAGTCGCGCAACGCGTTCAGGTTCCCAAGGTACAGCTTTTTCTGTAAGCCCTGCGCAATCCTGCTCGCCGCAAGCGTTATCTTCCTGGTGACGAACGTTTCCCCGCGCCTCTCGCTCTCGTGGTTGAAAAGGATTCCGTTGGCGCAGAACATTCCGTAGCTTTGGCGGTAGTTCTTCATAATCCAAAAGCCGTACATCTTGGCGACGGCATACGGCGAGCGCGGGTAGAACGGAGTCGTCTCGCTCTGAGGAACCTCCTGCACAAGCCCGAACAGCTCCGATGTGGATGCCTGGTAAATGCGGGTCTTTTTTTCAAGCCCCAGAAAGTGCACGGCCTCAAGAATCCTCAGGACTCCCGTGGCATCTGCGTCCGCCGTGTACTCGGGCACCTCGAAGCTCACCTGCACATGGCTCTGCGCCGCAAGGTTGTAGATTTCGTCCGGCTCTATCCCACGGATTATCCGAATCATGCTCTCGCTGTCCGTAAGATCCCCGTAGTGGAGGTACACATTCCGTTTCTTATGCATGTCCTCCAGCGCATCGTCTATGTACAAATGCTCGATTCTTCCAGTGTTGAAGCTGGACGAGCGGCGGATTATCCCATGTACCTCGTACCCTTTCTCCAGAAGAAGCTCTGCCAAGTATGAGCCGTCCTGCCCTGTAATTCCTGTTATAAGTGCCTTTTTCATCTTTTCTCCAAAATCAAAAACCATTCAATAAGTAAACCTTTCAGTTCCGAACGGCCCTAATTGATTTTAATTTATAATAGACTTGTTCGGAACCCTATTGTTTCCTCACTGGTCTTGCGTAATTTTTCAGGCTAAAGCCTTGCAAAATTACAGAATTTCTAAGGTTCGTGTTCGGAAAACTGAAGTTTCCGACCAGCTCTAATAAAAATAATTCCGACTTATGCCCCGACCGACTTGAAGATAATACCGCCACCGCGTATAACGCCATCGATATAAAACACGACGCTCTGCCCTGGGGCTACGGCACGCTGCGGCTCTGAGAAGGTAACCTTGTACGATTTACCTGTGAACGACTCTCCATCGCAAGGCTCATACGGCTCAACCGTGCAGTCAACGGGGCGTGAGGCAAGCCGGATTTTTGCTTTCGCACTGAACTTTGAGCAAGGCTCCACGCCACCCGGCCAGACAAAATCATCCGCAATAAGTGCCGGACAAAGAAGGTCGTCATTCTGAGCAAGCACAACAAGATTTCTTTTTGCGTCTATGGAATGAACATAAAGCGGCTTTGATGAGCTTACTCCAAGTCCCCTGCGCTGCCCCACGGTGTAGTGTTCAATTCCTTTGTGCCGCCCGAGCAAATGACCGTCCAAATCGATTATGTCCCCTGGAATGCCAGGCTTGTCACTGAACAAATGCTCAAAATACTCCGGAGGAATGAAATCCTGGCTTTCCTCGCGCGAAGCCGCCGCAAGCCCACGCTCCCGCGCCATTGCGAACACATCTTTTTTCTCCGTGAAACCAAGCGGAAAACGAACTTTCTCAAGCGTCTTGCTCGGTATCCTGTACAAAAAATAAGCCTGATCCTTGGTCATGTCGCTCGCACAAGAAATAAGCGGCGGACGCACATCAGTTCCCCAAAGCCCCTCGTCGGGGCGGACGATTTTTGCGTAATGACCTGTGCAGAACCAGTCGTATTTTATGCCCATGTCCTCTACCCCTTTCAAAAGCGCACCGAACTTTATGAGCGAATTACATCTTATGCAAGGATTTGGCGTTCTTCCCGCACGATACTCCGCCTTAAAATACTCAAGAACCATTCTATGATACTCGTCTTTCACATCTATTACATGGTACTCGATTCCTTTCTCAGCACAGAATTTTTTGCATTGCTCAATGTCCTCAGTTTCATCAGGACCGTAGCACGAGCTATGAAGTTTCTGTCCGTCAGGAAGCGCAGGAAGGTCTCCTTTCCAAAGGGACATGGTAACGCCGATTACATTGCACCCCTTTTCTTTCAGAAGCGTGGCAACGAGAGTGGAATCAACCCCGCCGCTCATCCCAACGACGACAGTATCTCCGCACTCAGGCATATCAACATCAGTATAGTTCATATTTTCCTCCAACTTACGGCACTCACTTTGTGGCAAATGAGCTGAAATAATCAGGAAGGTCAATCTCCAATGATTTTTTCGTTCCATCAAAATCCATAGTAATTTTTTTTGAGCACAACAAAAGATTCTTTATTTTCAGAGCTTTCCTTGCAATTTTGTTCAGTTTGAAATCCCCGTGCTTGTCATCCCCGCACACAGGAGCGCCTACACTAGCCAAATGTATTCGTATCTGATGCATACGACCTGTCCCAAGAACAAGGTGAATCACTGAGAACGAAAGCTGATTCAAACTAGAATCAGCAAGGGACACAGGAACAGAAAAGCTCTCAGAAACAGAAAATGAAGTTTCGGCAGAAAGCTCGCGCTCCGATTTTCGCACAGCCGATGTTATTACCCCTGACAAAGTTTCTTTCCCGTCAATTGAAGGCCGCCCGAAACAAACAGCCTCGTACTCTTTGCGAACTTTTTTTGACGACACAAGCCGAATCCATTTTGCCGCCGCCGCAGGATTCTTTGCCACAATCATAAGACCGCAAGTTTCCTTGTCAAGACGATGCACAAGATGAATCTTGTAACCAACAATGGCGGAAAGGTCTTTATCAAGGGAACGGGAAATTCCTTCACCGCCCTGAACCGGTACGCCGGCAGGCTTGTTGACGACAAGGATTTCTTTGTTCTCGAAAACGACAGGGATGGATTTCACTTTTTTTCCTTAATTTTGATAATATTTTGTATTGCAGCCCATTTATCGACAGCCAGCTGATTTTTCGAGTTTATACAAAAATACAGCTGATTGCCCAATTTTACAAGGCAAATACAAATATTTCAATATACGAGGATTTATAAATATATAATAGCATTATTGACAAGTAGTCAATGTTATTATAAATTCAACTTATGACTATAAAATAATATCGAAAAAGTGATTCATAATATTTACACAATTGAAGAGGATTTTATGAATAGAGTCGCAAAACTTTTTTTTTGTCATTTTTCTTTCGGTAGCCGTATACACGCAGGCTTTTGCTTTCCTTGCAAGCTCCGAAAAATACAATTACAGCATAGATTTTCCAGAAGGCTTTGAAATTGCTGAAATGGAGGAAGACGAGTCCTCAATACTGTTCGCATGCAAATACCTTGAAGCAAAGACTCTCATAAGGGTCTGGGAGAAAGACAAGTTCAAAAACAGCGATGAGGCAATGAAACATACGATGACACGCCTTGAGGCAGATGTTTCGTATCAGGACACAACATGGCGCAAGCAGGAAGCATCAATCGCCATGTTCAGCTCGCCCCTGCTACTAGCAGGTGAAATGGCCTCAGGATGGGGCTTTACGGTGGCTCTCCCCCTCCAGAAAGGCTACCTCACGATTTTATCCTATACAAAAAAAGAGCTTTCAGATGATTTGATGCAGGTGCTTGTTTCTGTCCTTGATTCCGTTATGATTGATGACGGCAGCTTCAAAGAACCTGGAATCATAACATCAACATATTTTCCGCGCGAAAAAGAAAAATCAGTCTCACTAAAAATCGGGGGAAAAACGGTAAGAACAAAAATCGATGAGATTGATGCGGAGGCAAATCAGTTCGTCATTGACAGGGAATTCAACGTATTTAAATTCTATGTGGACAACAATCTTCCAGAAGTATACGATGCTTGGGTTCGTTTTTACAGGATTATCGGAAAAGATGCCACTTTGCGCCTGAAAAAAGTTTCGTTTGACATTTATTCCGCGCTCAGAAGCGACTCGAACAAGAAAGATTCGTCAAACCCAAACGCAGCTCTTGCCCAAACGCTTCTGAACTGGGTGCAGGAGTTCTCTTACGAGCGCGCCTCAACAAGCCCTGACAAAGCCGACATCACCGACATTCTGTCAACGCTTACGGGAAAATCAAGCGATTGTGACGCGCGCAGCCTTTTGCTTGCCGTACTATACAAAAACCTCGGAATAGAGTCTTGCATGTTCATCAGTTCCGAATACAGCCACGCTATGGTCGGCGCGTTTCTCGAAGGAAAGCAAGGGCAGACCATAAGCGTTGACGGCAGAGATTTTCTTGTCGGGGAAACAACCGCAAAAGGTCTTACATTCGGGCTTATGGACTCAACAATGCAGGACAGAAAAAAATGGATTACAGTGGAGATTTACTAGTGATTATGAAAAAAAGAATTTTTTGCTCAATTTTATTGCTTTCCGCCCTTTCTCTCGCTTTGTCATGCCGTTCTACAAAAAAAATCGGAAGGACACGAGAAGGTGATATAACGCTTGCCTTTGCTGGCGATGTAATGGCACACTCAAATAATTTCCGTCCTGGCAACTTCGACAGGATATGGCACGATGTTTCTCCTTTGCTCCACTCGGTCGATCTTGCGTTCGCCAACATTGAGGCTCCTGTAGCAGATGGCATTGAATGGAGCAGCTACCCCAAATTCAATATGCACTCTGAATATGTAGAAGCCGCTATAAAAGCAGGATTCAGCGTGTTCTCCCTTGCAAACAACCACACAAACGACCAGTCCATTGAAGGCATAAGGCAGACAAGAAATTATTTTGCCAACCGACCTGGAATCTGGGCATGCGGTCTTAAAGAAAACAAAAATGACGGAATAACATACAAATTAATAGAAAAAAAAGCTGCGGACGGCTCTGACTGGAAAATCCTTTTTGTCGCAATAACAGAGCTTTTGAACAACAATGCAGCCAACTCAGAATGGATTGATTACTATCCTTCAACAGTGTCTTCCCGGAAAAAAATCAAGGCGGAGCTGAAAAAGCTCGCTAACGACAATCCCCATGACATCTTCATCGCCTCAATTCACACAGATGATCCTGAGTATGTACTTGAAATTACCGAAGACCATAAGAATTTTTTCACGGAGCTTGTCAAAGACTGCAATGTTGACATTGTATGGGCAAATCATCCGCATGTTACAAAACCGTGGGAAAAAATTCCAACGAATATGCTGTCAAAAAACGACGGATTCATAATGTACGCAAACGGAAACACAATCAGCGGTCAAAGGACAAACCCGAGCTTTTCTGCCCCGGACACCCCCCGAGATTACACAGGGGACGGTGTAATAATCAAACTCAGGCTGCACAGAGAGCTGCATGAAATCCAGAGAGTCATCTCTCAGGCAGACGAAAGTGAGCAGAGCGACTTTGAGGAATCAGAGACAGTAATCGTTGAACGAACACTTGTCGCCTCATGCGAGCCGCATTTTATTACGGCATACATTTCGCCCTCAAATCAGTACTTGGTAAAATCCTTGGATAACAGCTTCATTCAGGCTCTTGACCGGTCTGAAATATCGGACTGGTCAAAATATCTGATTGAACGAAAAAAAATAATGGAAAGACTTTTGAACAAATAAAAGGAATCTCTAAAAATTTATTTTTTAGGGATTATCACAAAAAAATTGTTGCTGAGTCTTGTCGCAACAATCGGGCAGCGTCAAAACATTTTTTTAGAGCTGCACTGAAGGTTTTTTATGGCTATTGATTATCAAAAATTACCGGTTTACGAACAAAAAGAGCGTATTCTTGAAGCTCTTGAGCAGAATCAAGTTGTTATCGTCCACAGTCCTACAGGAAGCGGAAAGACAACGCAGATTCCGGTCAT